>Ga0316201_10003174_pt1 | contig 12032 bp, 10 predicted proteins | sample CS6wburrow_MG_FD_204516 | JGI IMG/M metagenome (GOLD analysis project Ga0316201, IMG submission 204516) | Coastal sediment microbial communities from Delaware Bay, Delaware, United States - CS-6 worm burrow | ecosystem: Environmental > Aquatic > Marine > Coastal > Sediment | place: USA... | reverse complement strand
CTGGCGACGGACAGTGTGCCGCGGCCATCCAGGGTGGCGAAATCGGATAAATTGACTTTGTTGATCATGTTCCGCGCGGCTAACTTCCCTACCTTGACCTCATTACTAACGCAGCGGTCCGATGATACGGGTTGATTCGCGTCTGCGACAAGAGTCCAAAGGATAAAAATGCTATGTTTTGCAAAGGTATACCTGCATTTCCTAATGTGAGATTTAGACCAGAAAGCGGCGCCCCGGCCGGAAATACCGGTGAATTCGTCCGGCCCGGAACATCACCCGCCTCTGCGGGCTTCGATATAATAACGTGCTTGCGGCTAACATATTGAATTTCTCGTATGTGGCCGCAAATCCCGCAACTGAATTTACTAATTATGTACCCTGACAGAGATGAGTGATAAACCGACCGACAACGAACAGTACGGCAGCCACGACCTCGCCGTCGAGGAGTCTCGACCCGAGCTGAAGCAGCCGCCATTGTACCGGGTCGTCCTGATCAATGACGATTTCACGCCGATGGAGTTTGTGGTGGACATACTGGAATCGGTCTTCGGCATGGAACGCACACGGGCCACGCAGGTCATGTTAGAAGTACATATGAAAGGCAAAGGTGTATGTGGCGTATTCAGTCACGAAATCGCCGAAACCAAGGTCGCGCAGGTAATGGGTATCGCCAAGCAGCATCAGCATCCGCTACTCTGCACAATGGAACAGGTCTGAACCGGCAATGAGGCAATACTATGCTCAGTACTGAGCTCGAATTTTGTTTGAATGAGGCATTTCAGCGCGCTCGGGATCGTCGTCACGAGTTCATGACGGTCGAGCACCTCCTGCTCGCGCTGCTGGATATTCCAAAAGTCCACGAAATCCTCAAGGCCTGCAATGCCAACATCACGGAGTTGCGGCGCCAACTGGCCGAGTGTGTCGACGAACAGACGCCGCTGCTGCCTGAAGATACAGAGGCGGACGTACAGCCGACGCTCGGCTTTCAACGTGTCCTGCAGCGCGCGGTCTTCCATGTGCAGTCCAGCGGCAAGAAGGAAGTAACGGGCAGTAATGTGCTGGTTGCAATCTTTAGCGAGAAGCAGTCACAGGCGGTCTACTTCATGAATTTGCAGGACATCACGCGCCTCGATGTCGTGAATTTCATCTCTCATGGTTTGCCGCAGGTGCCAGGCGAAGGCGGCGAGGAAGAGCCTGAGACACAGCTTGAAGGCGATGCCGATGTCGAGAGTTCGCCGTTGGATCTCTACGCAAAGAATCTTAACGAGCAAGCTATCAACGGCAAGATCGATCCGTTGATCGGCCGGGAGCTAGAGATTGAGCGTACCATCCAGATCCTGTGCCGACGCCGCAAGAACAATCCGCTGTACGTTGGCGAAGCGGGCGTGGGCAAGACGGCGCTCGCTGAGGGCCTGGCGCGGCTGATCACGGAAGAGCGGGTGCCCGAGGTGCTTCTCGATAGCACGATTTATGCGCTGGACATGGGTACGCTCATTGCCGGCACCAAGTACCGCGGTGATTTCGAGAAGCGCCTGAAGGGCGTCATCGCCGAAATCAGCGAGGACCCCGGCGCTATCCTGTTTATTGACGAAATCCACACCGTTATCGGTGCTGGCGCGGCGTCCGGCGGTGTCATGGACGCCAGTAACCTGATCAAGCCGGTGCTGGCAAATGGTGAACTTCGCTGCATCGGTTCGACCACCTATTCAGAGTACCGCGGCATCTTTGAGAAAGACCACGCACTGGCGCGCCGCTTCCAGAAAATCGATGTTCCGGAGCCGAGTATCGAAGAAACTGTGGCAATTCTCAAAGGCTTGCGCTCGCGGTTCGAAGAGCATCACGGCATCCACTATGAAGACGAGGCGCTCGAATCTGCCGTGGAGCTCGCGGCACGACATATCAATGACCGGCATCTTCCGGACAAGGCTATCGACGTGATGGACGAGGCCGGCGCAAACCTGCGCCTGCAGCCTGTTGCGGACCGCGGTGATCGTGTGACGGTTGAGATGATCGAAAACATCGTAGCGAAAATGGCGCGTATTCCCGCGAAGAGCGTATCTGCATCGGACCGCGATGCGCTGCGTACGATGGATCGTGACCTGAAGCTGACGATATTCGGTCAGGATCGTGCGATCGAGGCGCTCAGCAGCGCTATCAAGATGTCGCGATCCGGTCTGCGCGAGGAAGAAAAGCCGATTGGTGCCTTCCTTTTTGCCGGTCCGACTGGCGTTGGCAAGACCGAGGTGACCCGACAGCTTGCGATGCTAATGGGTGTCGAGCTCATTCGTTTCGACATGTCCGAGTACATGGAGCGACATACCGTTTCCCGCTTGATTGGCGCACCACCAGGTTACGTCGGTTTTGACCAGGGCGGTCTGCTCACGGAGGCGGTCAGCAAGAATCCGCATGCGGTGGTGTTGCTCGACGAGATTGAAAAAGCTCACCCTGAAGTATTCAACCTGCTGTTGCAGGTCATGGATCACGGTACGCTGACGGACAACAATGGCCGCAAGGCGGACTTCCGTAATGTCATCCTGGTCATGACAACCAATGCGGGTGCCGAAGAGATGAGCCGAGCCTCGATCGGCTTCACGCAGCAGGATCACAGCAGTGACGGCATGGCGATCATCAAGAAGCGATTCGCCCCGGAGTTCCGCAACCGGCTGGATGCCATCATCCAGTTCGCCTCACTGGAGATCGATTCGATCAAGCGGGTAGTGGACAAGCTCGTCGTTGAACTGGAGGCCAAGTTGGGTAACAACAACGTCACGCTCGAACTCGACGACAGCGCGCGGGAGTGGATAGCAGAGCGCGGCTATGATCCAAAAATGGGCGCCCGGCCCATGGCACGAATTATCCAGGAACAGATCAAGCGACCGCTGGCTGAGGAGCTGCTCTTCGGTGCCCTGGCAGATGGCGGGCACGTAAAGATAACCGTCGGTCCTGACGATGAGTTGAAATTAGTGTCGGAACCGGTGCTGAAAGAGCTCGAGCACCTGCCGGAAGGCTAGTACGGGCGAGCTTAACGCCCGCGGTAGACGATACGCCCCTTGCTCAGGTCGTACGGGGTCAGCTCAACGGTGACTTTGTCGCCGGTGAGAATTCGGATGTAGTTCTTGCGCATTTTCCCGGAAATATGTGCGGTCACCACGTGACCGTTTTCCAGTTCTACGCGGAAGGTGGTGTTGGGCAGCGTTTCAATAACAACGCCCTCCATCTGCAGGGCTTCTTCTTTAGCCAAAGGTCTCGCTTCTCTATAGTGCTAAAAGGCTGGCGAATTGTGCAGAAACAACCGCGGCATTGCAATGCGGTCGGCGCTTCTAGGTTGCCAGATCAGACGCTGATATAGGGTCGATTGGCCAGTTTTCAAACGCTACAGGCGGATTACAGAGGCGATCCAGTGTCGCCACAAAAGCCTCGCGTGCGATAATCTCCGCGCCGAGGCTCATCAGGTGGCTCGACACCAACTGGCAGTCAAGCACACCGAGATCCCCTGCATCCATCATGCGTGAGATTGCCAGCAGCGCAATTTTGGAGGCATCGTCGACGGCGCTAAACATCGATTCGCCAAAGAAAGCCCGCCCGATCACCAGGCCGTAGAGCCCGCCGACCAGTGAATCGCCTTGCCAGATTTCGACGGAATGCGCCCAGCCTTCGAGGTGCAGTTGCTCATAGGCTTTTACCATCTCTGCGGTAATCCAGGTGCCTGTCTCCGGCCCGCGGGGCGCCGCACAGGCACGAATGACGCCTGCAAAGTCCGTGTTGAAACGGACCTCCAAGGTGGACTGTCGCAACGATCGTCGCAGGCGCCGGGACAGGTGAAAATTCCCAGGCAGGAATACGCAGCGAGGATCCGGTGACCACCACAGCAACGGCTGTCCATCGTCATACCAAGGGAAAATCCCGCGACGATAGGCATACAACAGGCGCTCAGGGCTCAAGTCGCCGCCGGCCGCAAGCAGGCCATCGGGCTCTCTCAGTGCGTTATCGACCGCGGGAAAGGCATCGGGCGGATCGTCGGCGCTCAGCCAGACAACGCGACTGTTGCTCATTCGCCAGACTTGTATGGACTGCGCGAATCCACGGCGTCCATATATCGGTCAACATGCCGGGCCTCTTCGTCCAGGTAGCGGCTTATGGCGTCCGCAAACTCCGGGTGCGCAAGCCAGTGTGCCGACCATGTGGTTTCCGGGGAGAAGCCGCGGCTGATTTTGTGTTCGCCCTGTGTGCCGGGTTCGAAAACCTGCTTGTTGTGGGCAATGCAGTAATCGATGCCCTGGTAGTAGCAGGTCTCGAAGTGCAGGGCATCATAATGCCCGTCACTGCCCCAGTATCGCCCGTACAGCACCTGGTCGCTTTCGAAAAAAACGGCGGCGGCAACGGTGCTGTCGTCTTTATCGGCTAGCACGACAAGTATGTTCTCCGGGAGTTCGCGACTGACCGAGCGAAAGAAATCTTCGTTGAAGTAGGGCAGCGAGCCGCGTCGCATGAAGGTGCGGCTGATCAGGGCGTACACCTCGGACCAGAGCGCATCGTCGAGCTGATCACCTTTCAAGTGGCGAAACCGGATGCCGTTTTCTTCTGCGCGACGCCGATCACGCTTCGCCTTCTTGCGTTTCGACGAAGTGAAGGTCGCAAGGAAGTCGTCAAAACTTTTGTAGCCGCGATTACGCCAGTGAAACTGGCAGTCCTTGCGGATCAGCAAGCCGGCGTCTTCGAACAGCGGAATCTCGTCCGGTGTTGGAAACAGGAAGTGCAGCGATGAGTACTCCGACTTGACGGCCAGTTGTACTGCAGCAGCGATTAACGCCATACCCGCCTCGGTATCATCCGGGTCCTTCAATAGTAGCCGGCGGCTGGTTGCCGGCGTGAAGGGTGCCGCAGAAGTCAGCTTCGGATAGTAATTCAGACCTGACTGCTCGTAGGCATTTGCCCATGCCCAGTCGAATACGAACTCACCCCATGAATGACTCTTCTCATAAAGCGGCATTGCGGCTCGAAGCGCACCGCGGCGGCCAATCGTCAAGTGCCTCGGCGACCATCCCTGCTCGGGAGAAACACAGCGTGTCTGCTCTGCAAGCTGAAGAAACTCGTGGCGCAGGAAAGGGTAGTCGGTACCGGCGAGCAGGTTCCAGTCGTCGGCCGCGATGTCAGCGATGCTCGCGTGGACGGTGACTTCCACTAGGGCCTGCCTGGTGACAGCAGAGCCTGGCTCATCGGAGGCTCAGGCGGCGGCATCGTCCGCCGCGCCGGATGCTTTTTCGAGCGCATCGACGTATTTCTCGGCATCGAGCGCGGCCATGCATCCGGCGCCGGCCGATGTGATGGCCTGCCGGTAGACCTGGTCGGCGACATCACCGGCTGCATAAACGCCAGCCACGCTGGTCGCTGTCGCATCACCCTCGATACCAGACTTCACGATGATGTAGCCATTCTTCATGTCGAGCTGGCCATCGAAGAGGCCGGTATTGGGCTTGTGGCCGATAGCGATAAAGACGCCGTCCACCTCGAGGTCAGTGGTCTGCGCCGAATCCTTGGTGCTGCGGATGCGAAGTCCGGTGACGCCGCTATCCTCGCCGAGTACCTCGTCGACGACATTGTCCCAGCGAATCTCGACGTTGCCATTGCGCTCTTTCTCGAAGAGATGATCCTGCAAGATCTTTTCCGCCCTGAGTTCGTCGCGCCGATGGACGAGGGTGACCTTGGATGCAATGTTGCTCAGGTAGAGCGCTTCCTCGACCGCAGTGTTACCGCCACCGACAACGGCGACAGGTTTGCCGCGGTAAAAGAATCCGTCGCACGTTGCGCAGGCGGATACGCCGCGGCCCTTGAAGGCCTCCTCGGAGGGCAGTCCGAGATACATCGCAGTAGCGCCGGTGGATATGATCAGGGCGTCGCAGGTATAGCTGCCGTAATCGCCGTCGAGTCGAAAGGGACGTTGCGAAAGATCGGCGGTATGAATGTGATCGTTGACGATTTCCGTATCGAATCGTTGCGCATGGCGCAGCATGCGGTCCATCAGCTCCGGCCCCTGCAGGCCTTCGACGTCGCCGGGCCAATTGTCCACGTCGGTCGTGGTCATCAGCTGGCCGCCCTGTTCAATGCCCGTAACCATAACGGGGTCAAGATTGGCGCGGGCGGCATAGACGGCGGCGGAATAGCCGGCCGGTCCTGACCCGAGAATCAGAACCCGGCAATGTTTCAAGTCACTCATGTATAATTTGTCCCTGAAATTTTCGATGCACTGATTTGCCCGCACAGAGCCCCGAAATGCGGCCTAAAGACCGAGTTTCAAGGGCGATGATGCGGGCAAGCTATATGCGGAAGAGCACGTCGTCGGACTAGTGTAGGGAAAACCGTTTCTTTATGGCAAGAGTCTCTAAAGCGAAACAGCCTGAATCGAAGCTGTCCATGCAGGTGCACAGGGCGCTGCGGGAGGGGGCGCTCTACGTATTTGGCGCGCTCGCACTGATAATCTGGTATGCCCTGTTTACCTATGATCCGGCTGATCCAAGCTGGAGTCAGGCCACATCTGACAATACCGTGCGCAACGGCGTCGGGCTATTTGGCGCACAGATCTCAGGGCTGCTGTTCTCCTTTTTCGGAAGACCCGCATACCTGTTCACCGTGATGGTGTTCTATCTCGGCTGGATGCTGTACCGAGAACAAAAGACCCAGATTGAATTGACCAAGCTTGATTTCGGACTGCGCTTTGCCGGATTTCTCGCGACGCTGGTCACCAGTTGTGCTCTGGCATCACTGCATTTTTCGCCGGCCGGTCTCCCGAATTCGGCAGGCGGTATTATTGGCAAGGGGATCGGTGATCTGCTTGTCGGCGTGATGAAGCTGCTCGGTGCGAGCACCTTGTTATTCTGTCTGTGGGTCGCTGCCATCTCCCTTTTCCTTGGCATCTCCTGGATAGACGTCATGGACCGCATTGGCCAGTGGACCTTGTCGGCTTATGAGATCCTGAAAATAAAGATCGGTGAATTGCGCGATCGTGCAGAAGGCCGTCGGCAGGCGGCAGCGCGCCAGGACATCGTCAAGGTGCAGAAGATCCTCAAGGCCAAACGCGCCAAGCCGCGTATTGAACCTGTCGTGTCGGCACTTGAAACCAGTGCTCGAGCTGAGAAAGAACGACAGGTGCCGTTATTCGATCCGCCGGATGCGGGCGAGTTGCCGCCTTTGTCGCTGCTGGATGATCCACCTGAGCAGAAGCAGGGTTACTCCGAGGACTCGCTAGAGGCCATGTCGCGGCTCGTTGAGCTCAAGCTGAAGGACTTCAACATCGATGTTGAGGTGCGGTCAGTTTCCCCGGGCCCGGTTATCACGCGCTTCGAGCTGGATCCTGCGCCAGGCGTCAAGGTAAGCCAGATAGCTAATCTTTCCAAAGATCTCGCGCGCTCACTTTCCGTTGTCAGCGTGCGTATTGTGGAGGTGATTCCAGGCAAATCCTTCGTTGGCCTGGAAATTCCGAATGAGGTGCGCCAGCTGGTAACGCTTGGCGAGATTCTGAAGTCCAAGGCCTACGATGAAATGGCATCGCCATTAACGCTTGCGCTGGGAAAGGATATCGGCGGCAAGTCGGTGGTCGCCGATCTGGCGCGCATGCCGCACCTGCTGATCGCAGGCACGACTGGCTCGGGTAAGTCGGTCGGCATTAACGCAATGGTCCTGAGCATTCTCTACAAGGCGCAGCCTGAGCAGGTGCGCATGATCATGATTGATCCGAAAATGCTCGAGCTATCCGTATACGAGGGCATTCCGCATCTCCTCGCGCCCGTCGTCACGGATATGAAAGAGGCTTCGAATTCGTTGCGCTGGTGTGTCGCGGAGATGGATCGCCGTTATCGCCTGATGTCGGCGTTGGGTGTGCGCAATATCGGCGGCTACAACCGCAAGGTGAAAGAGGCGATAGAGGCGGGTGAGCCGATAAAGGACCCGGTCTTCAAGCCACCGGAGATCTTCGACCCTGAGAAGCCGATCGAGCACCCGACATTAACGCCACTGCCGTTTATCGTCGTCATCATCGATGAGCTCGCCGATATGATGATGATCGTGGGCAAGAAGGTCGAAGAACTCATCGCACGTCTTGCCCAGAAAGCGCGCGCATCCGGAATTCATATGATTCTCGCGACGCAGCGACCTTCGGTGGATGTGATTACCGGCCTGATCAAGGCAAATGTGCCGACACGCATCGCATTCCAGGTATCGGCGAAAGTCGACTCGCGAACCATCCTCGACCAGATGGGTGCGGAAAACCTTCTCGGACATGGCGACATGTTGTACCTGCCGCCCGGGACCTCATTGCCGGAGCGGGTTCATGGCGCTTTTGTGGCGGACAATGAAGTGCATTCGGTTGTCCGGCAATTGAAAAAAAGCGGTTCGCCGCGCTATGTCGATGAAATTTTGGAAGGTCCTTCGAGTCCAACCCCAGGACTGGTCGGGATTGACAAGGCATCGACAGACAGTGTGGATGCGGAGGAAGATCCATTGTATGACCAGGCGGTACAGGTTGTTCTGGATACCCGCAAGGCCTCGATATCCGGGGTACAACGGCGTCTCAAGATTGGTTACAACCGGGCCGCCAGGATGGTCGAATCGATGGAGGCGGCCGGCCTGGTAGGACCATTACAGCCAAATGGAACCCGCGAGATACTGGCGCCGAACGCCGGTGACAAGGACTGAGGAAAGATGGTGCAAGCAGGTATTAGCAGGGCAGGAATACAGTCGCGTCGAACCCCTTGCAGGGGTTGGCACAGCGCGTTCGCATTGCTCCTGTCTGTCGGTATCGTTGCCGCGTGGGGCCAGCTTGCGGTGGCTGAAGCTGGAATTGATGAGGCTGGCGAAAAGCTGGTGAACAAGTTTCTCTCTGACGTTGTGACGATGCAGGGGCGCTTCGAGCAGTCGTTGGTTGACGCTGAGGGGCAGGTGGTTGAGGTTTCCGGCGGCACGCTCGAGATTGAACGTCCGGGCCGTTTTCACTGGGCGTATTCCGACCCGTATGAGCAATGGCTGGTCGCAGACGGGCGAAACGTCTGGTCCTACGACGTTGACCTTGAGCAGGTAACCGTCAAGCCGCAGGAAAAGGCTCTGAGCAATACGCCGGCCATGCTGCTGGGCGGCTCGGCCAGCGTGTTGGAGCAGTTTCGTTTTGAAGGCAGCAAGCAGGAAGACGCCTTCACCTGGGTGCGAATGCGACCGGTAGATGACAGCAGCGGATTCAACCGTGTCGAACTGGGCTTCATCGATGAGCAGCTGACGCGCATGGTGTTCTATGACAACCTGGAGCAGACCACCCTGGTTGCGCTCTACGACCTTGTCGTTAACGAACCCATCGACGGCAGCCGTTTTGAGTTCGTCGTACCTGACGGCGCGGATCTCGTAGGCGTGCCGCTCGCCAAAAGCGACACTATTCCCTGATGTTGCCACTGCGGCACTTGCGTTTCTGGCGAATCGCCGGGGTGGTTCTACTATGCGTCGTGCTTGCTGCAGCGCTGATGCCCGCAGTCTGGTTCTGGGATGATCGAGCCGGGGCGCTCGCCTGGTTTCGAAATGCCGACAAGCTGCTGCATGCCACGACATTCCTGGTACTTGCAGTCTGGTTCTCGGGTCAGTACCGACGCCCGTCGTATCTGCGAGTCGCAGCAGGGCTCTTGCTATTCGGTCTTGTCATCGAGTTTTTCCAGTACCTGGTGGGCTATCGTCGGGCAGATGTGTTCGATGTCGCCGCGAATGCGGCCGGCATTGTCGCGGGATTCGCGATAGCACTGGCTGGATTGGGTGGTTGGAGCCAGCGGCTTGAAGACTGGTACATGGCCCGGCGTTCGGATAGCGGCAGTGGCTGATCTGTTCTCGACGGCACCGCACTACGAAAATGAGCGCCCGCTCGCCGATCGAATGCGGCCGGCAACGCTCGCCGAGTTTTCAGGTCAGCGCCACCTGCTGGCCGAGGGCAAGCCGTTGTTGCGTGCCATCGAACAGGGACGCGCGCATTCGATGGTCTTTTGGGGGCCGCCCGGAACCGGCAAGACAACGCTGGCACGATTGATCGCGCGCACGACGGACTCGCACTTTATCGCGCTCTCGGCCGTAATGGCCGGCGTAAAGGACATACGTGCGGCCGTCAAGGAGGCCAGCGAATATCGGCAGATGCACAATCGCGGCACGCTGCTTTTTCTTGATGAGGTGCATCGCTTCAATAAGTCCCAGCAGGACGCTTTTCTGCCGTTTGTTGAAGACGGCACGCTCACGTTTATAGGTGCAACCACCGAGAATCCATCCTTCGAGCTGAACAACGCATTGCTGTCGCGTGCCAGGGTGTATGTGCTGAAATCGCTGACGGAAGACGACCTGGTGGAAGTGTTGCGGCGCGCGTTGCGCGATGAGCTGCGGGGACTGGCTGGCAAATTCGCGATTGACGACGAGTTGATTCGAATTATCGCGCAGGCGGCAGACGGTGATGCGCGTCGCTCTCTGAATCTCCTGGAACTTGCCGCCGATCTTGCCGAAGACGAAGTGATCTCCGCCGACATTGTGCGCGAAGTGGCCTCGGGTAATCGCCGGCGCTTCGATAAGCAAGGCGAATACTTCTATGATCAGATATCCGCGCTGCATAAAGCTGTCCGCGGCACGGATCCGGATGCCGCCCTTTACTGGCTGATGCGCATGTTGGACGGTGGCTGCGATCCGCAGTACATCGCGCGGCGAATGATCCGGGTTGCGTCCGAGGACGTTGGCAATGCCGATCCTCGCAGCCTGCAGCTGACGCTCAACGCCTGGGAGGTGCTCGAGCGACTTGGCAGCCCGGAAGGAGAGTTGGCGCTCGCGCAGGCAGTTGCGTATCTGGCGTGTGCGCCAAAGAGCAATGCGGTTTACACCGCGGCCAAGGCAGCCATGCAGGATGCGCGTGAGCGGGGCTCGCTCGAGGTGCCGATGCACCTGCGCAACGCCCCAACGCGCCTGATGAAAGATCTGGGTTATGGCGATAACTACCGCTATGCGCACGATGAGGAAGACGCGGTCGCAAAGGGCGAGAAGTACTTTCCCGACGACATGAGCCCGGTTAAGTATTATCATCCTGTGCCGCGCGGACTGGAGATCCGGATTCGCGAGAAGCTTGACGAAATCGAGCGCATGAACAGCGACACTCACGCAAAGAAAACTCACCATGATTGATCCGAAATTACTGCGACAGGCCGCGTCTGAAGTCGCCCGGAACCTCGCTCGGCGGGGCTTCAGCTTCGATACGGACGAATACCTTGCGCTCGAAGAGCGCCGCAAGGCGCTGCAAGTTGAAACAGAGTCATTGCGCAGCGATCGCAATAGCAGTGCGAAAAGCATTGGTATGGCCAAGGCGAAAGGTGAGGACATCGCGCCGTTGCTGGCAGCGGTGAAAGACCTCGGTGAGCGGCTCGAGAGCAGCGAGGCTGCTTTGCAGGAGGTGCAGAAGTCCTTGAGCGATATTGAGCTCGGCTTGCCCAACCTGCTTGCTGACGATGTGCCGGATGGCCACGCAGAATCCGATAATCGGGAGGTGCGTCGCTGGGGTGAGCCTACAGATCTCGGGTTCGAGGCGAAAGATCATATCGATCTCGGCGAACAGCTTGGTCTGCTGGACTTTGAGTCCGCCAGTCGAATTTCAGGGGCGCGATTCGCAGTGATGCGAGGGTCGTTGGCGCGAATGCAAAGGGCGTTGATTCAGCTGATGCTTGACACGCATACGAGCGAACATGGTTATGAAGAAGCCTATGTGCCCTACCTGGTGCAGGCGCAGGCGCTGGTGGGTACAGGTCAGTTGCCCAAGTTCGAGGAAGACCTGTTTCAGACGCGCACGGAAACACCTTTCTACCTTATCCCGACAGCCGAAGTGCCGGTGACCAATCTCGCTCGTGACACCATCCTGGAAGCCGATCAACTGCCGGTTCGTTACGTCGCGCACACGCCGTGTTTCCGATCCGAAGCCGGGTCCTACGGCCAGGATACCCGCGGCATGATTCGCCAGCACCAGTTCGAGAAAGTCGAGCTGGTGC
>Ga0316201_10003173_pt1 | contig 12036 bp, 9 predicted proteins | sample CS6wburrow_MG_FD_204516 | JGI IMG/M metagenome (GOLD analysis project Ga0316201, IMG submission 204516) | Coastal sediment microbial communities from Delaware Bay, Delaware, United States - CS-6 worm burrow | ecosystem: Environmental > Aquatic > Marine > Coastal > Sediment | place: USA: Delaware... | reverse complement strand
TGAAGGGTGGAACCCTCCTGGGCGGAGAAAAAAATGATTCTTCCGGCTGATTCAGCCGATACCATCACTTCTACGGCCTCAAAGTTACCGTAAGCATCTGCAGGATCTATCTGGGGTTTACATGCCATCAGCGACAGCAGGAGGGGGAACACGAAATATCTTCTGGGATTCATGGCTATAGTTTTTAAAGGTTGCCCTGGATGGTTAAGTAGTTGGCTTTAGCTTGCATCAGCAATACCCGGTGCGTGGCCTGCGTGATCCTCGCCAGATTCTCTTTGTTCAGTTCAGTAATAAAGTCCGTGGCGGTCATGGTCCCGTTATCCAGCCGGACCGCAGCCTGTTTTGATATTTTCTTCTGGAGCTCCAGTACCTGCTCGTCTATTTCCATGCTAAGCCTGTATTGTTCCATCCTGGCTTCTTCCTGGACCATCAGGGCTTCCATCTCCCGGTCAAAGGAGGCACGCTGGTTTTCCAGCAGCTGCTGCTGATATCCAAGCACCTGCTTCTCCCTGGAACCATGCTTCCAGTCCCAGATCTTCCACCTCAGACCTGCTCCCAGCATATAGTAGTGATCCCACTCCCCGCTCAGCATATTGTAGCCTGGCTTCCCGTAACCGCTTTGTCCAAAGGCGTAGATCACAGGCATTCGCTTTTTGTCCACCAGCTCCTTGCCTGCCTCCATGGACCTGTGCTTCAGATCAAATAACTGGTGTTCAGGACGCTTATTCCCTGTGCTCAAAACACCCTCAAAGGCTGGCTGCTCCAGGATGGATTCCTCAGATACGCCCTCCCCGCAGAGCACCCGCAGGGCCTTTAAGTAGGAAAGCTTTCGCGAATCCACTTCAATCAGGGACTGTTTGACCCTGAGTTTCTCAACCTCCAGCACATGCAACTCGTTTTCCAGCAGGGTCCCAAGCTTTACGGCTGTGCGGGCCACCTCGCTCCGGGCCTGCAAATTTTTCAGGTGAATCTCCAGGTTCTTTCGGTTCTCCTGCAGCAGGAGTACCGCAAAGAAGTACTGGTTCACCCTGCCTTTCAGGCCGTAGAGGTCCACCTCCACCTGCTGCAGCTCAGCAGCCATCAGGGCCTCCTCATAGTTCTTTTTTCCTCTGGAGATTCCCCCGTCGTAAATATTCTGGCTGATATCCAGGCTTAAGCCATACTGATCGTGAGGAACCTCTGGAAATTCTATGGAAATGGCAGGATTGCTCAGTTCCAGTGCAATCACATCGGACTGGTAGGAGAGCTTGCCATTCAGGTCCAGGGAGGGATACCAGTAGCTTCCTGCCTGATCGATCTTTGTTTCTCCCATCCCCTGAATAAGCTCCAGGTCCTCCAGACGGGGAGCATTTTCCCTGGCCATCTTCTGGCATTCAAACAGGGAGAGGGAGGGCTGGCCCATCACCACTCCAGATAGGAAGAGTGACAGGAGAATAAGTGTCGTTTTCATCCGGGTTGATTTTGACGCATTATTTGCTTAATGATCAGCGGGAGCAGTGTTTTGCGCTCCTTCATGGCCTCAATGTAGGCTGCTTCGTCCCCGCCATAGAGGATATCCAGAACCACCGCCCTGGCCGCAAAAGGAAATATGCACAGGCTGATCAGGTTCAGAATGACCTGTCTCGGATCCATCCCGGCGATGTCAGGAATATCAGCCGCCATTTTGTCCAGGGTTGTTTCCGGATCGATTCCCATCTCTTTCATGATCTGGGGCATTCGATTTGGATTGGAGGAGAGCTCCTGCAAGACAAAAATAGGGATCTGAGGATTTTCCAGCATGGTATCGATAATTTTCTCCACCACGGCCGGCACATAGGCTTCAAATGATCCTTCCGTATGCATGAGGGCAGCCACATCGTGTACAAACCGACTCATCGCTTTCCGGAATACCGCTTCAAAAAGCTGGTCTTTACTCCGATAATAGTAGTTCAGGAGGGTACGGTTGATCCCCGCATCATCAGCTATAAGCTGCATGGAGGTCCCTGCCTTTCCTTTCTGGTAAAACAGTTTCTCAGCAGACAGGATTATCTTTTGTTCTGTTTCCGTTTGGAGCACCATGGCAGTGATTTATATTTTACTAAAGCGTTTGACGCTTTTGTCAAACATTATGGTAAAAATAGAAGCTTTTCCTATTCCTGTCAAGTTTTTATTGAAAAAAAAATAATAATCGTATCTTTCGATCCTTTAAATTCTACAGATAGATGCAGCTTAAATTACTATCATACAATAACTTAATCATGAAAAGAATCCTTTTCCTCCTCCCCCTCACCCTGCTGTTCTCCTGCCAGCCCGGATTTGAAGAGGAGATTACCGTGCCTGAGATTGAAGGCCATATTGCCTTTCTGGCTTCCGATGAACTGAAAGGACGCTACCCGGGAACTCCAGAGGATCAACAGCTTGCTGAATACCTGAGTGAGGAGTTTAAGAAAGCCGGATTGACACTATTTAACCGTAAAGGGCTTCAGCATTTTGATATTGTGCAGGAGATTGAAGCCGGGCCCGGGAACCGTTTAATACTGGGTGATTCTGAACTTGAACTGAATACCGACTATTCCATTTTTCCCTTCAGTCATTCAGGGAATGCAAGCGCTGAAGTGCTCTTTGCCGGGTATGGCTTCCAGATTGCCGGGGATTCCCTTCAGTGGGACGACTATGCTTCTCTGGATGTGGAGGGCAAATGGGTAATGATACTCCGGGGAGTACCGGGCCAGCAGGAGTCCAGTTCCCCTTATTTGAATTACAGCGAAGACAGAGGAAAGGCGCTGCTTGCCTCAGATCTGGATGCAGCAGGGGTCATTTTCATTTCCGGTAGCTCTTTTGACCCGAAAGATCAGCTGGTGGAATTAAAAGGAAAGCAACACCCCCTTTCCATTCCCGTGGTTCATATGAGCCGTACGGCTGCAGACAGGCTTCTGTTATCAGCCGGTATGGATAGTTTGTCCAACCTCGAGACCCGGCTAAACTCCTCGCTGCAGGCATCCTCTTTCAGTACGGGGGTAGAGTTGAACATAAACGTAGACCTGCAGCCCAAAAAGATGCTAAGCTCCAATGTGATTGCTACTCTTGAAGGATCTCACGAGGATCTGAAGCATGAGTATGTGGTGATCGGTGCCCATCACGACCACCTGGGCATGGGTGGTACGGAATCCTCCTCTCGGACACCCGATACCCTTGCGGTGCATTATGGAGCGGACGATAACGCATCGGGGGTGGCCGGAGTGCTGGAAGCTTCCGAGTGGCTCAGTGCCCACATCCCTGCACGAAGCGTGCTTTTCGCCACCTTTGGTGCAGAGGAGATGGGACTAATCGGCTCCAAGTATCTGGTAGAAAACGCACCCGTTCCCATGGACGATATACAGGTGATGATCAACCTGGATATGATCGGGAGACTTAACGAAGAGCGAATACTCCAGGTAGGCGGTGTAGGTACCTCTCCTGGCTTAAAAAACCTCCTGGAATCGATTAACAGCAACTATGGATTTAATCTGAAATTTGCCAACGAAGGCTATGGTCCCTCCGATCATGCCGCTTTTTATGCTGAAGATGTCCCGGTCCTGTTCATCTCCACCGGTGCTCATACCGATTATCATACTCCCAAGGATCAGCTTTCCGCTATTAATCTGGAAGGAGCCAGGGAAGTGACCGCTTTTGTTTCAGAGATTGCAGCCGCCCTGGCCAACCAGCACGAGCGCATTGCCTTCACAGAAGCGGGCCCGAAGGTACAGGGTTCCTCGCGGGGAAGGCGGGGTGGGATCACCCTGGGTCTGATGCCCGATATGACCTATGACGGGAGTGAAGGAATGCCGGTGATGTTTGTGACCGAAGGAAGACCTGCCGCTGTTGGCGGTATTCAGAAAGGGGACGTGATTGTGGCCATTGAAGGAAAGAGCGTAGGAAATGTTTACGACTACATGGCCCGGCTGGACGGTTTGAAGGAGGGCATGTCCATTGTGGTACAGGTAAAACGAGAGGGAGACCTCATCGACCTGGTAATTCGAATCTAATTAACAAAAACGACTTATGAACGCAAAGAAAGCACTGTTCTGGCTCCTGGCGGTGGTCATCTCACTGGCTGCCATGTTTTACCAGCGAATGACCGGACCCACCTACCCGAAAAAATATGAAATCACTTACCAGAACGAGGATTATAGATTTAATCTTCCCCGGTCCAATAATGGAAGACCAGGAGATTACCCGGTAAAGATTGAGCTTCCCGAGCCATTTTCCGCGCAACTGGTATGGCGGCTCTTTCCAACTGAAAATCCCTGGGAAAGCATGGAGATGAAAAGAGAGGGGGATCACTTGATCGCCGGCCTTCCGCAGCAACCACCTGCCGGGAAAATCGAGTACCACCTGGAGTTGAAAGCCGATGGCGTACCCATCGATATTCATGAAGAGGAAACTGTGGTCTTCCGTTTCCGGGGAGATGTCCCGGCCTGGGCGCTGATTCCGCACGTACTTATGATGGTCCTGACCGTTATCTGGTCTATGGCCACCATTATCTTTGCCCTGGCCAATATACCCGCTTATAAAAAGCTTATGGGAGTCACCATCATCTTTCTGCTGATTGGTGGATTCCTACTGGGACCCATTGTGCAGAAATACTCCTTTGGTCAGTTCTGGACCGGATGGCCGCTTGGAGAGGATCTGACCGATAATAAGGTGCTGTTAGCCCTGGTAGCCTACCTGGCAGCCTGGTTTCTCAGAAAAAAATCTTACGGAAAATGGCTGGCCATTGGCGCGGCCGTGGTGATGCTGGCCGTATACCTGATTCCCCACAGCATGGGCGGATCTGAGCTCGACCATGAGACCGGGGAGGTGGTTACAGGATCCCTGCTATTGCTGGCTGGAAGAATCCGAATAAACAAATAATTTAAGCAGCCTTGCCTCAACATGAAAAAGTATCAGTGCAAAGTATGCGGATACGTGTACGACCCGGAAGAGGGTGATCCCGACAGTGGCATTCCTCCGGGGACCTCTTTTGAAGAGGTCCCGGAAGATTGGTATTGCCCTGTCTGCGGGGTTTACAAAAACGATTTCGAAGCGGTGGAGTAAGTCCTGGTCCCTAAGCTTCGGGAGCCTGCTTTAACATCTCCAGGAGAAAGAGCCAGAATTTATCTACCGTATCTATTTGGATCCGCTCTTCCGGGGTATGGGCCCCTTTTATGGTCGGACCGAAGGAGATCATATCCAGATCGGGATATTTCTGCAGGAACAGTCCGCACTCCAGCCCGGCATGAATTGCTTTGACAAGCGGTTCCTGCTTAAACAACTCCCTGTAGACCTTTTCAGAAATCTTAAGCACCTCCGAGGAGGTATCAGGTTTCCAGCCGGGGTATCCTCCGGAATGCCTGACAGAGGCTCTCATTAGCTTGAACAGGGATCCCATACGATCCGCAATATCCTGTTTGGCAGATTCTACACTGCTGCGCTGACTGGTCATAATTTCCAGGGACTCCTCCCCCATCCTCTTGATGGATGCCAGGTTTGTGGAGGTCTCCACCAGTCCGGGAATATCCTGGCTCATGGCAATAACGCCGTGGGGACAGGTATAGAGGGCATTAAAAAGCCTTCTTTGAAATTTCTTACGCATAACAAATTCGGGTGGATTCACCTGGCTTAAAGTCATCATAAAATCAGGTTCCACAGCCGCCATCTCTTCTTTCAGTATCTGAACAAAAGAATCAAAATAGACCCGGATCAGCTCCAGGCTTGCAGCAGGTATTACAATGAGGGCCTCTGCTTCCCTGGGAATGGCATTTCTGGCCTTACCGCCCTGTATGGATGCAAGCCTGATCTGAAAGCGCTGATCCGAATTCCAGAGGAAGCGGTTCAGTACCTTGATGGAGTTTCCAAATCCGCGATGGATCTCATCCCCGGAATGGCCTCCCTGCAATCCACCCACTTCTATTTTCAGGGCGATCCAGTTCCTTTTAAGCCTGCTCCGCTTGTACTTGTAGGTAGCTACGGTATCGATCCCTCCGGCACAGCCTATGAAAATCTCGCCTTCATCCTCCGAATCCAGATTCAGAAGCACAGTGCCGGAAAGAAATCCCGGTTGCAGTCCCAGGGCTCCGGTCATCCCGCTTTCTTCATCAATGGTGAACAGGCATTCCAGAGGTCCATGTTCGATGCTGTCAGAAGCCAGGATGGCCATGGAAGCGGCAATTCCTATTCCATCATCGGCCCCCAGAGTCGTTCCCTCGGCCCTGACCCATCCGTCCTCCACATAGGCCCTGATGGGATCCTTCTCAAAATCATGCTTTACCGAGGCATGTTTTTCCCCGACCATATCGGCATGAGACTGCAGAATGACTCCTTTTTTATTTTCAAAACCCGGGGTGGCCGGCTTGCTTATAAGCAAGTTACCGACGGGGTCCCTTTTGTAATCCAGGTCTTGATTTTTCGCAAATTCGATCAGGTAAGCAATGATCTGATCTTCTTTCTTGGAAATCCTGGGGATCGCCAGAATCTCATTGAAATAAGCCCATACCCCGGCGGGCTTGAGCTCCGTTATTTTTTGCATAAATGAGTTAAATGGGTGGCTTTATGTTTTGCAATATCTTTTATCTCAATTATGATCTTCGGATTAAAAAGAGATGTAATAATATTCTACTTTCGCAAGATAACAATTCTACCACCTTTAACTTAACTGTTTATCAACATGCAGAAACGAACCATTGTAGCGCTTCCCGGAGATGGAATCGGGAAGGTTGTACTAGAAGAGACGATACGGCTACTTGACGCCGCAGGATTTAAAGCCGATTATGTGGAAGGAGATATTGGCTGGGAGTTCTGGAAAAGAGAAGGAAATCCTCTTCCCGACCGCACCATAAAGCTCCTGGAAAAACATAAAACAGGACTGTTCGGAGCGATCACCAGCAAACCCAAAGATGCCGCCGCGGCAGAACTGGACCCCGCCCTGGCGGATAAGGGATTTATTTATTCCAGTCCCATCGTCGGCCTCAGGCAGCACTTCAACCTGGATGTGTGCATCAGGCCCTGCCGCAGCTATATTGGAAATCCGCTTAACTTCATACGCAGGGGACCGGGAGACAGCATTGAGGAACCTGCCGTGGATGTGGTCATATTCCGTCAGAATACCGAAGGGCTCTACGGGGGCGTCGAGTGGAGCAATCCGCCCGACCTGGTCTACCAGGGGCTGAAGTCCCATCCAAAATTTGAGAAGAACTTCGGAAAGGTTCCGGTGGAAGAGCTTTCCATCTCCACCCGGATCTTTACTAAAAAGGCCACCGAAAGGATCCTGAGGGCGGCATTTGAATATGCCAGGAAGTTCGGATATAAGAGTGTTACCGTCTGTGAGAAACCCAATGTGATCCGGGAGACCTCAGGCATGATGTACAAGATGGCCCAGGAGATCCAGGCAGCTGATTTCGGAGAAATTGAACTCTGGAACACCAACATTGACGCGCAGATGATGTGGCTGACCAAGAATCCGGAGAACTATGGAGTCATTGTGGCAGGTAATATGTTTGGGGATATTGTCTCCGATGGATTTGCAGGATTGATAGGCGGACTCGGATTTGCCTGCAGTGCCAACCTGGGCGAGGAGGTATCTGTATTCGAACCCACCCACGGATCGGCCCCCAAGTATGCCGACTACCCGGTGAGTATCGTGAATCCCATCGCCATGATGGAGTCGGCCTGCATGATGCTGGATCATATTAATGAAGCCGGGATCGCAAAAAAAATCAGGAACTCCATTGCCCAGGTGATCCGGGAAGGTAAAGTTCGCACTTACGATATGAAAAAAATGGCAGGAAGTGCCGACGTGATCCAGAAAGGCGCCGCCTCCACCAGGCAGATGGCCGATGCCATTATCGCAAAGCTCTAGCATATAAAAAAATTCAATGATGGAACGAATCAAAGCGGAAGTACTTGAACTCTGGCCGGAGCTGGAGTGGATCAAGAACGATGAACTAAGAATAAACACTGCAAAAGTGTGGGAGAAGGCCCTGGAGAAAAGTGTGCTTGCTCCCGGGGATCTGAACAGGATCCCCTTTACCCTCCTATGCGGTCCCGATCTGAAGGTCTCCTTCATGGCTCACAAGAGATCCGTGGTGCACATAGCCCTGGAAAGCGGTAAGAAAATGAATGAGTTCTACGGCGACGAGCTGCCGGTGGATATGGATGTGCTGATTTCAGGGGCCATCCTGGCTGATGTGGGCAAGTTGCTGGAGTATGTGCTGGATGAAAACGGGAAGGCCGTGCAGGGCTCCTATGGCAGGTACCTGCGCCACCCCTTCTCAGGAGTGAGCCTGGCTGAAAGCTGTGACATCCCGCCGGAAGTTTGCCATATTATCGCGGCCCATGCGGGCGAGGGAAACATGGTCCAGCGAAGCACGGAAGCCTTTATCGTTCACCATGCCGACTTTATGACCTTTTTGCCATTCAAGCAAAGAAGCCAGGCCTAAAACTTATAGTTTATTCCCAGGCTGATCACCTGGGTCTCATAATAGTTTTGGTAGAGTGCGGTGAAGCCGTCCCCGGTGATTTCCTGTTGAATCCCATACTGGTTCAGGATATCGCTGAAAGACAGGATTAATTCCACTCTTCCATCCCAGATCATTTTCTTGACCCCCAAATCTAAGGAGCTTCTGGACAACTGCCTGCCCTGAGGTATATTTTTGGGCGCGAAGTAGATTCCCGTCACTTGTATTTGGAAATCCTTCGGTAAGTCCAGGGTGCTGCTCCATTTAAAATCCCAGGTCAGCTCTTCGGTCTTATCCACCGTGAACTGGTGCTCGTATGGAAAGAGGAGTGTTCCCTCATAGGCTTGTATCAGGTTCTGGTAAAAGTTGATATTCCCGCTTAGTTCCCAGATATCAAAAAACTCCTGGCCAAATACCAGCTCCAATCCTTTATTGGTGGCCTTGCCGGTATTGGCATAGCTTTTCAGGACAATATCATACTCCGTATTGGATTCATCCCGGGTATAAACCCTCATATAGGGATTTTCGATAAACCGGATAAATCCGGAGATAAATAGGGATCCCGTTTCCCAGTTTGTTTTATAGGCGATTTCGGCCGACTGTGTGAATTGGGGGCGCAAATAGGGATTTCCAACTTTCACGAGCTCCTGGTCGTCCGATTTTGGATACATGCGCAACTCGGGCTCTCCGGGTCGATCCACCCGATTGTTGTAGAAAATGGAAAACTTATTGCGCTCGTTTAGCTTATAAGAGAACCTGACATTGGGATAAACTCTAAAATACTGGTAAGCATCGTCCTGATCAAAATAGATATTGGCCGTATCCATTTCATATAAGACTGAACTATACTCAGCCCTGAGTCCCGCCTCGATGTCATATCGTGCTTTTTCAAACACCAGGTTCAAATAGCCCGCATAGGTGTCCTCACCCCATTTGGTCCAGTCGCCCAGTCCGGGATAGATGATGGAATTGGGTGCTCTCTGAACGCTGTACTCCACAGGCAGATTCCGCAGCTGAATTTTCGCTCCTCCTTCAAAACGTCCGTTTCTCATGGGCTTCACATAATCAGCCAGAAAACTCATGATGTGCTCGGTCCCCAGGATGCTGGTTACATCCCTTCCTTCCCTGTCTTCCGATATTTCATTGATATAATAGGTTTCATCCTCCCACTCTTTTGCGTATTGAATGCGGGCATCCAGGCGATGACCTGCCTGTTTGAACTTATGTTCGTAATCCATGGCAACATCGATATGGCCGGTAATTTCATTCTCGTTCCAGGCTATATATCGTGTTAGCGCCTCGCCTGGCATATCCAGATAAGGCACCTGTGCCGTATCCGTATGAATTTCCCAATCGTACAAACCTGAAAACCGGAGAGTATTTTGATCGTTAAAATGATAATCCATCCCCCCCCTGACAATGTAGTGAGTCTGGGTCCTGTTTTCGGGGACCTGGGAAGCAATGATCCGGCCATCGTCATAGTTGCGGGTGGTAAATTCATTATTTGGAAGTCTGTTTTGCCTGAGTACTTCCGCCTGCAAAAATGCATGAAGCTTTTCACTGGTGTAGTTCAGATCCAGGGACGGGATGTATTTTGGATTCAGCTGGTAACTCCCCAGTTCGGTGGGCAGGTCAGGTTTTGGTTTTGTCAGTGCCCCCAGCCCATAGGTAAATCCCACGCTGCCATGCAGACCATATTGCTGATCCTTTTTATACACAATGTTGATCACACCGGCCATCCCGCTGGCATCATATTTGGCCGAGGGATTGTTGATGATTTCAATGCGTGCAATATTGGCGGAGGGAATGTTGTCCAGACCCTTCTGGTTCCCGTAGCCGGTCAGGCTGGACTGTTTCCCGTCTACCAAAACAATGACTTTATCGCTTCCCCGTAAAATAACTTTTCCCTCCTGATCGAAGGAGATACCCGGCATGGCTTTCATGGCATCCATCACAGAACCACCCGATCCGGCAAGCTGGGAGCTCAAGTCATATGACTTTTTATATAGGCCTGCTGCTATTTCTGCCCGTTCTCCATGAACTACTGCTTCATCCAGCTCTGTCAGGGAGGGTTCCAGTTTAATCTCCCCCAGGTCGTAGTACATATTCAGCTTTCCGATAAGCAGCTGAGTGGTATACTCGCTGTAACCTACAAACGAGACCACCAGCCGGTACCTGCCCTCGTCCAGGCCAGCAATGGAAAACCTTCCCTCATCGCCGGTCATATTCCCGGTGAGCAACTCATCTGTCGCGGAAAATATGGCCGCGGAAGCATAGGGTATGGGCTCCTGGGAATTCCTGTCGATCACTTTTCCCGAAACGGTGGCCCCTTCTTGCGCTGCTGCCTGAACCAAAATTACAAGCATGCAGCTTATCAACACCAGTGTTTTTGTCATGAGCTCCTCTACCTTCATGATTAGCTCTTAGATGATCATTCACCGGGATGGTTTAATTCCATCTGAGTTATAGTCTTTTCATGGACAATCAGTCCGTTCACATCCCTGTGTGTAAAAGTGATATAGGGAACATCCTCTTTCCGGTATACCTCCACAGCCAGAAATCCCCCATTTACCCGCAGGAACTGGTGTTCCGGCCGCTTGTCCTGCTGGCTCCAGCCCTGGGCATGGGAGTCGCTGGAAGGACCCTGGGAAAACTCCAGGACTCCGGTCTCTAAATCCCGGGACAGGTACTGCCAGTGCCTGTCGCCATTGACTACAAACACCGAATGCTCCGCCAGGAAAGCCCGTAACCAGATCCCTTCTGTTTCAAAGGCTTTGTTGGCATGATTATCATTCTTGCCCTTGCTCCTGTCCGGCCCCACCACCGGTGTGGGAGATAACAAGACCTTGAAGGTAGCATCTGACTGGCGCACGGTCTCCATAAACCAAAGCTTCTGTTCCTTTCCCCAGATAGTCTTTCCCGGGCCGTCCTCCTCCCGGTTATCACTTCTGTACTCCCGCCCTTCCACCATCCATACCTGCAGGTCCTTACCCCAGCGAAAGGTACGGTAGGGCTTACCCTCCAGGGGGACCTGTTCATACCAGATATGCAGGCCATCCTGAAAGCTCAGTTCCCCCAAGGGACTTTTGCCGGGCCAGGCATCATCCAGCATGGTATCGTGATCGTCTTTCTGCTGGTAGAGGGGAGTGCGGGCATAAAACTCCCGGAGCGAGGGCCAGGCATTCATGGCGTGCCACTTATGCCTGGCCAGCGGCACAGTAAAGGCCACGGGCCCGGGTTTATCGTAATACACATAATCACCGGTCTGGCAATGAAAGTCGGGGCGCAATTTCATCATGGCATCATAGACCCGGAAGCCCCTATCCGGATCATCAAAATCCCAGAAATACTGGCAGGAAGTAGAGGTAAAGGTAACAGGAAAGGCCTCCGATCCGGAAGGTGCGGTCCGGAAAGAACCTTCTATCTCAGTCACCGGGGAAGTGCTGGTCTTTCTTCCCGATAGTTTAACTGTATACAGGGTACCGGGCTTCAGTCCGCTAAACTGTTTCAGATAGGTATAGTCCCTGTAGGCAGAGACATACTCCCAGTCGGTGGAAATGATATCCGATCCTGCAGCGAGCTC
>Ga0316201_10003172_pt1 | contig 12036 bp, 12 predicted proteins | sample CS6wburrow_MG_FD_204516 | JGI IMG/M metagenome (GOLD analysis project Ga0316201, IMG submission 204516) | Coastal sediment microbial communities from Delaware Bay, Delaware, United States - CS-6 worm burrow | ecosystem: Environmental > Aquatic > Marine > Coastal > Sediment | place: USA... | reverse complement strand
GCGATGACGCCCAGGAGCGGTTCGGGCTCAAATACCTGTATCGCATGCGGCAGGATCTGGCATCGGGGGTTTTACTCAGCGACGACGGCTATATCCTGACCAATCACCACGTGATCGCACTGGTCCGCAACATCCGGATAGCCTTGTGGGACGGACGGATCGTTCCGGCACGGATCGTGGGCTCCGACCCGGCTACCGATCTGGCCGTTCTGAAGATCAACCTCACTGGGCTGCCGACCGCACCAGTCGCTGAGAACCCGGAGGTTCGCGTGGGTGACGTGGTTCTCGCCATCGGCAACGCCCTCGGCCTGAGCCATACGGTCACCATGGGCATCGTCAGCGCCACCGGGCGCAACGAGCTCAGATCCCTGCTTTACGAAGATTTTATCCAGACTGATGCCGCGATTAATGCGGGTAACAGCGGCGGAGCCTTGATCAATACCAACGGGGAACTGATCGGTATCAATACACGCAACCTGGATTCCGCCCAGAACATCGGGTTTGCGATCCCGATCGGCATTGCGCAGAACGTGATGAACCAGATCATCGAATACGGTTCCGTCAGGCGGGGCTGGCTGGGTGTCTCTTTGCGTGACACCAACCCAATCACCCAACCGGACGGCAGCCGCATTCAGCGCGGCGTCAGTGTGCAGGAAGTGGTAAAGGACGGACCAGCCTGGACTGCCGGAATTCGCCCCGGTGACGTGATTGTCAGCCTGGATGGTGAGACGGTGGTCGATATCAACCGGTTCTTGTTCACGATTTCCCAGCGTGATCCGGGCAGCCAGGTCGAACTGACGGTCAAGCGCGGACTCGAGGTGTTTGAAACTTACGCCACGCTCCTGCAGCAACCTCCACTCTAGCGGAATGGGTCAAGGCGCTGCTCAAGCTTTGGGTAGCGTTACCCCCGTTTGTCCCTGGTATTTTCCGGCGCGGTCGGCATAGGACTGCTCACAAACCTCATCCGATTCGAAAAACAGGAACTGGGCTACACCTTCGTTAGCGTAAATCTTCGCCGGCAGGGGCGTCGTATTGGAAAATTCGAGGGTGACGTGACCCTCCCATTCGGGCTCCAGGGGCGTCACGTTAACGATGATTCCACAGCGCGCATAAGTCGACTTGCCGAGGCATATGGTCAACACGTTGCGCGGAATCCTGAAATACTCGACCGTGTGCGCCAGCGCAAACGAATTGGGCGGAATGATGCAGACGTCCCCGCAGAAATCGACGAAGCTGTTCTCATCGAACCGTTTTGGATCGACGATGGCGGAGTTGATGTTGGTGAAAATCTTGAAGTCACGCGCGCAGCGCACATCGTAACCATAGCTGGACGTGCCGTAGGAAATGCAGCGCTCGCCGTCCGCCGCATGGCGTATCTGGCCAGGTTCGAACGGTTCTATCATGCGGTCGGACTCGGCCATCCGGCGAATCCAGAGATCAGGCTTGATACTCAATTTTGAATTTCCTCAGGTGTTGACGATATTGATTTGCGGCAGATTCACGGCCAGGCTGCGCGGTGTCATCGACAGCCGTGCCGCAGTCTTGCGGGCCAGTTCGCGATAACGCAGGGTCAGCTCGCAGTCCGGCTCGGCAACGACCGTCGGCATGCCCTGATCAAGATCGGTGCGAATCCTGATATCCAGCGGCAACTGCCCCAACAGCGGCACATCATATTCCTGCGCCATGCGTGAACCGCCGCCCGTGCCGAAAACAGGCTCCTCGTGTCCGCATTGACTGCAAATGTGCGTACTCATGTTTTCCACGATGCCGAGAACCGACATATCTACTTTGCGAAACATCTGCACCGCCTTGCGGGCATCCAGCAGAGCGATATCCTGCGGCGTCGTGACGATTACAGACCCGCTGACCGGGACTTTCTGGGCCAGCGTGAGCTGGATGTCACCGGTACCGGGGGGCAAATCCACGATCAGGTAGTCAAGTCCCTCCCAGTTCGTTTCCGTCAACAGCTGCTGCAGGGCCGACGTCACCATGGGGCCGCGCCAGATCATCGGGGTATCTTCTTCCACCATGAAACCGATGGACATGACCTGCAGACCGTGGGCTCGTTGTGGGACTATCCGGTTACCGACCGTCTGGGGATTTCCCGAGACACCCAGCATGCGCGGCATGCTGGGGCCGTAGATGTCCGCGTCGAGCACGCCGACGCGCGCTCCATCTGCGCGCAAAGCCAGCGCCAAATTGACGGAGGTCGCCGATTTGCCGACTCCGCCTTTACCCGAGGCGACGGCAATGATGTTCCGGATCTGCTCCAGCGGCTTCAATTCACCCTGTACAGCGTGAGTAACCACTTTCCAGTCCAGGTTGACCGACGCTTTCTCGATCGCCTCATCCGCTTCCAGCGCACGGGCTATATCGGCTGACAATCCGTCGCGGATTCCATCGATTGGATAACCGGCGCGCAGGTCAACCGATATTCGACGACCGTCGATTCCGACACCGCGCAGCCAACCAAGGCTGATCAGGTCACTGCCGCAATTGGGGTCTTTGATGTCTGCGAGCAAATCCTTAACGTGCTGTTCTGATAGTTGGGTCATTCTTTAACACTCAATTTGATGACGGGTCAGCCGGAGCGCTACATTGTATAGTTTTTCTCTCTCGATCGGGAACCGCGGTCGTGACATAATTCGCGATCAGGCCGCAGGCGTGGCAGAACCGCTACGGCTGCCGGGCTGAACCGAATTACGGGAATGATATGACACCAAAAAACAGACAGATACTGGTCACCAGCGCCCTTCCCTATGCCAATGGGGCTATTCACCTCGGACACATGCTGGAATACATTCAGACCGACATCTGGGCACGCTTTCAGCGTTCACGCGGCCACGAATGCTATTTCGCCTGGGCGGATGACGCACACGGAACCCCGGTCATGCTCCGGGCCCGCGCCGAGGGCATGACGCCAGAGGCGCTGATCGACAAGATGAACGAAGAGCACAAGTCCGATTTTCGTGACTTCGGTATCAGCTATGACAACTACTCTTCCACGCACAGTGACTCCAATCGCATAATGGTAGAGCTCATCTATGGGCGCCTGGAAGAAAACGGATACATCGAACGCCGCAACATCGAGCAGCTTTACGACACCGAAGAGGGCATGTTTCTGCCGGACCGGTTCATCCGCGGCACCTGCCCGAAGTGCCGTACTGAAGACCAGTACGGCGACAGTTGCGAATCATGCGGCAGCACCTATGCACCGACCGACCTGATCAATCCGCGTTCCGCGGTATCCGGGAGCACACCGGTCATGAGGGAATCGGAACACTTCTTCGTGCGCCTGGCGGATTTTGAACCGGCCCTGAAGGAGTGGATCGGCGCCGGTGCGCTGCAGCCGGAAATCGCCAACAAGTTGCAGGAATGGTTCCAGGACGGTCTGCGCGACTGGGACATTTCCCGTGATGAGCCCTACTTTGGTTTCCGCATTCCGGGCACGCAGGACAAATATTTCTATGTATGGGTGGACGCACCGATTGGTTACGTGTCCAGCTTTAAGGAACTGTGCGATCGGACCGGCCTGGATTTCGAAGCCTGGTGGAGCCCGGGTTCAACCGCCGAGGTTCACCACTTCATCGGTAAGGACATCGTGTATTTTCACACCCTTTTCTGGCCGGCCATGCTGATGGGTGCGGGGTTCCGCACACCGACCGCTGTCTACGCACACGGTTTCCTGACGGTGGACGGCGCCAAGATGTCGAAATCACGCGGCACCTTCATCAGCGCACGCACCTACCTGGATCACCTGCACCCCGACTACCTGCGCTATTACTTTGCGGCCAAGCTTGGGCCCGGCACTGCCGACATCGATCTCAACCTCGAGGACTTCGTGGCGCGTGTCAATTCCGACGTGGTCGGAAAGGTCGTCAATATCGCCAGCCGTTGCGCCGGATTCATCGGGCGACGGTTCAACGGGATGCTGTCGGACGAACTGCCGAAGCCGGAGCTTCACGATGCCTTCGTTGCCGCCGGGCAGGAGATTGCGGCTGACTACGAAGGCCGTAATTACCAGTCGGCGATCAGGCGGATCATGCAGCTGGCGGATGATGCCAACCGCTATATCGACGAAGAAAAGCCCTGGCAGCAGATCAAGGAGGAGGGCAAAGAAGGCCACGTCCAGGCGGTCTGCACGCAGGGCATCAACCTGTTTTCTGTGCTGATGACCTACCTGGCGCCTGTCCTGCCGTTCACCGCCGAGCGCGCCAGCGCCTTCCTCGGGCGCGATGTCTCAGTCTGGAGTCACGTGGCCGATCCCCTGCTGGGCGTTGCGGTCAATACGTTTCAACCCCTGTTGACACGAATTGATCCAGCCAGGGTCAGTGCTGTCATAGAGGCCTCCAAAGAATCCCTGGAGGCTTCCCCACAAGGCCCGGAGAGTCCGGCCGGGGCCGCGATCGATCCGCTCGAGGCAGAAATCAAGATCGATGATTTTCTGAAAGTGGATCTTCGGGTCGCACGGATCATCGAGGCAGAGTCCATCCCGGAGGCGGACAAACTGCTCAAATTGACGCTGGACCTCGGCAACGAGACCCGAACGGTGTTCGCCGGCATCAAGTCGGCCTACGAGCCGGCGCAACTGCGGGGACGGTTGACCGTCGTGGTCGCCAACCTGGCACCGCGCAAGATGCGGTTCGGCACTTCCGAGGGCATGGTTCTGGCCGCCGGGCCGGGCGGCGAAGACCTGTTCATCCTGGAGCCGGATGAAGGAGCCTACCCGGGTATGCGGGTCACTTAGCCCGATTCATGACTGAATACCTCCTGATCCTGGTCAGCACCGTACTCGCGAACAACTTTGTCCTGGTTCGCTTTCTCGGACTGTGCCCGTTCATGGGGGTATCGAATAAACTGGAGGGCGCTATCGGCATGTCGGTGGCGACGCTGTTCGTGCTGACGCTCTCGTCGGCGAGCAGCTACCTTTTGAGCACTTACCTGCTTCAACCACTGGGACTCGAATACCTGTCAACGCTGGGTTTCATCCTGGTCATTGCCACGGTTGTGCAGTTCACCGAGATGGCGATCCGGAAATCCAGTCCGCTGCTGTACCGCATCCTTGGGATTTTTCTGCCGCTCATAACGACCAATTGTGCCGTGCTGGGTGTTGCTCTGCTGAATGTCCAGGAGCAGCACAACCTGCTGCAGTCCGCCCTCTATGGATTCGGCGCCGCGGCCGGGTTCGGCCTCGTACTGGTGACGTTCACCGCGATGCGGGAGCGTATCGCGCACGCCGACGTGCCGGTGCATTTTACGGGCGCTCCGATCGGCCTGATTACGGCCGGACTGATGGCCCTGGCGTTCATGGGGTTTACCGGCCTGGCAAGGCTTTGAGTCCGACGGCATGCTGACTGCGATCATCACGATAACCCTGCTTGGCGTTCTGTTCGGGCTGGGGCTGGGCTGGGCTTCCGGAAAGTTCAGGGTGGAGGCAGATCCCGTGACGGAGCAGATCAACGATATCCTCCCCCAGACGCAGTGTGGACAATGCAACTATCCGGGTTGCCGGCCTTATGCCGAGGCAATCGCCAGGGGGGAAGCCGGCATCAACCAGTGCCCGCCGGGCGGAGAGAGCGGAATCCGGGCCCTGGCCGACTTACTCGGGGTCGAAGCAGTTCCCCTCAACCCAGAGAACGGTGAGCAGAAACCAAAGGCTGTGGCCGTGATCGACGAAGCCATCTGCATCGGCTGCACGCTCTGCATCCAGGCTTGCCCGGTCGATGCAATTCTCGGCGCCACCCGGCAAATGCACACGGTTATCGAGTCGGAGTGCACCGGCTGTGATCTGTGCCTGCCCCCCTGCCCTGTGGATTGTATTGAAATGGTCGAAAAACCCAGGGCGCCGGAGGAATGGACATGGCCGAGGCCTCCCGGCCAGAAATCGCCCGCCGGCATCCCGGCCGTTCCGGAGGGTTCGCAATAATGCAGACCCACCTGGTCAATGAAGCGCGCCATGCCGGGGAACGGCTGCACCATTTTCACGGCGGGCTCAGGTTACGCCACAACAAGAAGATTTCCTGCCAGGTGCCGGTGGAGAAAACACCGCTTGCCATCCGCTATTTTGTGCCGTTGCGGCAGCAAACGGGACGGGAAGCCGAACCGCTGGTCCGCACAGGCCAAAGCGTGATGAAAGGTGACCCTGTCGGACGGTTCCCGCAACTCGGCGGCGGGTATCTGCATGCCCCGACTTCGGGTCGTGTAACGGCGATTGCTCGCCATCCGAACAGCCACCCTTCCGGTGAGGAAGGGTTATGCGTAGTCCTCAAACCCGATGGACTCGATCGGTGGGGACCGCTGGAACCCCTTACGGACTGGGAAGGTACAGATCCGGGTTTGCTTCGCCAGAAAATTCGGGATGCCGGAATCGTCGGTCTCGGCGGCGCGGTCTTTCCAACCGGTGTCAAGGTCGGTGAAGCCAGTGAGCGCGGAATCCACACGTTGATATTGAACGGCGCCGAATGCGAGCCTTACATCAGTTGCGATGAAATGCTGATGAGAGAGCAGCCGGACACCATCATTCACGGGGCCCGGATTTTGCAGCGTGCGATCGGTGCGGAGAGAACCGTGATCGCCATCGAGGATCAGATGGGCGCGGTCAACGCATCGCTCACCGGCGCCATCAAGCGGTCCGGTGCAGCCGGCATCGAAATCGTGAAGGTGACGACCATCTATCCGGAGGGCGGTGAAAAACAGCTGGTTCAGGTGCTCACCGGCCTGGAAATTCCCGCTGGCGGACGGCCAACCGACCTCGGGCTACTCTGCCAGAATGTTGCCACCGCCACCGCCGTGGCGCGGGCCGTGTCCGAGGGCAAGCCGCTGATCGAACGTATCGTGACGGTCACCGGAAACGGTATCCGCAAGCCGCGCAACCTGCTGGCCCAGATCGGCACCCCCATAGCCAACCTGGTCGATCAATGCGGGGGTTACGCCCCCGGAGCGGCACGCCTGGTCCTGGGCGGACCGATGATGGGTTACGCACTCGCGTCTGACAGCAACCCGGTCATCAAGGCCGCCAACTGCATTCTCGTGCTGACTGAAGACGACATTCGCCCACCTCAACCGGAGATGCCGTGCATCCGCTGCGGCGAGTGCGCGCGCGTTTGCCCGGCCATGCTGCTTCCCCAGCAACTGAACTGGAGCATTCGTAACGGGCTGTGGGATGAAACCACGGACCTGGGCCTGGCCGAATGCATCGAATGCGGTTGTTGTGATTTCGTGTGTCCAAGCCATATTCCGCTGGTCGAATGGTTTCGTTTCGGCAAGTCTGAATTGCAGATACTGAACGCCGAGCGGCAACAGGCTGAAACCGCGAGGATGCGATTCGAGGCCCGGGAATCCCGGCTCGAAAATCTCAAGCTGGAGCGCAAGCAACGCATTGCCCAGAAGAAGCGAGCGCTGGGTGACGCCAATGAAAAACAGGAAAAAATTGCCGCGGCTATCGAACGCGCACGAGCCGGCAAAGGGGGTGAAAATTGAGCCGGCAGTTCGAAACGGCAGGCGCACCGCATTTTCCACCGCAGACGACCGTGTCGCGGGTGATGCTGCAGGTGTTGCTTGCGCTGATTCCGGCGATTGCAGCCCACGTCTGGTTTTTTGGAACCGGAATCCTGTTTCAGATCTTACTGGCAACCGGTTTCGCCGTCGGCTTCGAAGCCCTGATGCTGCGGTCCAGAAACAAGCCCGTGCGCCCGTTCCTCGGTGATCTCAGTGCAGTACTCACGGCCGTATTGTTTGCACTCTGCATCCCCCCGCTCGCCCCCTGGTGGATCAGCTTGACCGGGATGCTGTTCGCCATCGTCGTGGCGAAGCATCTCTACGGCGGCCTGGGACACAACCTGTTCAACCCCGCCATGGCCGGTTACGTGGTCGTACTGATCAGCTTTCCGCAGGCCATGACCGCCTGGCTGCCGCCCGCTTCTATCGCTCCTCACGCACTCGGCGTGGCGGATACCCTGGCCGTCATACTCGGCGGGCAGTTGCCCTCGGGCCTGTCCTGGGACGCCATCACCGGCGCCACTGCGCTGGATTCGATCAAGACCAGCGTGGCCTCCGGACAAATGATATCCGAGGCCCGGGAATCCGAAATATTCGGCGATTTCGGTGGGCTAGGCTGGGAATGGATCGCCAACTGGTACGCCGTTGGCGGGGTCTGGTTGCTGTGGCGGCGCATCATCAGCTGGCACGTGCCTTTCACGATGATCGGTACCGTCTTGCTGCTGGGGCTGATCGCCTGGCTGAGCGACCCCGGCAGCAATCCTTCACCGCTGCAGCATGTCTTTTCCGGTGCGCTCATCATTGGCGCTTTTTTCATTGCCACGGACCCGGTCAGCGGCTGCACCAGCACCCGCGGGCGCCTGATATTCGGAGCTGGAGTCGGCATTATCACTCTCGTAATCAGGCGCTGGGGCGGATATCCGGACGGCGTGGCGTTTGCCGTACTCCTGATGAACATGGCTGCACCTCTGATCGACCGTTACACGCGGCCGCGGGTATTTGGCCGATGAATCCGATATTCCGCAGTGCAGTGGCTCTGGGCCTGGTGGCCATCGCCGGGACGTCGCTCTTGACCGGCGTCCACTCGATGACGGCTGACCGGATAGCAGAGCAGGAAAGACAAGTCATTTTGCGGCAGTTGGGGCAGCTCATTCCGGAGAACTACGACAATCCCCTGCTGGACGACCGTTTCACGTTTTCGAATGAACGGCACTTCCCAAACGGCCAGACAGTGACCGCCTGGCGCGCCAGGCAGGCAGATAAACCGGTCGCCGTCGTGCTTCAATTCAATGCGGTCAAAGGCTACAACGGCGACATCAGGCTCCTGGCGGGCATCAATGCCGACGGCACGCTGCGCGGAGTCCGGGTGATTTCACACAAGGAAACCCCGGGACTGGGAGACGGCATCGAAATCGAGAAAAGTGACTGGATCCGTGATTTCACGGGCAGGTCACTGGCTGATCCGCAACCCGGGAAATGGGCCGTCAGGCGTGACGGCGGCGAGTTCGACCAGTTCACCGGCGCCACGATAACGCCGCGGGCGGTCGTCGACGCCGTTCGGTTGGCATTGGAATATTTCGAGGCAAACCGTGAAACCCTGTTCTCTGCACCGCCCGATCCCGCAGGAAGTGCAGCACCATGAGTTATCGCCAGATTTTTGCCGACGGATTATGGCAACAGAACACGGGGCTGGTCGTTCTGCTGGGCCTGTGCCCGCTCCTGGCTGTCAGCAGCACGGTTGTCAATGCGATCGGGCTTGGCCTGGCCACAACGCTGACGCTGGTGTTTTCCAACCTGGCCGTTTCGCTGGCGCGCCGCGTTCTGCGACCGGAAGTCCGGATTCCGGCCTATGTCATCATCATTGCCACGGTCGTCACGGCAATACAGTTGATGATGCAGGCCTGGTTTCACGACCTGTACCGCGTGCTGGGGATATTCATACCGTTGATCGTGACCAACTGCGCCATCATCGGGCGGGCGGAAGCTTTTGCGTCCCGAAATCCGCCGCTGCGCTCGGCTGCCGACGGCCTGGCTACCGGCCTGGGTTTCCTGCTCGCGCTGGTCTTACTGGGCGCTTTCCGGGAAATTATCGGTCGGGGCACGTTGCTGAGTGAAGCCAGGCTGATGTTCGGCGAATGGGGCCAGTCGCTGGAAATCACTTTGATACCGGATCACCCGGGGTTCTTGCTGGCAATCCTGCCGCCCGGCGCCTTCATCGGACTGGGCCTGTTGATCGCGGGCAGAAACTGGCTGGAATCCAAACGATCCGCCGCGCGTGCGACCGGCAGCGTGCAGGAATCGGTCACATGAAACTCGAAGACCGCAAAGAATTTTTCAGGCGACTGCAGGCCGTCATGCCGGAGCCCACGACCGAGCTGGAGTATGAATCCGCCTTCGAACTGCTGATTGCGGTCATCCTCTCAGCGCAGGCCACCGATGTCAGCGTCAACAAGGCGACTCGAAAGCTGTACCCGGCGGCCAACACACCGCGAGCTGTTTTGAGTCTCGGGGTGGACGGACTGAAGCCTTACATCCGGACCATCGGCCTGTTCAATTCCAAGGCTGAAAACATCATCAAAACGTGCAGACTGCTCATCGAGAAGCATGGCGGGGAGGTGCCAAACGACCGCAAGGCGCTCGAGTCTCTGCCCGGCGTTGGCCGCAAAACGGCAAACGTGGTGCTCAACACCGCTTTCGGAGAACCAACGATCGCGGTCGATACGCATATCTTTCGCGTATCCAACCGGACCGGCCTCGCAAAAGGCCGCACGCCTCTCGAAGTGGAACGCAAACTGCTGAAAGCCGTACCCGCCCAATTCCGTTTAAACGCCCACCACTGGCTGATTCTGCATGGCCGATACACCTGCAAAGCCAGAAATCCCAACTGCCCCGAGTGCATCGTCCGGGACCTTTGCAGTTTCAAAAGCAAAACTTAAATGTAATAATCCGGCGTTGCCCCCGGTCATATGCACCAAGTGTGTTGGTCCGGACAGGCAGCACACTGCAATACACACCCGGACGTTATACCGGGCACATCACAATACTGGAGATTCTTTACATGGCTGAAAAATCAATGATCACCAAACCCGTAGCAGCTGCCGTTGGCGTTGCTTTCGTATCCTCAGTCGCTGCGTCCACCGTGGTGGCGGCAGACAATCCGTTCGAGGCAGCCGAACTCGAAAACGGCTACATGCTGGCCGGCCATCACAAGGGTGAGGAAGGCAAATGCGGCGAAGGCAAGTGCGGCGGCGAGAAAGCTGCGGAAGGCACTTGCGGCGACGAGAAAGCCGAGGAAGGCAAGTGCGGTGAAGGCAAGTGCGGTGGCGAAAAAGCTGCAGAGGGCTCTTGCGGCGGCGAGAAGGCTGCAGAGGGTTCTTGCGGTGGCGAGAAAGCTGCAGAGGGCTCTTGCGGCGGCGAGAAAGCCGAAGAAGGCAAGTGCGGCGGTGACAAGGACTGATCACGCAATGCTGGCATTCTTGCGCACCGGATGTGCACATTGAAGGCTTCCAGTTACCCTGTTGAGGGTGCCGGACTGGGATTGAGGCGGGCCCTGCTGGGCCCGCTTCGTTCACACGGGCTTGGACCTGTCGATTTCCTGGAGATCGCGCCGGAAAACTGGATGGGTGTCGGCGGCCGGTTCGGCGCGGCCCTGCTCGAGTTCACGTCACAGGTGCCGTTCGCCTGTCACGGGCTTTCGCTGTCCCTGGGCGGGCCTGCACCGCTGGATGAAACTTTCCTGCAACGTCTGCGCCGTTTCCTGGACAAGCACGCTATTCGCGTCTACAGCGAACACCTGAGTTACTGCACGGATGAAGGTCACCTTTACGACTTGATGCCCATCCCGTTCACTCCCGAGGCGGTACACCACGTCTCCTCGAGGATTCGGCGGGTGCAGGACATTCTCGAACGCAGGATCGCGATCGAAAACGTGTCTTACTACGCGGCGCCCGGCGCCGAGATGACCGAACTGGATTTCATCACGGCCGTTCTGGAAGAGGCCGATTGCGACCTGCTGCTGGATGTGAATAACATCTATGTCAACAGCGTCAACCACCGCTATGACGCGCTGACTTTCCTCCGCGCGCTGCCGGCCGAACGGATTGCCTACGGCCATATCGCCGGGCATTACAACGAGGCGGAAGACCTGATCGTCGACACGCACGGGGCTGATGTCATCCCGGATGTCTGGGACATCCTGGACGAAGCCTATAAAACATTTGGCGTCTTTCCTACGTTGCTGGAACGTGATTTTAATTTGCCTCCCGTCGAGGCGCTGATGGCCGAGGTGGCGCACATCAAGCGCCTGCAAAGCAGGTGGACCTCCACAGACCGTTCCAACCCAGATGAAAGAGTCGACAGAAAACACGCCTGAGCGGCTGCAAAAGTTGCAGACGGACTTTGCCGCCCACATTCGGGATCCGGAACGTCATGCTTCGCCCGAGGGCATTGAAGACCGGCGAATGAAAATTTACCGGGATCTGTTCTTCAATAACATCAAATCCCTGCTTGGCAGCAATTTTCCGGTCATTCGCACACTCT
>Ga0316201_10003171_pt1 | contig 12037 bp, 10 predicted proteins | sample CS6wburrow_MG_FD_204516 | JGI IMG/M metagenome (GOLD analysis project Ga0316201, IMG submission 204516) | Coastal sediment microbial communities from Delaware Bay, Delaware, United States - CS-6 worm burrow | ecosystem: Environmental > Aquatic > Marine > Coastal > Sediment | place: USA... | reverse complement strand
GCCGTAGGCATGGCCTGTGTTGCTGGGTCTCAATGATCTCCGACCAGCGGCCATGAGACACATCGACCCGACCCTACCTTGGTTTGGTTGGGCGCGATGCCGAGGGATCCACGGCAAGGGCCTCCTTATGGCAGACACAGGTCTCGCTGTGTGCCGCCGCAACCAGCTCATGCAGGATGCCGCATTCGCGCGTCGGGTGGCTCGCATCACACTGCCCGCGCAGCGCAAGCAGCTGTTGTTCCAGCACCTTCATGCTGCGCAGACGCGCCTGCACCCGTGTCAGCTGCATGTCGATTAGGCGATCGATCTCGCCACAGTCGTCCGTGGGCTGTTCGACGAATGCCAACAGGCGCCTGATATCGGCCAGCGGGATGTCCAGGGCCCGGCAATGCCTGACAAAGGAGAGCCGCTCCAGGTAGACGGCATCGTAGGCGCGATAACCGTTCGCGCTACGGGCCGGCTCCGCCAGCAGGCCCTTCTTCTCGTAGTAGCGGATCGTTTCGACGTCCACGCCGCTCGCTTTGCTCAGTTCTCCGATACGCATAGCGCTGACCCCCAACTCGTATGTTCGCACTTCACCAACCATAACGGCTTGACTCTGTAGTGACTACAGGGTGTGAAATATCGACCAATACACGATTGCGGAGAGAGGCATGCCCGGCTGCTGCGGCGACCATGACTGCTCGACACAGGGTAGCGTCAGTCCGCGCTACCGCCGGGCGCTCTGGATCGCGCTGTTCATCAATGCGGCGATGTTTGTGGTGGAGATCATCGGCAGCCTGACCTCGGGATCGATGTCGCTGTTTGCCGATTCGCTCGATTTCGCCGGTGACGCCGCCAACTATGGGATATCCCTGGCAGCACTGTCGATGGGAATCGCATGGCGCTCGCGCGCCGCCTGGGTGAAGGGTGCATCGATGCTCGCATTCGGTCTGTTCGTGATCGCCAATACCGCGTGGTCGGCCTTTAGCGGGCGGACACCCGATCCCTTCACCATGGGTGCGATTGGCGTACTCGCGCTTCTGGCCAACAGCGGCGTCGCCCTGATGCTCTACGCCTTTCGCGACGGTGACGCCAATATGCGGTCTGTCTGGTTGTGCAGCCGCAACGATGCGATAGGCAATCTCGCCGTGATGCTGGCCGCGCTGGGTGTGTTCGGTACAGGTCAGGCGTGGCCCGATCTGGTTGTCGCGGCGATCATCGCCGGGCTGGCACTGTCTTCCGGCTGGTCCGTGGTCGCGCAGGCCCGACGAGAATTGTCGAATCAGCCCCGGCCCACCTTGGTGACGCTCGGGATCGGAAAAGACACCGCCAGCCGGCGGCGCTGAGCCCTTTTCCATGCGCTATGACGGCTTTATCTCCTACAGTCATGACGCAGACCGTGAATTGGCCGTCGCCTTGCAACGGGTCCTGCAGGATATCGCCCGGCCCTTCTACCGCCGCAAGGCACTGGACATCTTTCGTGACGAGACTAATCTGGTCGCGAATCCGGCCTTGTGGCCATCGATCGAGCGTGCGCTGGCCGCATCGCGCACGCTGATCATCCTGGCCAGCCCGGAGGCCGCCGCTTCAATCTGGTGCGGGCGCGAGATCGCTTGGTGGCTGGCCCACCGTTCGGTCGACAGTCTGTATATCGTCCTGAGTGGCGGTGAGCTTGTCTACGATGAAGACGGACACGACTTTGTCTGGCCGCAGACGTCCGCCCTGCCCGCTCTGCTACACGGGCAGTTCACGGTCGAGCCGCTGTATGTCGACCTGCGCTGGACCAATGCCGCGACCGACCTGGCGGCCGCAAACCGCCGCCTGCGCATGGCCGCGCTACCGTTGGCCGCTGCGCTGCACGGCAAGCAGCCGCAGGAACTCGAGAGCGACGATCTGCGCGAGTTCCGCCGCGCGCGCAGGGTGTGGCGCACAGCGGCACTGGTCCTTGTCGCACTGACGCTGACCAGCATCATCGCGGCCTGGTTTGCGATTCAGAAGAGCCGCGAGGCAGAGCGTGAACGGGCGATCGCGGTAGCACGCCAGTTGGCCGCCGAGTCGGTCAGCGCCCGCATCGCCCGGCCGGACGCGCTGACCCGCAGCGTACTACTGGCGGTCGAGGCGGCACGTCGTATGCAGCCTCATCAGACACCTTCGAGACAGCTGAACGCGGCGCTGCGCGACGGCCTGCGTATGCTGCCGCAGCGGTCGACCCGCCTGGCGCATCCCAAGGTGGTGGCCTTCGCCGTCGACCACGGCGAAGGTCGCCTGATCAGTGCCAGTCCCGACGGGACCATCCTGACCTGGGACCTGGACAGCGGCCAGATGATCGACGGTCTGGAAACCGACGTCGACGCCAGTGCGGTGCTGGTCAGCCCGGACACGCGCCTGGTAGCGCTGGCGCTGGGCAGCGAGGTCGTCGTGGTGCAGCCGGACACCCGGCAGATCGTCGCCCGGGTCCAACACGACCGCCGCGTTACCGCCATCGCCTTCAGCCGCGACAGCCGCCGACTCGCGGTCGGTGCGATCGATCAAAAGGCCAGCGTAACCGAGCTGCCGAACGCGCGGGAACTGGCCCGCTTCAGCCATGACGCCAGCGTCGAGGCCGTCGCGTTCAGTGACGACGGCCGCCTGCTTGCCACCGCCACCGGCAGCATGGCCATCCGGCTGTTGGGTCGCGAACCAATCGACGAGTCCGCACACGTCTGGCAGATCGACAGCGGCCAACGCCTCGCGCGGCTGCCACATGATCACATCGTCGAAGCGCTCGCGTTCAACGCTGACGCTTCACGCCTCGCGACAGGCACCCGCAGCGGCCTGGCCCGCGTGTGGCAGATCGATGGCGCGCGGGAGCTGGCGAGGATGGCCCATGCCGACGGTGTCGACCAGATCGTGTTTTCGCCGAGCAATCGCTATGTCGCCTCGGCGAGCGGTCCGTACCTTTTCACCAGCAAGGATCAGAGCGTAAAGCTGTGGGAGGCCGACAGCGGCCGTGAGGTCGGTGAGATCGTGCATCAGGATGCGGTCAACGCCGTCGTGTTCAGTCCGGATGGGCGCTGGGTCGCCTCGGCCAGTGATGATCACACGATCCGCCTGCTGCGCTTTCCCAATCGCGAGGTGATGCGCCTTGCACTCGACGGGCCCGCGCAGCTCGTCAGGTTCAGTGCCGACAGCAGGCGCCTGATCGTTGCCGGATCGGCGCTGCACATCCTGCCGGTGGGACCCGGCTACTGGCCCGAGCCGATCGCCCAAGACGCATATGTTTCACGGCTCGCGGTGTCGTCCCGGGGCGATCTGCTTACAGCGGTCAGCAACGCGAAGACGTTGGTGGTTCGGAGGTTCGGCAGGCCGGATCCGCTTTTTCGGATAGCCCATGACGATCTGTTGAAGACCGCGGTGTTCAGCCGGGACGGCCGTTGGTTGGCCAGCGCCGCCGGGCAGGTCGTACAGCTGACCGAGGCACAGAGCGGTAACCCGGGCGCGCGGCTGCAGCACGCGTCCGCGGTCGCCGCGCTGGCCTTCAGTCCGGATGGCAGATCGATCGCGAGCAGCGACGCCGACAACAAGGTGCATCTCTGGGACACGGAATCCGGCGTCGAACAGCGCTTGCTGCAGCATACCGGCGCGGTTGCCGCGCTTGCGTTCGCCGACCGCGGAGGCCTGCTGGCCGGCGTCACCCGTGACGGCGGCGTGCGCCTGTGGGATCCGCTCTCGGGCGAGATCAAGATGTCCGCGGCGCTCGAACGGGATCTGCAATCTGTGGTGATCAGCCCGGACGGGCGGCGGGTCGCTGTGGCCGGGTTCGATCCGCGCGTCATGCTGTGGGACACGGGGAGCGGTCAACAACTCGCCGAGCTGCCGCATGTCGGAAACGTCAGCGATATGAGGTACTTCCCGGACGGTCGATTGTCGGTGGCGACCTGGGACGGGCGCATACGCGTATGGGGTGCGGATACGCTGCAGCTGCAGACCGAGCTGCGACACGATGACACGGTCAACGGCCTTGCGCTCAGTGCCGACGGCAGTCTCCTGGCGAGCGCCAGTGAAGACCGAACGGCGCGTATCTATCGCACCGAGGACCTGCGTGAGCTGGCCCGCCTTACCCATCCGCTCGCAGTCAGCGCCGTGGTTTTCTCGCCCGATGCCAGGCAGCTGCTCGTGGCCAGCGGCGATATTTTGACCCCACCGCATCAGCTGTGGGCCTGGCCTTGGCGTATCGACGACCTGATCGCCGAGGCCTGCAGGCGACTGCCGCGCAACCTGACACTGAGCGAATGGCGCCGGCACCTCGGCGAACAGCCGTATCGCCGAACCTGCAACGCGTTGCCGCCGCACCCCAGCGTGCTCAATGACCGCCTGGATCGTGCACGCCGCGCTGTGGCTGAGGGCCAAGTCGATCAGGCCGAAACCCTGTATGCCCAACTCGCCGACGATGGCCATGCCAGTGACGATGTCGTGCTGAGCAACGCAGCCTGCTGGTTCGGCAGCCTGGACGGTTTCGCCTCCCGCGTACTGCCCTTGTGTGAACGGGCCGTGCAGTTGGCCCCGGCAGATGGTGCGGTGAAAGACAGCCGCGCCCTGGCGCGGGCGCTCAGCGGTGACTACAGCGGGGCGATCGACGATTTCTCTGCGTTCGTCGACTGGGCCGGCCAGGTGTCACCGGATTCCCCGGCAACCGACCTGCGCAGGCAATGGATAGATGCCTTGCGCAAGGGTCGGAATCCGTTTGATATCCAGACCCTGGCACGCTTGCGCAGCGAGGACGGACCGTGACGGGTCACTAAAGCTTGCAGGCCTGGTGTTGGAGGAATTTCTCGAAAGCGAAGGTCTGTTCGTTGTGATCCCGAACAAAATGCAAGACGTCAACGCAATCGCGCGCAAATGTGTCGTGATCGGCGCGCGCGGAGAGCGCATGCAATCTGACCTTGACCCAGTTCTCGGCCGCAACCTCGCCGAAGCCCTTGTAACAATCCAGTACGTCGAAGACCTCACGCACCATGTGCGCAATGCCGTCCTGATGACCCGGACGTTCCATGGTCGCCAGATCGCTGGTCGGCGAATCGAACAGATGCTGCGCGAGGTAGACGGCGAGCGCATTGCGTGCGTCAGCCTGATTGCGGTAGGGGCCGAACTGGGTCCCTTCACGCGAGTCGAAATACCAGTTGCCGTTGACCCGGTGCAGACGCTTATTCCTGAATGGTGGTGCTTGACCGTTTTCCTGGCGGCGTTGTGAATGCATGGTGTCCGTTCGCAAATCGAATTGTCTGCCTTGTCTATCGGCCAACCTTGGTCGGCATTTAGCGACCCCCGATGTCGGGGACCTGCGCTGCCGGAGCGTTCGGCCGCCGGCGGTGCGGGGCTGAACGTCGAATAGGATCGCGGCGGTAAAGACCCGGACCGCCGCGCCGATACAAACGCCAGGGATACTAATCTATCCGACGACTCAGGTCGGCGCCGCTTCGCGCCAACCGCGATCGCCAAGACGAAAACTGACCCCAACGTCCAGCAGAGACAGACGCTTTTATGCACGCATCGTTACCAGAGGCCGGCGACCCGGCGTCAATGATCGCCAGGCAACCGGTCTACAACAACCAAATGGGTGTCTTCGGATACGAACTGTTGTTTCGCCCGCCCGCCGATGGCAAACGATTTCAGCATGGTGAGGCGACCGCGCATGTGCTGCAATCGGCGGTGCTCGGCGGTGGACTCAATGAGCTTGTCTACAATCGCAAGGCGATCATCAACATCACCCGTGCCTTTGTCGACGTGATGCCGCAGATCCAGCTGGAGGCGGACCAGGTCATGATCGACCTGCCGGACAATATCCGTATCGACGCGCGACTGATCGAGGGCCTGCAGACACTGAAGTCGCTTGGTTACAGCCTGTCGATCGGCGGCTTCGCCAATATCAAGGACCAGCGCTTGCTCGGGATTGCCGACAATTTCCGTGTCGACGTCAAGAAGATGGACGTCAAGCAGCTGGGCCGTCTGACCAAATACCTGCGTCGCTTCAGGAATCTCACCCTGCGCGCGCTGAAGATCGAGACGCTCGAAGAGTACGATCTGTACCGCAAGGTCGGATACGAGCATTTTCAGGGCTATTTCCTGGGTAGCCCGAGGGCACTCAAGGTACGAGAGCTGTCGGTGACCCGACTGGCGATCATGGAGTTGCTCGCGGCGGTGCACAATCTGGATACCTCGGTCGAGGCACTGGAAGAGAAGATCGTGCGTGACGTCTCGCTGAGCTTCAAACTGCTGAAGCTGGTGAATTCACCCTTCTTCGGCGTCCCCCAGGAGGTCGATTCGGTCAAGCGTGCGGTGGTCCTGCTCGGGCGTGACGAGATCCGTAAGCTGGTCTCCCTGCTCGCATTGAGCGGCAACAGCGATCGGCCGACGGCGACGATGGAGATTGCGTTGCTGCGTGCGCGGATATGCGAGTTGCTGGCGCAGAAGGCCGGCATGCCGTCGGAGAGCTTCTTCACGGTCGGCATGTTCTCGGCGCTCGATGTACTGATGGAACAGCCGATCCGCAAGATCATCGGCCAGTTACCGCTGAGCGAGATCATCAAGGACGGCATCCTCGATCGCTCCGGCATCCTCGGCGAGGCGCTGAATTGCGCCCTGGCGATCGAGCAGGCGCGCTGGTCCGAGATGAGCTTTGCGACCCTCGACGAACAGCAGCTGGCCGAGGTGTCGCGCGAGGCCATGCACTGGACCCACAGCGTTGTAAGCCATATCTGAACGGCGGTTTCGAACGCCGGGCTGTGTCACGACCACCTGCCGTCGTCGTTGCGAATCAGATCACCTTGCCGCTCACAGCGCTCCCGGCAGTTGATCGCGGATGTCCTGCGCCGAGCGGGTCGCCAGATCCTTGGCCACCTCGTCTCTTATCAGGTCGCGCAGCGCACGCGACTGATGCTTGCGTAACATTCCGAGGAAACCGGGCGCGGCCATCACATAGAGTCGGTCGAAGGATTTTTTCTGGCGGCCTTTCTCCAGGTGCCGGCAGACCTCGGCGGCGAAACGGTTGGCAGATTCGGTCTTGGCCGCGCCGCCGGCATCGATCCCGTGACTGCCGCCACCCCTGTTGCTGTCACGCCCGCCCTGGTCGCTCACCAGGTCGCCTTCGTGCAGACGGTTGACGGGATTGCTGAGTGTCTCGATTTCGGTGATCGGGCCGGTTGGCTTGTTCGCGTTGAAAAAGCGTGCGTAACTGGCGTCGGCTACAACGATCCAGGTCTTGTGCATTTATGCGTCCTCCTGATGCGGTTGTACGGTCGGACAGGGAAAGGCCAGATGCACCCTCACCGACCAGGCCCCTCTCACCCTACACGAGACGCCGTCTCGATGCCCCAACAGGGGGGGGACGGTACAAAGACAGCAGGCATAAAAAATCCCGCCAATTGGCGGGACAAAGGGGTTTCGCGGTGGGGCTTTCAGTCTCGGCATTGTTTTATTGTTAGCTGACGCGCCACTTCTACGAACCCTATCTCCGGCATCTGCATCGACGATCGCGGCGAGACGCCGGTCGCCATTCTCTGTTGGATCCTTCTGCGGTCACCGACAGAGGTCACTGCATAGTGCTAATGCAGAAAGCGGGCCAAAAAGAAAATCGCTCGAAAAAATAGCGACTTGCCGTCTTTCGATTTCTCTCAGTCATATCCTTGTAAAGAAAACGAACGGCTTATGGGAAGCTACGGCCTGCCAGGATCGATCTGAGGGGTCATGGTTGCGGGTATCTGCGCATGGCTTCGCGGCGGTCTACACTGGCGAGATGCAGACCGGAGACGACCAGGCCAGGGCCGCGCGGCGTTTGTGGGCAGGTACCTTTGACGGGGTATTGTCGACCCACTCGCTCGAGCACGCGGGTTACCCGTTTGGCTCGGTGGTGCCTTATGTGCTCGATCAGGGGGGCAGACCCCTGTTCCTGCTCAGCCACCTGTCGCAGCATACCCGCAACATCGACGTCGACCCGCGTTGTGGCCTGACGGTCGCCGAGGCCGGCGTCAACGATGTCCAGCAGCGCAGCCGACTGAGCGCGGTCGGCGAGGTCCTGGCGATCGACGGCGGTGACGATGCGCAACGCTATTTCGATTACTTCCCGCACAGCCGAATGTATTTCGAGCAGCTCGGTTTCCGCTTCTACCGATTCCAACCGATGCGATTTCACTGGAATGCCGGTTTCGCCACCGCGCGCTGGTTCGGCGCCGGACGGATCCTGCAAGACAATCCACTCGAATTGGCGGTGCTGCATCGGATCGTTGGACATATGAACGCAGATCACAGGGTGGCGCTGCGTGCCTATCTCGGCGACCGGGTTGCGGGTGATGTGCAGGAGGCCGTTGAGATGGTCGGGATCGATGCCGAGGGTATCGATCTGCGCCTGGCCGACCGGCTGTTCAGAGTCGATCTGCCGCGCCCCATACACAACGCCGAGGATGCGCGTGCGATCCTGGTCGAAATGGCCGCGCAAGATGACGACACAGCGGGCTGAGTCACCCTCGGCTGCGACGTCGTCGCCTTGACAGCAACGGCACCGCCGCGCCGAGCACCAGGGTCAGTCCAATCACCAGCCAGACCATGCCGCGGCTGCCCAGCGTGTCTTCCAATGCCTTGCCGCCGGTCAGCTGACCGTGCAATGCGGCCAGGCCGATCAGGCTGGCTGCCGCCAGCAGTGCGCCGCCGGCGGCACTGAGCAGACCGTCCCAGAACGGATGGCGGCGGCGCCAGCGGGCAAAGGCACCACGCGGCCCGCGCTCAAAGATCGCGTCGCCGAGCAGCTCCATATCCTGACGGAAAGAGGCGTGGCGGACGAACACCGCGTTCTTCAACACGATCATCTGCAGGTCTGGCGGCAGGGCCTCCCTTGGCGGCATGCCCGCGTTGTTCAGCAATACCGGAATGACGCGCTTTCCGCTGCTCAGCGCAGCGCCGACTTCGTAGCGGACAAAGTCATCGTGGTCGAACATGCGAGCCATCGCCCCGTTGGCGCGCCGTCCGATCCAATCGTCTCCGATCAGGATCAGGCAGACATCACTCTGTCGCAGCGCCGCGTCGATACGCGTGGCGAAATTTTCGCCGGGCGCGATGTCCTCGATATCGATAAAGACCTCGCGGATTCCGGGGGTCTCTTCGAGGCGATCGGCCAACCGCGCGGCCATGTCCCGGTTGTCACTGCGGCGGTAGCTGATGAAGACGCGCATGCCCCGTCTACCCGCCCGCGCCCGCCGCGGTCAAGGCAGACATCAGTCCGGATTTTTCCAGATGTGTGCGCGGTGGCAGGCGACCGGGGCGAAGCGGCGTGACGCCTTCTGATTGCTGACTGAACTCGTAGATCAGGGCGTCGACCCGGTGCTCGGCAGAGAAGGGTCGCTGATCGAAACCGGCCGGGAGCGCCACCGCACCGCGGCGCAGTCGGCCCAGCGCGTCGTGCTCTTCGAGGCCATCTTCGCTGGTCGTATAGGGCCTGTCGGTGATGACGAAGGCGACAAAGCGGTAATAGCCCTCGGGGGCGAAAAACAGGCTGCGGATATAGTCGGCGAAACTGAAATCGACGCGATCATTGGGCAGCAGGTAGCGTCGCTCCGCACCCAGCGGGGTGCCGTCCTCGGCGATGCCCTCGAGTCGTGTGACCATCACGAAGCCGCCGGATGTCTGATAGAAGCTCTGCTCGAGGTAGCCGGATTCGTTCAGTGCCGCGGCGAGCTGATCGGCGACGTCCTGCAGCGAGGCCCGGCCACCGTGACGGAAATCGTACAGTACATCGAGGCGCACCAGGGAGGACGGGTCTTCGGGCGGCCAGGGATAGACCGGGAGACCGACAATGTGCTCAGCCCCGCCGTTTTCCGGCAGTTCTGCGGGGTCGCGCCTGGGTTCGCCGTTTTCGCTCAGCTCGCCGGTCTCAGGCGGCGGCTCGCCGTTTTCAGGTGTCGCGCCTGTTCCATCGGCGGTCGCTGCGGGATCGCGCGCAGCCGCCTCCTCGACCTCGGGTTCAGTGCCTGTCGCCGCTCCAACGCCGCCGCTGTTGGCGATGCTGCCCATACTCAATTCGGTGCGGTTACCGATTGCACGACCCCCAGACACCCCGGTGGTGACATGGCTTTTCGGTGACAGGACCAAACCACCTGCCGCCGCCAGGTTGCTGTCCTTGCCGATGAGGATGCTGCCGATCTCTGCGGCAACGATCCCCGTTGCCTGGTCCGGCTTCGGCCGCCCGGGGTTGGTCTGTTCTGTCGCGGCCGCGTCTGCCCGGGGTTTCCCGTCGGCCGTTTCAGCGGCAGGTTTCGCGACGGGCGGTTCGGTTGGTTTCACGACCGGCTCGACTGCCGCCTGCCCCACCGATGCGGTCGTCTCGTCCGGCCGGTCCGATGGGGTGATCGGCGGTAGCGCTTCCACGCCTGGGTGGTCCGGGGGCTCGGCTGTACCGGGGCCAAGGGTCTGTGGGGGTCGATCGAACACCGTGAGCAGGACCAGGCCGGCAAGTGCGATCAGGGTCCAGATCACAATCAGGATCAACAGGCCGCGTCCCACCGCGCGTCGTACTTGCTGTTGCATGGAATGCGTGGATGCCTCAGGGACGGATCGTTGCAGCATGCTCTTGCCTTTGCCAGTGCCCCACCTACCTTAGAGTAAGAAGCGCAATCCTGACAACGCTACAGCCGACAGAGACAGTCATGTGCCCGCAATATCGCGCTGGTCAGACTGGGGTCAACCGAACACCCCGGATGTATGTGCTCGAACTTTGGGATTAGATCGCATCTGCAACGGCCCGCGGGCGGCTATAATTCGGCTCAACGCCGCCGCGTTGCAGCGGCGGCAGTCTACGAAACAGACGCCGCACAGGCTGCACGTGCAGTGGCATCGACTGAGGGAAATTGTGAAGGCACCTTCGAAACCCGCAAACGAAGCCCTGCGTATCGACACATTGCGTGCGTTGCATCTGCTCGACACGGATCCGGAAGAACGCTTTGACAGGATTACCCGGCTCGCCCGGCGGCTGTTCGACGTGCCGGTCGCCCTGGTCAGTCTGGTCGACAAACAGCGTCAGTGGTTCAAGTCACATCAAGGGCTCGAGACCCGCGAGACGCCGCGCGACGTCTCTTTTTGCGGTCACGCCATTCTTGACGACGATGTGTTTGTGATCGAAGACGCCTTCAAGGACCCGCGTTTCAGCGAAAACCCCCTGGTGATCGGCGCACCCGGCATCCGTTTCTATGCCGGTTACCCCTTGACCGTGCCGAACGGCAGCAATCTCGGTACCTTGTGCATTATCGATTACGAGCCGCGTATTTTTGCCGAAGAGGACATGGCGCTGCTGCGCGATCTCGGTCATATGGCCGAGCAGGAAGTGGCCGGGCTCTACCTGGCGACCATGGACGAGCTGACCAATCTGTCGAATCGACGTGGATTCACAATGCTTGGTGGGCATACGCTGGGGATGTGTCGGCGGCTCAATGAAGACGCCTCGCTGTTGTATTTCGATCTCGATCGCTTCAAGCAGATCAATGACCGATTCGGTCATGCCGAGGGTGATCAGGCCCTTCGTTGCTTCGCCATGTTGCTGCGCGAAACCTTCCGCGAGTCGGATGTGATCGGTCGCCTCGGCGGTGATGAGTTCGCAATCCTGCTGACCGGGGCGAGTGCGCGCGAGGTCAGTACGGTGCTCGAGCGACTCCAGCAGGCGGTCGACGAGGCCAATGGCGAAGGCCATTGCGGCTACAAGCTCGCCTACAGCGTGGGTGACGTGGCGTTCGACCCGGACCAGCACGGCGACATCGACGCACTGATCGGCGAGGCCGATCAGCTCATGTACCAGCGCAAACGCGCGGCGCATAAGGCCTCGGCGAAACCGTCTCCCTGAGGCGTCAAACAGAAGCGTTATCGGCCACAAGGGATTGAAACGGCGTTCCTTGTGGTTCAGCCTGTGCCTTGCCGGATGGCAGGTCACGGGAATCAGCTCGCTCGTTTCCAAGGGAGAACAACCGCGGCCCGGGCCCATCCACAGGCGGCCAGGGACGATCTGTTGAGCAGATGCGTCGGGAGCGACATGAAGCCGAAT
>Ga0316201_10003170_pt1 | contig 12038 bp, 12 predicted proteins | sample CS6wburrow_MG_FD_204516 | JGI IMG/M metagenome (GOLD analysis project Ga0316201, IMG submission 204516) | Coastal sediment microbial communities from Delaware Bay, Delaware, United States - CS-6 worm burrow | ecosystem: Environmental > Aquatic > Marine > Coastal > Sediment | place: USA... | reverse complement strand
TCCTTGTCACCCGCATCCCCGAATATCAGGTCCTGCATGGCCGCATTGAAGGCCGGGTCACCGGCAGTACCAATGTAGGCCTTGCTCTCCTGCGTATCGATAATGCGCTGTTCTGCCTGCTTCACGACATCGAGGACGGGTGTTTCGCCTTCGGCTGTGCGAAACACGCCTACGCCGAGATCGATCTTCTCGGGACGGGGATCGTTCTTGTGCTCGGTGATCAAACCGAGAATGGCATCGGCCGGCGCGGCCTGCAGGGATTCAAACAAAGCGAGTCTCCGTGGGGAGATCGCATTGTACAAACGAAAACGCCGGCTTGTCAGCCGGCGTTTCGTATGCAACTTAATTTAACGCTTACGCTTTAGGCGCCCATACGGAACACCAACCGGCAGCATTGACTGTCTTGCCCGGGAAAATCTGGCAAGGACGCCATGTGTCACCGTCCGCACCCTGGATCAGGGCACAGTTCGCGCAGTTCTGTTCAGCGGCCGGGTTGTTGCGGGATGCCGCGTCAACCGTCGATGCGTCATGCGTATATTTCATGGCTTTTGCCATTGGGTCATCTTCGGTCAACTGCGGCAGGTCACCGGCATGCGCTTCGCGGCCAGGTTGTACGAAGTAGCCAGCAGCCGCGACGGCTGAGAGCTGCAGGAATTTACGACGTGCGATTTTGGTCAACGGAGTCTCCTTGGTACTGTGTTGAACATGTTGATGCCGCGCATTCTAAACATGTTTCCTGAACGCCCGCATAACGACTTTGGTCGCAGCTTTTCCTGTATTTTGAGAACGATTCTCATTACGCGCTGCAGACCCCGCCGCTGCGATATACTGCTGAGCCTTGTTGCCGGAATGTGTACAAATGACAGGTCGCAGCCAGCCGATCGAGATCACGAAGATTCGCGCCGATTTGCGCGAATCGGTGCGAGACCGCGTGGCCATCGAGGAGCCCCTCGAGATTCGCCTGGGTTTCGAGACTGAGGGCGAACGGCAGACAAAAAGCGTGTCGATCACGATGCGTACACCCGGCAATGACGAGGAACTGGCGCTCGGCTTCCTGTTCAGCGAGGGAATTCTTCGTGCCTGCGGCGACGTCGCGCTCGTCAAGCCCTGCCAGGGCGACAACACATTGCGGGTAGAACTGGAATCGGGCGTGACGATTGACCTCGACCGACTGCAGCGGCACTTCTACACAACATCGAGTTGCGGCGTATGCGGCAAAGCATCGCTGGATGCTCTGAGCGTACAGGGCAGGAAGCCATTGCCCATGCAGCCCGGGCAGTTTGCCCGCACTATGATTGTCGATATCCCTGACCGGCTGCGTGCAGCCCAGCAGACGTTTGAAGAAACCGGTGGATTGCATGCCGCAGCTGCCTTCGATACACAGGGTGAACTGGTCGTCGTTCGCGAGGATGTCGGCCGACACAATGCCGTCGACAAGGTTGTCGGCGCTTTGTTGTCAGGAGGAGACCTGCCCGCAACGGGTTTAGGACTCATGGTTTCGGGGCGTGCGAGTTTCGAGCTCATGCAGAAGGCCCTTGCGGCGGGATTCCCGTTACTGGCGGCCGTCAGCGCACCCTCAAGCCTTGCAGTCGAGCTTGCGCGGGAGTTCAATGTAGCGCTAATCGGATTTTTGCGCGGCGACAGCTTCAACATCTATGCCGGCGAGGAACGAATTGCCCGATGACTGACCAGAACAACGAGTCGATTTCCAGAATCGTCCAACACTACGACGGCAAGCCCGAGATGCTCGTGCAGATACTGCAATCCATCGTGCAGGCTCACGGTTGGGTGTCCGAAGACACCATCAGGAAACTTGCCGGAGCGCTCAACCTGTCGCGCGCTGATGTGCATGGCGTGGTTGAGTACTACCATGATTTTCGTACGGAGAAACCGGGCAAACACATCGTCAAGATTTGCCAGGCCGAGGCTTGCCAGGCAATGGGCAGTCGTGAGCTTACCGCGCATGCCGAAGATTCCGTTGACGGCAGTGTAACGCTCGAGCCCGTGTACTGCCTTGGTAACTGTGCCTGCGCACCCGCGGTCATGATGAACGGCAAGACACATGGCCGTGTCAGTGCAGACCGCTTTGACACGCTCCTGTCCTCATTGCAGGAGGCGAAGTAATGCCAGCCACCAAAATCTATGTCCCGCGTGAAACGACATCCGTATCCGTCGGTGCCGATGAGGTCGCACTCGCAATTGCACGACAGGCCAAGAAGACCGGCGCCAAAATCCAGCTCATCCGAAACGGCTCATGGGGCGCGTGCTGGCTGGAGCCACTGGTGGAGGTGGAAGTGGATGGCGTACGCATTGCGTACGGCAATGTCACACCCGAGGACGTTCCGGCGCTATTTGAGGCAGGCCTCGGTGGCAAGCACGATAAATGCCTCGGCCCCGTTAACGAAATCGACTACCTGGTCAGCCAGGACCGCTGGACATTCTGGCGCTGTGGCCTGACTGACCCCTTGTCGCTTGAGGACTTCCTGGCGCACCAGGGGTTCAAGGCCCTGCAGAAAGCCTGGGATATCGGTGCCGATGCAGTGATCAGCGAGGTTACCGAGTCGGGACTTCGGGGCCGCGGCGGCGCAGGCTTCCCGGCCGGGATCAAGTGGCGCACCGTCGCCGATGCCGAGGGCGACCAGAAGTACATCGCCTGTAATGCTGATGAAGGCGACAGCGGCACGTTTTCGGACCGCATGCTGATGGAAGGCGACCCGTTTGGCCTGATCGAGGCGATGGCCATTGCCGGCTACGCGGTCGGCGCAAGCAAAGCTTATATCTACCTGCGCTCCGAGTACCCGCTGACACACATGATCCTGTCACGCGCCCTGGATACTGCGCGCGAGGCTGGCTGGCTTGGCGACGACATACAGGGCAGTGGCTTCAACTTTGACATCGACCTGCACCTCGGCGCCGGCTCGTATGTGTGCGGCGAAGAGACCGCAATGCTGGAGAGCCTCGAAGGCAAGAAGGGCATCGTGCGTTACAAACCGCCCCTGCCCGCTCATGAGGGCCTGTTCGGCAAACCAACGGTCGTCAACAACGTTGTGACACTCGCATCGGTGCCCAACATCATCAATCTCGGCGGTGAGCGTTACGCCGGTATGGGCGTCAATCGCTCCACAGGCACGCTCGCGTTCCAGCTTGCCGGCAACATCAAGCGCGGTGGACTTGTCGAGAAGTCCTTTGGTATCACGTTGCGCGAACTGATCGAGGGTTACGGTGGAGGTACTGCCTCTGGTCGTCCCGTGAAAGCCGTCCAGGTTGGCGGCCCACTGGGGGCCTATTTGCCTGACTCGCAGCTCGACATACGGCTCGACTACGAGGCATTCACAGAGATCAGCGCGATGATCGGCCATGGCGGAATTGTTGTCTTCGACGACACGGCCGATATGGCGCAGCAAGCACGCTTCGCGATGGAGTTCTGCGCCATCGAGTCCTGTGGCAAATGTACGCCCTGCCGCATCGGCTCAACCCGGGGCGTCGAAGTCATTGACCGCATGATCAATGACGAGAAACGCGACGAAAACTACGATTTGCTCGTCGAACTCTGCGATACCATGGAGGACGCTTCACTGTGTGCCATGGGCGGAATGACGCCCTACCCGGTGCGCAGCGTGCTCAAACACTTCGCGGAAGACTTCGCGTCGGGGGGGCAGAAATGAACAAGACACGCCAGGTCGATCTCGGGACACCCGTTAGCACCAGCGATGCGACCGTCGACGTCGAGATCGACGGACTCCCGGCTACCGTAAAGGCCGGCACGAGCATCCTGCGCGCTGCCCGGGAGTCGGGTGTCGATATCCCGAAGCTCTGCGCCACCGACAGCCTGAAGCCTTTCGGATCCTGCCGCCTCTGCGTTGTGGAGATCGAGGGAAGAAAGGGCTACCCGGCCTCCTGCACGACGCCGGTCGAAGCCGGCATGAAGATCCGCACACAGACGGACGCATTGTCGAAGCTGCGACGCAACGTCATGGAACTCTATATATCCGACCACCCGCTGGATTGCCTGACCTGCTCTGCGAACGGTGACTGCGAGTTGCAGGACATGGCCGGGGCGGTCGGCCTGCGTGAGGTACGTTATGGCTTCGACGGCGAGAACCATCTGGATGCGCCCGTCGACACCAGCAACCCCTACTTCCAGTTCGACGCATCCAAGTGCATCGTTTGCTCGCGCTGCGTCCGCGCGTGCGACGAGGTCCAGGGAACGTTTGCATTAACCATCGAGGGCCGCGGCTTCAAGTCGAAGGTGTCGGCCGGAATCAGCGAGAATTTCCTCGATTCCGAATGCGTGTCCTGCGGTGCCTGCGTGCAGGCGTGCCCGACCGCAACGCTCATGGAAAAGAGCATCGTCGATAATGGCCAGCCCGATCATGCCGTTGTGACAACCTGCGCCTATTGCGGTGTTGGCTGTTCATTCCAGGCCGAGATGAAGGGCGACCAGGTGGTGCGCATGACGCCTTACAAGGATGGCCAGGCGAATCATGGTCATTCCTGCGTCAAGGGTCGATTCGCGTGGGGCTATGCGTCGCACCGGGATCGTGTACTGAAACCGATGATTCGCGAGAAAACATCGGACCCATGGCGTGAGGTCGAATGGGAAGAAGCGATTCAGTACACCGCGCGTCGCTTCAAAGAGATTCAGGACCAGTACGGCCGAAAGTCGATTGGTGGAATCACATCCTCACGCTGCACCAACGAGGAAGTCTTCGTCGTGCAAAAACTCGTGCGCGCAGCCATGGGCAACAATAACGTCGATACCTGTGCGCGCGTCTGCCACTCGCCTACCGGCTACGGACTCAAGACGACGCTGGGCACCTCGGCGGGCACGCAGCCTTTTGACAGTGTCATGGACTGCGATGTCATGATGGTCATTGGCGCCAATCCGACAGCCGGCCACCCGGTGTTCGCATCGCAAATGAAACGTCGCCTGCGCCAGGGCGCCAAACTGATCGTGGTCGATCCGCGGGAAATTGGACTCGTACGCTCACCGCACATCGAGGCAGCCCATCACCTCAACCTGCTGCCAGGCACCAACGTACCCATCATCAATGCCCTTGCGCACACCATCGTCGAGGAAGGTCTGACGGACGAACAGTATGTTCAGGAGCGCTGCGACCTGGAGTCATGGGAGTCGTGGAAGGCAATGATCCTGAAACCGGAAAACTCGCCCGAGGAGGTCGCAAAGGTTTCCGGTGTCGATGCCGAGACGATTCGCGCGGCGGCGCGCCTCTATGGCAATGCGCGTAATGGGGCGATCTACTACGGTCTGGGCGTGACTGAACACAGCCAGGGGTCGACGATGGTCATGGGTATGGCGAACCTCGCCATGGCCACGGGCAACATCGGCCGCTCAGGTGTCGGCGTCAACCCGCTGCGTGGCCAGAACAACGTACAGGGCTCCTGCGACATGGGTTCGTTCCCGCACGAACTGGCGGGATATCGGCACATCTCAGGCGAGGAAGTACGCACGCAATTCGAGCAACACTGGGGGGTCACGATCGACCCGGAGCCCGGCTTCCGCATACCCAACATGTTCGACGCCGCCTGCGCGGGCGAATTCAAGGGTATGTATATCCAGGGCGAGGATGTCGCCCAGTCGGATCCGGACACACATCACGTCGAAGCCGCACTTTCGAGTATGGAGTGCATTGTCGTGCAGGACCTGTTCCTGAACGAAACCGCCAAGTTCGCGCACGTCTTCCTGCCCGGCACGTCGTTCCTCGAGAAGAATGGCACGTTCATCAATGCCGAACGGCGCATTAACCGCGTGCGCAAGGTGATGGAGCCGCAGCAGGGCAAGGACGAATGGCTCATCACACAGGACCTGGCCCAGGCCATGGGTTACAACATGAATTACGCGAATGCCGCCGAGATCATGGACGAGATTGCTGAACTAACGCCGACCTTCAACAACGTCAGCTTTGACTTTCTCGATGAGGTTGGCAGCGTCCAGTGGCCATGCAATGACGATGCACCCATGGGTACGCCGATAATGCACGTCGACGCATTTGTACGCGGCAAGGGCCTGTTCGTCGAGACCGACTACGTGCCGACGGAAGAGCGCACCAACCGCAAGTTCCCGTTGCTACTAACGACCGGGCGCATCCTGTCGCAGTACAACGTCGGCGCGCAGACGCGACGCACGGCAAACAACATCTGGTACGGCGAAGACCTGCTGGAAGTGCATCCGTCGGACGCCGAAATGCGTGGCATCCGCGATGGCGAGCTGGTGGCACTGGCCAGTCGCAAGGGCGACATTACATTGCGGGCGAAGATTACGACGCGCGTAAAACCCGGTGTCGTGTACACGACGTTCCACAATCCCGAAACCGGGGCAAACGTCGTAACCACCGAGTACGGTGACTGGGCGACCGACTGCCCCGAGTACAAGGTAACGGCCGTACAGATCGCGCCGGCTTCACACCGTTCCGAGTGGCAGGAAGAGTTCGATGCGCGAGCAAAGACCCAGGGGCGGATAAACAAGCTGGCTGAGCCTAATTGAGAGCGGCATATTGGGTAAAACAGGACGTGCATCCCGCTATCGGGTTTGATTCCTGATACTATCGGCAGCGTCTATTTCCCGAGCTGGAGACCCGTATGCTTGGTTCAAGAACACCACTCATCCTCCTCGTTACGCTGTTCGGCTTTGCACAACCCGTGATGGCCGAAGGGGTTATCGATGCGACCGCCGACGCGAACGTCGAGGAACCTGCCGAGTTCTTCCTGAAGCGCAAAGTCGGCATCGCACGTTTTTCTAACGAAACCGTGTCCGGAACGACGTTTCTGGTTGATAACTCCGGCGATCGTCTTGGCAAGCAGGCCGCTGATATTCTAAGCGCCAGGCTTACAGAGACCGGCAAATTCCTGATGTTCGAGCGCATGGACGCCGACAACGTCTCAGCCGAGCAGATGCTCGCGGGCTTGAAAGAGGAAGGCGTCGCTATCGACTACCTGATCGTCGGTTCCGTCAGTGAGTTCGGCCGGTCCACGCAAAGTGAAAGCGGCGTGTTCCAGCGCAAGAAAACCCAGAGGGCTTATGCCAAGGTCAACGTACGACTGATTGATGTCGAGACAGGACGTATTATTTTCGCGACGGAGGGCGCTGGCGAGGCGACCTCGGAAGCCAAGAAGACCTTCGGGGCCGGCACCAGTGCGGGATACGACCAGAGCCTTACGGACAAATCCATGTCGGCGGCAATCTCCCAGCTGATCAGCAACCTCGTTGAAAACATGACGAACAAGCCATGGAAGTCATACCTGCTGGCCAAGGAAGACGGCGACTACATTATTTCCGGCGGCCCGAGCCAGGGACTCGCTCCCGGTAAGCAGCTCGTCGTCTATGAGAACGGCCGGGTTGTTAAAAACCCGCAGACCGGCGCCAAGGTATCATTGCCCGGAAAACGGGTGGCAACCATCGAAGTTCTTACGTCATTTGGTGAAGACGAGTTCAACGAGATCTCAATGGTATCCGTCGTGAGCGGCAGCATTAGCAAGTCGCTCGAAAACTACTACGTCTCAGATAAATAGGAGCCTCGTCATGAGAATCACGCTCACACTCGTTTTTATGGCGCTGCTGGCTGGCTGCGGCGGGTACCAGGAACGGACGACCGGCATTGAGGAAGAGACAACGCTGGTCATCCGCGGCGAATCGCTCGTCGGCCTGACGGTCTCGATCGACACGGGGTTTTCGACCGTCATCGGTGAAGATGACCTGACCGAGTTCAAGATGGGAGTCCTGGGCGCCGCAAACAGCGAGGCCGAGGACCTTCAGACCATTACCCTGAAGATTGATAGCGGCCAGCACCGGGTAACGGTTTCAGGTAACGGCAAGACCCACCTCGATAAGGTCTTTCACTTTACGCACGGGCAGTCCCGTGAACTGAGGATCAGGCAATGAAAATCCGAATAATAGCGGTAGCCGCGGCACTCGTGGTGTTAAGTGGCTGTGCCTCGCAGGTTACAGAAGCCGGTTACTACTGGGGTAACTACGCGAACACCTTGTACGTCTATGCAAAAGAACCGTCGGACGAAACTCTGGCTGCGCACGTTGAGGAGCTCAACAAGATTATCGCTGAATCAACTGAGCGAGGGCTGAAGGTTCCCCCCGGTATCTATGCGGAACTGGGTTACATCGAGGCCAAGGCCGGCGACGATGGGGCGGCGATGTCGCACTATGAAGCAGAAATGAACCTGTATCCCGAGTCCCGGATATTCCTGGAACGACTTACAGCTGATCAGAAGTAACAGGAGAGCCTGACAATGAAAAGAATCATAACGATTATCCTCGCTGTGTCTTTCCTGTCCGGTTGCGTCGAGATGGGCACCAAGCAAGACGCGTTCCCATCGATGTACGGGCCGCAGAAACCAGTCTCCATCCTGGTCGTGCCAGCCATCAATGAATCGACGGCCGCCGACGCAGGAGACCTGTTGAATGTGACGGTTTCGCAGCCGTTTACCAACATGGGTTACTACGTCATACCAATGCCGATTGTCACCGATATCTTCCGCAACGAAGGCATTGTCGAAGGCACGCAGATCAAAGGCATGCCGACGGAGCTGTTCAAGAAGAACTTCGGCGCTGACGCCGTTCTGTTTATGACCATTGAAAGCTGGGACAAGAACTATGCCGTCCTCGCCGCGAATGTCACCGTTGGAATCGAGTACGTGTTGCTCTCGACGACGAGCAATGAAATCCTCTGGTCGTATGAGCAGGTTGTGGTCATCGACACGTCAGGTGGTTCCGGCAACCTGCTTGCCGATATTATCTCGACGGCTATAACGACGGGACTGACCGACTACGCTTCCGTAGCACGACAGGTGCATGCACGCGCAGTCACGGCGATGCCGTTCGGCAAGTATCACCCGCGCAGCGGAGCAGATGGCCTGGACAAGAGTGTGGTGATTGCTGCCAAGGAAAGCGCGATAGCCGAAGACTAACTCAGCACGAATAGCAAAAAGAGATCGACTGAAATGCCGGCGCTAGCGCCGGCATTTTATTTCGAAGGACGCGAAATCCTGCAGGTAGGCATGTGCCGTCGAAATACTCCGGCCAGCATTGCCATTGCTTGCGCCACCGTCTGCGTTCTTTCGCATCCACCGGCCAACTCGTGGCTCGCCGTTGACCATGTAGGTTGGGCGCACCGTCCAATACAGGTTTCCGCAGGCCTCGAGCGGAGTGGTAAGTGTGTGACTGGTGCCGCGAACGCCACTTGCCGAGTAGATCGGGCGCTCGCGGTCGTAGATTTCGATATCCCAGGTAATGTGCTCTGCGTCGATGCCCGTGTCGTTTACATTGCTGCTCCAGACGAGCGTCGGCGTTTGTGTCTTCACTTTCCCGGACCAGGCGTCCTTCTTGTTCACCCTGATCGACTCGCTCTTTGCCGGTGCCATGTCGTGATCGACGTTGATACGCTCGTAGAGCACAGCTGAGATTTCCCGGCCAATATAGTGGCGCGCGAATCTGCGGTACTCGCGCCAGAGGATCGCCTCGTCCTTTATCCAGTTCGAAAGCGTGTCACGATCCTGGTACGTGATCTCTCCGCGGTACAACGTCACGCCATCGCTGTGGCGATCGACCCGCGCCAGGGCCTTGAGCGAAATAATCGCCTCGTTCTTCTGCACGTTGACGCCGAGGTCCGTAATAGCAACATACAGGATCGCATCAGTATCCTGTGGCACCGGCGTCGTCGGTGCGAACAACTTCGGCTGCAGCGTCGACACCCGCCGCAGTCCCCAGTACACGTCGTTCGCGAGGGAGTCGTTGGTTAACGGCTGGTCGACGGCACTCCTGAGGTCCTCGGTCAGCCGGTCGCGAAACTCCTGGATCTGGCGGTCGGTGCCGCCCCGGATAGCCCCATAGAGCATGCCAAGCTCGCGAAGTATCGGAATCGGGATATTGATTGGTACATGCCCAACCTCAACCGGGATCGTGCCTATCTCGCTGCCTTTGGCCATTCCTCCAAGAACACCGGCGGTCTTTTGGTCATAGGTACCTGTTACTTTCTCGCTGTTGGAGCCATCGGTCGGGATGATCACGATCCTGGAAACGGACGATCGAACGCTATCCGGCATGTGTGACACGACTGCCGGTCCCGCGACTTCTTCCTCTGCGCTCCACGCAACCGGGCCAGTGAGCAGCAGCGTTCCAGCCAGCGCCCCCAACAAGTAAGCGATAGATACGAATCGAGACTTCATTGCTTCAGTAAGTCGAATATTGTTACCTGTCGATCTTCGTGAATTTCGTGCCTTCAAGGGTCAGGTTGTACATCAGGCCCTTCGACCCAAAGATGAAACCGACGACGGGATCGCGCACGTTGTCCGTATCGATTGTCTTGCCGGCACCCAGATCGATAAGCGCGACAGAGCCATCAACACCCACACGCCATCCTTCTGAATTGCGGAAACGAGTCAATGCGTCACGCGTCATAAAAGCGATCACGATCGATTTGGCCTGGGCACCAAACTGGAGACCCACGGAGCCCGCGGCCACCCGGTAGTAACCGACTGTCGAACCGCCAACGCGCAACACGCCTTCGCCTGTCTCACCACCTATGCCAATACCCGCCTTCAGTACGCGAGGGAAAACCAGGTATCCCGCTGCCTGATCGAGAAAAACCTGGCCGCCGTTGACCTGGCTCCGAAAATTTTGCAGCGATTCATTGGCGCTCGTATCGATCGCACTGCCGGTAGTAACGCAGCCTGCCAGCGCCGCAATCACGGCGAGCAATGCTGTGCTACTCAGTAACTTTTTGATTCTCTTCATTCTAAGATCTCTCTGCTGTTTTCAGAAACGTCTCAAGCATCGGCTGCAGCGTACCACGAAGATTTGACGCTTTTCTGGCATCGAAGTTCGTTGTTATCTCGTCCAGGTAAGCCCGCTGCGCGATCTCGAGCTGAATGGCATGCACGCCACGCTCCGGGTCGCCGTAGTGCCTCGTAATGTAGCCGCCCTGAAAGCGCCCATTCACGACATTGCTGTAGGGGCTCGCGGCGGCAATAGCCGCTACGGGGCCTGCTATGGTCGCCGCACAGCTGCGCCCGCCATCGGTGCCGATATTCAGCACTGGCAGTTCACCATCAAACAGGCGCGGTACAACACTGGCAATCGAATGTGCATCCCAGAGCAGTGCGTAACCATGGTCGTCGCGGATCGACTGCAGGGTACTTTCAATCTTCTCGTGGTACGGCGTCCAGTAACCGTCAACACGATCAGCCAGCTCGCCGCTATCAACGCCTCCGGATTTATAGATAGCCTCACCGGCGAACGTCTGCAACGGACACAGCCCGGTCGCGAGCTGTCCAGGATATAGCGCCGCGTCATCCGCGGGGCGATTCAGGTCAACGAGATAGCGGGAATAATTGGCAACCAGCATGCTGGCGCCGAGCTCGCGGGCAAACGCGTAGAGCTCGGCGACGTGCCAGTCCGTATCGCGCAGCGCCGCGCCGGCCTCTGTCATCCTTACGCGCACCGACGGCGGCAAGTGCACACCGTCATGCGGCACACTGACCAGGAGTGGCGACGTCCCTTGGTGAAAGCTGAAGACCTCGATCATCGACTCAGGCTCGGCAAAATGGATTCGGCATAGCGACAGTATTCCCCCTCGTCGATCGCCGCCGCTACGCGCCGGATATCGGTCGACAGCGATCGGTCTTGATCATACGGCGGCGACAACTCGCGCAGGGCGGCTATCACTTCCTCGATTGCAGGAGAGCTTTCTGTGGGACGGTGAAATTCGATTCCCTGGGCCGCCGCAAGCAATTCTATTGCAATGATATCGGCCACATTGTCGAGCATCGTATGCAGACGGCGGGCCGCGAAAGTCGCCATGCTGACATGGTCTTCCTGGTTCGCCGATGTCGGAATGCTGTCGACGCTCGCCGGGTGGGCGTGCGACTTGTTTTCCGAAGCGAGGGCGGCGGCCGTAACCTGCGCCATCATGAAGCCGCTGTTCAGGCCACCCTCGCGGACGAGGAAGGCCGGCAATCCACTCAGATTTGCGTCGATGAGCAGCGCGATGCGGCGCTCCGACAGTGCG
>Ga0316201_10003169_pt1 | contig 12040 bp, 12 predicted proteins | sample CS6wburrow_MG_FD_204516 | JGI IMG/M metagenome (GOLD analysis project Ga0316201, IMG submission 204516) | Coastal sediment microbial communities from Delaware Bay, Delaware, United States - CS-6 worm burrow | ecosystem: Environmental > Aquatic > Marine > Coastal > Sediment | place: USA... | reverse complement strand
CAGTATGAACAAGTTGAGGTAAAATCGAAGTACAAATAGATGAATCTAATGACCTCGGAAAACCATCAACAGGTGTTTTACAAAGACAAAGCCGAAGCATTTTCAGAAAAACTTTTAACGGCACTCAATTACGGCTCATTGTCCTTGATGATATCCATTGGGCACCGTACGGAGCTCTTTGACACCATGCGAGCGCTGCCTCCCTCGACGTCGGAGGAAGTGTCTAAAGCATCCGGCCTTAACGAACGCTATATCCGTGAGTGGTTGGGAGCGATGGTCACTGCCGGGGTGATCGACGTCGATCCGACGAGCACAAGATATAGGCTGCCGGCCGAACACGCCGCTTTTTTGACCCGCGCAGCGGGTGCCGACAATTTCGCCGTTTTCACCCAGTACATTGGCCTGATGGGCTCAGTGGAGGACAAGATTGTCGAGTGTTTCAAAAAGGGGGGCGGGGTTCCGTACGATGAATTTCTGCGCTTTCACGCCATTATGGCGGAAGACAGCGGTCAGTCGGTGCTTTCGTCGCTCGAGTCACATATACTTCCCCTTGTTTCAGGACTTAGTGAAAGGCTTGCCAATGGAATCAGTGCTCTGGATATCGGTTGCGGCGCCGGGCGAATAATGAACCGGTTGGCCGAACTGTATCCGAACAGCCGCTTTACGGGGATGGACCTTTCCGTGGAGGCGATCGGCACGGCGCGCTCCGACGCATCACAGAATCGCATGCGCAATGTCGAATTTGTCGTCCGTAACCTGAGCGATTTTGACGAAACGGCAGAACCTGAAGCGTTCGATTTGATCACTTCTTTTGACGCCATACACGATCAGATCAATCCGCTCAACGTTCTCAAAGGCATTCACCGCGCCTTGAAATCCGACGGCGTTTATTTGATGCAGGACATCAGGGGATCGAGCCACGTTTATAAAAATGTCGACCATCCGATCGGCACATTCATTTACACCATTTCGACCATGCACTGCATGACGGTTTCACTGTCACAGGGTGTCGAGGGACTGGGTGCCATGTGGGGTGAAGAAAAAGCGCGGGAATACCTTGGCAAAGCCGGTTTCCTATCGATAGAAACCCACCAACTGGCTCACGACATACAGAACAACTGGTATGTGGTCAGAAAATAAGTCAAAGGTATGCTGTGTACCAGGCCGTCAAACGATGACTCTTTTTCCATCCAGTGGTTGATTCCTTTCCATAATGCCTTAACTTTCGCCGATTTATACTATATTTTCTACTCGCTACCTTGAACCCTGAGAGACTTACAGCATCAAAACCTCACTCTTGAAGGTCTAAAGTGTTCTACAATGAAGACAGAGTACTAATCACCGCTGTACTTTGGTACGGGCTTGATTGTGCTGATTGTTCCATCGAGGGAGTACTCGATTGATGTTCAACCTGAGGCGCGATTCTTACGATTGGTTGCTTGACCGTGTCTTCATGCTGGTGCCTTCCCAGGCCTATGTCCGGCAATTCCTGGCATCGGTCAAAGCGTTCCCGCCGCGCCAGAGAAGGCCGCCAGTTTTAGCCTGGAACAGGCGCTGGAAAAAATTCAAACACCCGGCGGCGCACGATAACCGCTGTGATAGCCTCGTGCGGGCCTGGCCATACCGGTTCATGTCCCCCGCGGGGTTTATCGGCAAGGCGCTCGACTAATGAAAACGAAAATGCAACGCAATATCGTAAAGATCATCACGCTGGCCTTGGTGCTGGCGGTGGCGCCAATGGCCGCCGCTGCCGCCGACCTGCCGTCGTGGAACGAAGGCGAAGCCAAGCAGTCCATCGTCGACTTTGTGCAGCGCGTCACCACTTCCGGCAGCGCTGATTACGTGCCGGTGCCGGAGCGCATCGTCGTTTTTGACAACGACGGTACCCTGTGGATCGAACAGCCTATGTATGTCCAGCTTGCGTTCGTACTCGACCGCGTCAAGGTCCTGGCGCCGGCGCATCCCGAATGGAAGAACATGCAGCCCTTCAAGGCCGCACTCGAGGGTGATCTGAAGACGATTGCATCCGGGGGCGAGCATGCGCTGCTGGAACTGATCATGGTCACGCATGCCGGCATGACCACCACGGAGTTCGCCCAAACGGTCAAAGATTGGCTGGATGTTGCGCGACATCCGAAATTCAAACAACCGTATACCGAGCTTGTCTACCAGCCGATGCTCGAGCTGTTGGCCTATTTGCGAGCCAACGGCTTCAAGACGTTTATCGTCTCCGGCGGGGGCATCGAGTTCATGCGGCCGTGGACCGAAGAGGTATACGGCATCCCTCCCGAGCAGGTGGTCGGCAGCAGCATCGAGACCAAATTCGAGCTGCGCGACGGCAAGCCGGTCCTCGTGCGCCTGCCTGAAATCGACTTTATCGACGACAAGGCCGGCAAGCCGGTAGGCATCAACCGGCACATCGGCCGGCGGCCCATCGCTGCCTTCGGTAACTCCGACGGCGATTTGCAGATGATCCAATGGACGATATCCGGGCCGGGACCACGCTTCGCCCTCATCGTCCATCACACCGACGCCAAGCGCGAATATGCTTACGATCGTGAGTCATCAATCGGCCGCCTCGACAAGGCCCTCGATGCGGCGAAAGAACGCGGATGGACCGTCGTGGATATGCAACGCGACTGGGGACGTGTCTTCCCGGTCGATTAAAACCCAAATTGAGCGATTATTAATTTTGTCATATCGAAAATATGATTCGCTCAACTTGGGAAAAGTGAGGCAGACGGAAAGCCGGTGGCAACCAGCCCCGTTGGAAGAAAATTGGGTGGCTCAATGCGTTTGGCAAACAGTCAGTCACTGGGTCAAAGCACATGCCAGAGAGGAGAAACGATGAAACCGTTGTCAATTCTGATGAGTCTGCTGCTCATCTTTACCCTGTTTACGGATTTGCCAGCAGACGCACAGGAGGATAAGACCTTCACTGTGGAAGAGCTCGACCAGATGCTTGCGCCGATCGCCCTGTATCCCGATTCGCTGCTGTCGCAGGTATTGATGGCCGCCACCTATCCGGCGGACGTCGCCGAAGCGGCCAAGTGGTCCAAGGCAAATCCTGGCCAGGAGGGCGATGCGGCGGTCAAAGCGGTCGAGAACCAACCATGGGACCCGAGCGTGCAGTCGCTAGTCGCCTTTCCTCAGGTGTTGGCGACCATGGAGCAGGATCCCGACTGGGTCCAGAAACTCGGCGATGCCTTCCTTGCCGAGCCCGAGAACGTCATGGACGCGGTGCAACGGCTGCGGGCTGCAGCAAAAAAGGCGGGTAACCTCGAAACGACCGAGCAGCAGAAGGTGATCGTTGAAGCGGCACCGCAGACCCAACAGACCGTCATCGTGATTGAACCCGCCCAACCCCAGGTGGTCTACGTGCCGACCTACAATCCCACCGTGGTTTACGGGCCGTGGTGGTATCCGCGCTATCCGCCGTACTACCTGCCGCCGCCGCCTGGTTATGTGTTCGGCACGGCGCTGGCCACAGGCATCGCCTTCGGTGTCGGCATCGGCATCACCAATGCGCTTTGGGGCGGCTGTAACTGGGGGCGACGCAGCGTCGACATCAATGTCAACCGTTACAACAACATCAACGTCAACCGGAAGCTCAACGTCAACCAGAAAAACGTCAACTGGAACCACAACGCCGGAAACCGACGCGGTGTGCCGTACCGCGATGCCAAGAGCCGCGATCGCTACGGCAAGCAGGTGGCCGGCAGCGACAATCGCAAGGATTTCCGCGGCCGCGACCCACAGCGTGATGCCAGTCGCGAAAGGGCCCAGGCGACGCTGAAGGATCGCGGTGCCGATCCGGCTAAGGGGCGGGAAAATCTGCGCAACGACCCGCAGACCCGCGATCGGGCCCAGTCTGCCGCAAGGAACGTCGACCGGGATAAGGCCCGTAGCAAGACCCAAAACATCGACAGGAACAGAGGCAGCCGGACGGCCCAGAACAGAAGCGGTGACAACGCATTGAAAGGCGCCGGCAATGCCGGCCGATCCAGACAACAAATCGATCGCGGCAAATCGAGCCGGCAGTCAATGCAGCGGCATTCTGGAGGTGGAGGACGTTCTGGTGGAGGACGCACAGGTGGCGGACGCTCTGGTGGCGGCCGTCGCGGCCGATAGGAGGAGAAGACGATGATAGTAAAAAATACAAAAGTTCTATGCCGGCTGTTCGTGACAGTGGTCGTTTTATGGCTGGCTGTGTCCGGTCAGGACCATGCGCTGGCGCAGCAGACCTTCGACAGCCCTGATCTGGCTTCTGAGGCGTTTGTCGAGGCCGTGGCCACCAAGGATGCCGACGCACTCGGTTCGATACTCGGTTCCGACTGGAAAGAATTCATTCCAACCGACAACATCAGCCCAGAGGACGTCGATGCATTCATTGCCGCCTGGGATAAAACCCACCGGTTCAAGCCAATTGCGTACGGTCGGGTGCAGCTTGCCGTTGGGTCCGAAGACTGGACCCTGCCGATCCCGATCGTGAAAGAGGGCGAAACCTGGCGTTTTGATACCATTGCCGGAGCTGAGGAGATGCGCACCCGGCGCATCGGGCGAAACGAGCTGTCTGCCATGCAGGCCGCAATGGCGTATTACGACGCACAGATGGAATATGCTCTTGTCGATCGCAACGGCGACGGAGTGCTCGAGTACGCCCAACAATTTTTGAGCTCACCCGGCCAGCGTGATGGTCTTTACTGGCCGGTGACGGCTGGCGAGAAAGAAAGCCCGCTCGGGCCGCTCTTCGGGGAAGACGAGCCCGGTAAAGATTACCATGGCTATTATTTCAGAATCCTGTCGGGACAGGGCCATAACGCACCTGGTGGCGCATACGACTACAAGATAAACGGCCGGATGTCAGCCGGTTTTGCGCTGGTGGCCTGGCCGGTGGATTACGGAGACACAGGCGTAATGACCTTTATCGTCAGCCACGACGGTCAGGTTTACGAAAAGGACTCAGGTCCTGCCACTGATCAGGTGGCGCGGGTCATGGCGCTCTTTGATCCCGATCCAAGTTGGGAAAAGGTGGCGCCATAAACATTAACAATGGCCGGATTCAATAGGTCAAAAATAACAAGAGGAGGATTACAATGGGTTTATTTGACTTTTTTAAAGACATGGGTGAAAAAATATTCGGTAGAGAAGACGAAGCAGCCGAGAAAATCAAGGCGAACATCGAAGCCGCCAATCCCGGGATAACGGATCTCGGCGTTAATTACAACGATGGTGTCGTTGAGTTGACCGGGACAGCAGACAGTGCAGAGGCCATGGAGAAAGCAGTGCTGATGGCTGGTAATGTCAAGGGGGTTTCCGAAGTAAAAGCGGATGGCATCAGCTCCCCTCCGCAGCACGCACAGGTCGAGTACTACACCATACAGAAAGGGGATACCCTCTCGGGAATTGCCAAAAACTACTACGGAAAGGCCAATGACTACCCACGGATTTTTGACGCCAACCGTGAGGTCATTAAGAATCCTGATCTTATCTATCCCGGCCAGAAGATCCGGATCCCGATGGGATAGATGGCGGGGCAGGGCGGCCAGCCGACAATTATTTACGGTGCAAACCGTTTTCAGCGCTTGGGATAAAAAATGTGAAACGAACCTCTCAACTTCCCATTTCTAATGGGTTGCGAGAAACCAACAGACGCCCCTATTCCATAGGGTCAAATCTTAAGGAGTCGACCATGAATGCCGCCAACATCATCAGCACACCACTAAAATTTTTGGACAAGGCCGTCAATGGCCTGCGCGACCTGGGTTTGATGCCCGAAAAGCCGGACGAGGCCCCGATTTTGGCCCTGATCGAACAGGTTAGCGACCTCGATGAAGAAAAGGCCGTGGCTATCGCCCGCACCCTGAGTCACACCACCATATTCAACGAAGTCGTACGCGAACAGATTACACAGATGAAAGTCGGCGAAAGATACGAGAAAATCACCGGCGCTTTCAACAGCATCCGTGACGATGCCAAGTCGATGGTGGACCAGCTCGACGACGGCAAGATATCGACCATGGAGAGACTGCAAAATCTTTGGATGAAGGTCACGCGCGGTGACATCCCGGATCGTTTCCGGAAGATCAAGGACATCTACCTCGATGTGGCCCACGACACCAATGACCAGATCGAGCGCGAGGCGAAAATCCTCGAATCTTACAAAGACTTTCGCGTGGCCCTCAAAGAGGCCCAGGTGATGGCCTTTCAACTTCTGAAAAAGGCCGAAGCCGAAGTCGAGACGGCCAAGGGGCGTCTGGATTCTGCCTCCAAAGCGGTCGAAAGCGACACAGGGGAAGACCGGGAACAGATGGCGCGACGTGAATTGGATCGGGATCAGCGCCTGCGGGAGCTTCAGGACGAAGATAAGCGCTACCAGATCGTCAAGGACCTGGCCGAGAACCTGTCGATCAGCTACAACACCACCGAAGTGGTGATGGCGCGTCTGGCGCAGACAACCGACGTCAAGGAGCGGGTTTATTCCCAGGCGGTGTCGTTTTTCGGCACCAATGAAACCGTATTCACGGCCCTGAACGCATCTTTCACCAGCCTGCAGGGACTGCACGAGAGCACCCGTACGTTGGATGCCATGAAGGAGGGAGTCAATCAGAGTCTGGAGACCATTGCCGAGGTGGGCAGCAAGGTCCACGAGGATGCCTTGAGGGCGGGATATGGACCGACCATTAAGGCCGCGTCGGTGAAAAAACTGGTTGATTCGGTGGTCAATTTTCAGGAGAAATCCCGTCTTCTTATCGCCGAAATGAGGGAATTGGCCACGCGCAACGAACAGGAGATCAGTGCGGCGGTCGAGACCAGCAAGAAACGCATGGCCGAATTGGCTCATTCAGGAGCAGCGATAACTCATGGCTGAAGAACAGGCAGCTAAAAAGTTCGAATTGTCCGAAGTGATGCTGGCCATGGATGTGGTCGATACCCTCCGGCATCAGCAGTCGCTCGTCCAAAGAGAGCTTCAGACTGATGACCGCGAAGCCGATCTGATCGATAAGCTGCGTAAAATCTACGCCGACCAGGGGCTGGAGGTCACGGACGCAGTGATCTCCCAGGGCGTCAAGGCCCTGCGCGAGGAGCGGTTTACCTATCAGCCGCCACCGGCCGGGCTGCAGACGACGCTGGCGCGGCTCTATGTGAACCGCGGCCGCTGGGCCAAGGGGGCGGTATTGCTTTTGCTCGTACTGGCGGCCGGTTGGGCCGGCTACCGTTATCTTTATGTCATGCCGGCCGAGCGCGGTCGCAGCCGGCTGGTTCAGGAACTTAAAAATCTGGCGTCCGGCCAGCAGGAAAAAATCAACACATTACAGGCACAGATAAGCACCATCACCGGCGAATTGGATAAAACCATGTCGTCGCTCCCTTCGTCGTTTCAGACCACCGCCCGCCGACTGGCCGATCAGGCGCGACAATCACTGACGTCGGCGGCCCGTGAACTGGGTGCCGCTCAAAAACTCGGGGGAGTCATGCCAAGCGACCCGCAGATCCTCGATGCCAGGGCAGCGAGCATCCAACAGCGTCTTGCCGAGCAGAAGGGCATTGTCGACCGTGCCCAGGGAGAGCTTCAGAATGCCCAGGCCGCCATCCAATCAATTCGATCGCTGGAGAACGCGTCCAGGGACCTCGATTTACTGCGTGCAGAGGCATTCAAGGCTGCTCGTGAGCCAGGCGCAGCGGATAAGATCGAGGCGCTTTACAACAGTGCCTTATCGGCTATACGGGCCGGTGACCTTGAAACGGCCCGCACGGCGCGGCAGGCCTTGCAGATCACCCGTGACATGCTGGGGCAGGAGTACACCCTGCAAATCGTCTCGCGGCCGGGAACGCAAAGCGGTGTGTGGCGCTATCCGGCCGACAGTCGCACCGCCCGTAACTACTACCTGATCGTCGAGGCTGTTACGCCGAGCGGGCAGCGGCTCGAGTTGCCGATTACCTCGGAAGAGGACGGTAAGGTGCGTTCGGTCAGCGAATGGGGGCTGCGGGTCGATCCGAATGTTTACGAAAGGGTGCGACAGGACAAAATGGACGACGGGATCGTGAATAACAAGACCGTAGGAAGCAAGAAACGCGGGTACCTCACACCGGATTACACGGTTATCACAACGGGTGGTGCGATCACCGAATGGTAGGAGAAGGTAGGCCATGATCAGCGGAACAGACCAATTGGCGATTATCAACCAGCACATCAACTCGGCCCGCAGTGGCCTCGACGCCATTCACAAGCGCAAGGAATCTGCGAACCAGCGATTTGTGCAGCTGCGCAACCAGATGACCGAAGAATACCGAAAACTGGCCCGGTACCGCCTGGACGAATTAACGGCCAACCGCGTGGTATCTCAGCTGGATGAAACCGACCGGGTTGTTTTAAAATTATTGGAACGTCGGGCACAGGCGCTGCAAGAGCTGGATACCGCCATCGAGCAGTCCATTGCCCAGCAGGTACCACTGAATGAGGAGCGCGAGCAGACGATTCGAAAACGTGACGACCTGGTCAAGCAGATCGATGAGCATGTTGCCGACATCAAATTGCAACTCAGCCGTCAAGAATTTTACCAAGAACAGGAAAAACGCGTTGCTGAGGCAACGGCAAAGGCCGAGCGGGCCGATACCAAAGCCGCACAGTCGGAAGCCGACCGAGATGAAAAAGGCCAACCGTATCGCGACGACCCGCTGTTTATCTACTTGTGGAAGCGTCGTTACCTGACACCGGACTACACCGGAGGCGGCTTGACTCGCAGCCTGGACGGTTGGGTTGCAAAGATAATCAAGTATGCGGATGCCCGCAGCAACTACTACATGCTGACGGAATTGCCGGTGCGGTTGCGCGAGCACGCCGATAGGCAGAAGGAAATGGCCGCTCAAGAAGTGCAAAAGCTGCACGACATTGAAGCCAAAGCCCTGCAGGTCGAAGAGATCATTCACAATAAGAGCGCTTTAGAGGTTGCGCAGAAAGCTTTGGAGAAGATCGAGAGTCGCATCGAGGCAGATGAAGAGAACCATGACGCCCTCGTGCAGCAGCGTTCGACATTCTCTTCCGGTGCCGACGATATTTTCCAACAGGCTATCGAATTGCAGCTTTCTGAAATCAAACATGATTCCCTGGCGAATCTTTACATGAAAGCAAAAATGACGCCCAAGCCTGATGATGATGTGATCGTCGGTCGTATCCGTGATCTTCAGCAGGAAGAGAAAGGTATTGCACAGGAGATAAAAGACTTGCAAGCACAGGAACACCAGCAGCAGCTAACCTACCGGGAACTTGAAGATCTCCGGCGGCAATTCAGACGCAGCGGCTACGACTCCCGCCATTCTTATTTTCCAGGGGGATTCGAGTTGGCGGCCTTGCTCGGGATGCTTCTATCCGGCAGGACCTCGGGCCGGGACGTGTGGGGCCGTATCGACCGGGAGCAAAAATTTCGGCGACCGCGCACACCGCGAGGTTTTGGCGGTGGTATTTTTCCTGGTGGATTCGGTGGCGGGTCCGGTGGCGGTTTCGGCGGCGGCATGGGGGGTGGCGGTTTCCGTACGGGCGGCGGATTCTGATCGAAACCAACGCTGTCCAGCAGATTTTTGCATGCTTCACGTTCGACCGGTTTAGGAGCCGATCCAAATAACAATAATAAATGGTGTCTGTCCAGAAGTGGTGGATTTGGGTCCCGGCCAAGGCCGCAGCGATTGTGCAACCGCAGGCGTAGCAATGCTACGTCGAAGATTGTAAAGAGCAAGAACACCGGCCCGGACTGAAAGAAGCCGTTTCTGGACAGACACTGATAAGGAGGCCAATATGTTCAACATGAGTGATTTACTCGACGCATTCACGCAGTCGGGAATGACAAAATCGACGGACCAACGGATGAAAAACGCCTTGTCTGCGGGCGGCAAAGCACCGGAAAGTCTGCTTTCCGGACTTTCCGGCGGTGGACTGGGCGATGCACTGTCGAAAATGCTCGGTGGTGGTGGCAGCGGTATCGGCGGCATGCTCGGCAATGTTCTCAACGACGCCGGTCGGAAAGTGGGCGGAAACCGCAACCTGGCTGTGGGCGGCATCGGTGCGCTGGCCGGAGCGCTTCTCGGCGGCGGTGGGCGTTCGATTAGAGGTGCTTTAGGTGGCGGCGTGATGGCCCTGCTTGGCGCCATGGCGTTTTCAGCCTTGAAAAAAGGCGACCAGCAAGATGTCCAGGTGCCGGTGGGACTGCAGGAAGCGAAAACGCCTGCCGAAAAAGAAGCAGTGGACCGTGAAGCCGGTCTTATTTTTCAGGCCATGATCAATGCCGCCAAAGCCGATGGGCAGATTGACAAAGACGAAGTCAATCGGATCGTCGGCAAGCTTGGTGAGATGGGCATGGCCAAAGAAGCGCAGGACTATGTGCTCGCCGAGATGCACAAACCGATGGACACCGATGCACTGGTGAATGCGGCCGCCGGGCGATCGGAACTGGCGGCTCAGCTCTATGCAGCGTCGCTGTTGGCGATTGAAGTCGACACACCGGCCGAGAAATCCTACTTGAAGAGCTTTGGAGAACGTCTCGGTCTCAACTCAGCCACCACATCAGCTTTGGAAGAGGTTTTGAATGTGTAACGCGGTTGAACGTATGGTACACAAGGAAATCTTTTTTGCACAGACGATTCAAATCCGGCTGGGGATTTGAGAGAAAACCGCCTCAGGGCCTCAAATAGTTGCTGTTCTTAAAAACTATTAGCGAAGAACTGAATGATGTTCATACCATTAGGTGACGACAATTCCGATCGCAAAATCCTCCCGGTCGTCAACTTTGCGTTGATCGGGTTGAACATCCTGGTGTTTTTCTTCTTGCAGGGTATGGGAAGTAACCTGCCGTTCACTTATTCGTATGCGACGGTGCCGCAGGAAATTCTCACCGGTACCGACATTGTCACCCAGGATAGCATTGTCAGTGAGCCCGGTTCCAGCCAACGCTACCGCGTCCCCGGATTGGGGTAACGGCGCCGTCGGTTTACCTGACGCTGCTGACATCCATGTTCATGCATGGCGGTTTCATGCATCTTTTGGGTAATATGCTCTACCTTCATATCTTCGGTGACAATATCGAGAATCAGTCTTTCCCAGCTTTAAATTCCATTAATACCGAGACATGAAAAGAGGCTGACAGCTTATTCAGTGGCAACGTGCATTGGCTGTGAGCTGATGACGCCTATTCTATACCATTGTTGGTCATAAGGAGGAAAATGATTAAGGTGACGTTAGTCGCAGCCCTCTCGTTTTTCACGGCAGTGATGTTAGCCCAAGCGGCGGACACAATGAAGGCATTTCCTCAGGCAGAAGAGGGGATGGTTCGATATGTCTTGCAGCTCCCCAAGCAGCATGATGAATCTGTTCTCAAGGTGGAGCTGATCGTCGGTAAAACGGTTCAGGTTGACGAAGTGAACACGTACTTTTTTGGCGGTCATATTGAAAAGGAAACGATCAAGGGCTGGGGATATCAACGCTACACCATTAATAAAATCGGTCCAATGGGTGGCACACTTATGGCCGTCGATCCAAACGCGCCCAAGGTTGACCGGTTTATCACGCTTGGCGGCGAACCATATTTCATTCGCTACAACAGCCGCCTGCCCATCGTGGTATATGTGCCCAAGGGCGTTGAAGTTCGATATCGAATATGGAGAGCCGGTGCGGATGTGAAAATAATGGAAGGCGGCTGAATCAGAGTCTCACCGGGCGGTAATCTGGTGGACGTGGCCAAAGGTCATTTGGACCGATACAACCCGTGACCTGGAGCCGATCACTGGCTGGACGGAGCCTGAATTCGATCTGAAACAGGGTGCATTCTACTAAGCCCGGGGTCATTGAAATTCCCCTTCGTAAAAAATTACCAGCGAAAAAGCGGTAGCGAATGAGTATTATTAAATTTGATTTTCTGGATAAAAGCTGCGATATAAACATCTTTTCCTATATAGCTGTTGTCATAAATATGTTCTGATTGGAGTGTTACTGCGACAGTAGAAAATTCCCCTGCCTCCCTTTTCAAGGGGGGGAACGCTTACACACCAG
>Ga0316201_10003168_pt1 | contig 12042 bp, 10 predicted proteins | sample CS6wburrow_MG_FD_204516 | JGI IMG/M metagenome (GOLD analysis project Ga0316201, IMG submission 204516) | Coastal sediment microbial communities from Delaware Bay, Delaware, United States - CS-6 worm burrow | ecosystem: Environmental > Aquatic > Marine > Coastal > Sediment | place: USA... | reverse complement strand
AACACCGCTATCAACTGTATTGGCAATCCAAAAGATTTTAAAAGAAAAAAAATGGGAAGAGGCTGCCAAATATTTGGACATGCGTTATCTGCAACCGGAAATGGAGCAGGAGCCGGCGGAGAAACTACTGCGTCATCTGGTAATCGTATGGTCGCAGCAGCAGATTGTTGATCTGTCTGCACTAAGTACTGATCCCAAAGGTCATGTAAATGACAACCTACCCGGTTATCAGGATCTGCTTGGATATATCCAGATGCCCAAGGAGAAAGTGCCGGTATATCTGCAGCGAGTGCCGGACGAAAAGCATGGAAGTATCTGGAAAATTTCCAACTCAACGGTCGCCAAGATACCCTCATTCTGGAACGAATATGGCTACCATCCCTGGGCGATTTCATTATCTGAATACCTGCCTCAGTTTGAATTTATGAATATGGAAAACTGGCAATTTGTCAGTTTGGTTTTGTTTATTTTGGCGAGTTGGTATTTTACCGCGCTTGTTCGCCTAATTGCCCTTAAGTTGGTGAGCTACTCAGAAACCTACAAAGATACCATGCAACGGTTTTTCCGGGTGCCGCTTCGTATGTTTCTGTTCTTTATCCTGCTGCAATGGGCAACAGGGTATTTAGGTTTATCAATTACTGCGCGGGTCTGGTTGGAAAGCGGCTTTCTGTATTACTGCGCATTAGCCTTCTTAGCGCTTGGTGTTATTGAATTCACTTTTGCAATGTACATCAGCAAGAAAAGCACCAATAAAAACACTATAGCGATACTTCGTCCACTGGTTACCACGCTTAAGATCGTCATAGTGATAGTGGTGGTGCTGAATTGGCTGCACGATGCCGGGTTTAATATCACCACTATTCTAACCGGTTTGGGTATTGGCAGTTTAGCGGTGGCATTGGCAGCACAAAAAACACTCGAAAATATTTTTGGAGCGTTCACACTCTATATTGCCAGGCCAATTAAGCCTGGGAATCTATGTAAATTTGGGAGTGTGCTGGGCATAGTTGAGGAAATAGGCTTGCGCTCAACTAAAATTCGTAAATTGAACCGCTCGGTTGTTTATGTTCCAAACTCGATTTTTGCCTCTACTGAACTGGAGAGTTATTCTGAGATAGACCGTCGTCATTACCGGAAAGAGATACGTTTACGACTGGATTCAACACCCGACCAAATTCGGGCCCTTTTGATTGAACTGCGCAAACTCATCTATTCTCACCCCAAAACACTGGATATTGCGGCCAGGGTGAGATTTGAAGATATCGAGCGGGATGCCTTTTTGCTGAAAATCAATGCCTATATTTCAACCAAATCACTTATTGAATATAAAGCTATTGCAGAGGATCTCAATTTACGCGTCCTGGAGACTATTCTTGAAAGCGGTGTACAGTTAGCGATTCCCGAGCAGCAACTGTTTATATCCAAAGGGAAAAATATAGATCCTGAGTTTGCAGAGCAAGCCAGCGCTAATATAAAGCAGCTTTCCGATGAAGAGAGGCTTCCTTTTCCAAATTTCAGCGCCGAAGAACTGAATGGAATCAAAAATACCCTAAGCTACCCTCCCTCAGGCGCGCCTAAGGCGGGTTAGCAGCTGAATATCGGAATACCTCAATTGAATTTCGTATTTGGATGGTTCCAAAAACGCATAGGAATGAAAAGTGAAATAGTCAAATCCAATAAGTTCTTCCGGCCCCATTGTATAAGATTGATCGAAATCGTTGGCGTTTGATAACACAATAAGGAGATAAAATTCTTCATCATCCCGCGGTGGCGGATGTGTAGGTGTCAGTATGGTTCTGCAATCAGGGCAGGCTGATCCAGAGATATCGGAAGCGGTGAACAAGGCCATGAATGAGATGGCAAGCCTGTATCACGACACGCTGGGTAATCTGGCCTATTTTGACACTGCGGGTGATCCCAAACAGCCCGGCTGGGGTTTGAAGAATATAGGCCCGTTTTTAAACATCCAGAGCGACTACTGGATCGTCGGTCTAGAGCCCGCGCCCTCTACCATCGATGCTTGTCACTTCGACTTCGGCACAGGCCTCCAGTGCTCACCCGATGCGATCGGCATCATGGATGTGTGGGTTGTGCAACCGGGTGATATCAGCGTCGTGCCGGTACCCGCCGCCTGGCTTTTCGGATCAGGGCTAATCGGTCTTATAGGGTGGTCCCGATGTAACCAGAAAGCAGCTTAAAACAACATGCTGCTATCTACTGAAGCCCGGTCACGGTTCGCCCTGGCGGGGTTTTTTTATAAAATTGATCTAGGTCAAATATCGGTTTAGATTCGAGGATATTCCAGTATTTTAAGAGTATTTTATTCACTACCTCTTTAATCCAAGGAAAGACAATGGACAACTTACTTGCGATGGAGAAAACACGAGATCATTGCCTCCAAGAAATAGCCCGTAGGACTCCTCCTGTGACCCGCCGTGAAATGGATATGATTTATGCATTTTACCGCCAATTAGGTGATATCGAATCTAGATTGCAGATTGCAAAGATGAGTTCGACCGCTTCCAAACTCTCAACTTGACCATCGCGCTGCCGTTGTCGGTTAAATGTCCCCAACGCATTGAGGTCAATGTTATGGGCACCGACTCAATCTGATTGGCTACCGTGGTAGTGGAAAGGCCAGGTGATAGATCATGAGACGGAAGCTATTGGCATCATTCACCATTGTTATTGTTGCAGGCTTGATAGACATTACGCCAGGGTTGATTCAGGGAGTGGATTTGCATATTACCCTCACGGGATTTTCTTTTTGGGTGGTGCTGGGTCCAACGATCGCATTTATATCACTTCCTTTGAAAGACTGGTTGAAAGGATTAGTTGTCGCTTCAATGCTTGCGATACCTGGTACGATCCTTATTTTCAGCAATTGATCCAGAGACAGTTATCCCGATGTTCGTTGTGACAATCGCTTTAGGAAGTTTGGTTGGTTTTCTGACGGGCAGGTGCACAAAATGAGAGAATGTTCGTTCCATCTTTCAAGAGCGGAATAGAGCAGTTTGATCTGCCCTGGCAGGGTTTTTGTAAGGGAATTGATTCAGGTCAAACGCCAGTAATGGCTGAAGGGTATCCCCTTATAGAATAAATGGTAATAAAGGCTATACGTTGAGTTACGCATTGACGGGGGATTACGAAAGGACTCCTCGGAGTGCTGCCCCTCCTGGCGGTATGGCTGCCTTCGTACCCTTGTCTGCCCCTTCCCGTTATGGATTTGGCGGGATTTTTTTAGCTTCTCCGCAGCCTTTTCAAAACACCGGCGGTCATGCGGCGCAGTGTTTCATTAGCTGTAACTCTGCCGAGGGATTTCCTTCCTGATTAAGCAATATCAACCGCGGACAAATGACTTCACGCCGCCGATTTACAGCGTTTGGAAGGTGCCGCACGGTGTTCTGGTAGCGGAGATTACTGAAAATCATGCCGCTTGTGATGGTCGCTTTTTCCAACTGCTGATTCCAAGCAAACCTAGCGCAGATCCAAAAAGCGGCAGCGCCGCTGGAATTGGAACCGCGCTTATTGAAAGGGTACCGGACCCAGATAAGCCTTGTGTCGTGAATTCGTAGTAGGGTGGTGGATCACTAATATCATCGGTGAAAGAGAAATAATCAAACCCAACCAAATCTGGATCAGCGAATGCGATGGATCGACTGATATCCTGAGGTCCCGACAGAATCTGAAACAGAAACAAGTCTACCTCGATAGTGTCGAATGGGTGCGTGATGGTCAGAATTGATCCGCTCAAGCCTGCCCCAAACTGGACATCTATATCTGAAAGGTTTTCCGCACTTGGGGAATTGTCGTACGTGAAGGTGCCTGTCCCATCTGGGCCTTGGATAGCAGTAAAGAGTATCTGGTATTGGGTTGTTGCTGCTTGCGCCAAGCCTGGCATGGAGAGAATCAGGCCAATCAAAACGGGGGTGAGTATTCTCATCGCTCCTCCTTGAACAGTTTATTGAAAATGCCCACGAGGTTTAGGTGGGCGGTACACCTACAGCCTTCACTGACTAAAACCGCTGGCGACTGGTCGGGCCAGATGGGACGGTCTGGGAGGTGAATGTGGGTTTTAACTAGGCTTTAATCTGTTTTTGGTGTTTTTGCGGAAGTAACGTAAACCATTGATTTTATTGGTGGGCGATGCTGGGTTCGAACCAGCGACTTCCACCGTGTGAAGGTGGCACTCTCCCACTGAGTTAATCGCCCGCGCAGGGTTATGTCGATGCCCAAAGCCGGTAGAGGGTCGGGCGGCAACGCTTGAGAGAGCGGGAATTCTAGATAATAGGATTCCTCGGGTCAATTCTTTCTGCGGGGTGTAACGCCCTCTGCTAAAATGCGCGTCAGCTGCAATGAATCTATTCTACATACTGGAGAACCATGACCATTCGTACCCGTTTTGCGCCCAGTCCGACCGGCTATCTGCATGTGGGGGGTGTACGAACCGCCCTGTTTTCATGGCTTTTCGCGCGTCGCCATGGCGGGCTTTTCGTTCTGCGCATTGAGGATACCGATCTCGAGCGCTCGACCGCCGCGTCGGTGAACGCGATTCTCGAAGGCATGACCTGGCTGGGGCTGGAGTATGATGAGGGCCCGTTTTATCAGACCAAGCGCTTCGATCGGTATAACGAAGTGATCGATGAACTCCTGCAGTCGGGTCACGCTTATCGCTGCAACTGCTCACGGGAGCGTATCGATGCATTGCGCGATGAGGCGATGAAGCGCAAGGAGAAGCCGCGTTACGACGGCCACTGCCGGGACCTGAATCTTGATTCCGGCCAGCCGCACGTGGTGCGCTTTTGTAACCCGCAAGCGGGGGTGGTGGTAATCGACGATATGGTGAAGGGTCAGATCACGGTCAGCAACGAGGAGCTGGACGATCTGATAATCCGGCGTACGGATGGCTCACCCACCTATAACCTGTCTGTTGTGGTGGACGACATGGACATGGATATCACCCATGTTATCCGGGGAGACGACCATGTCAACAACACGCCGCGCCAGATCAACATACTGCAGGCCCTGGGCAGGAAGTTGCCCCGTTATGCCCATGTCCCGATGATTTTGGGCAGCGACGGAGCCCGTCTTTCCAAGCGGCACGGAGCGGTCGGGGTGATGCAGTACATGGAGGAGGGCTTTCTTCCAGAAGCGCTGTTGAATTATCTGGTGCGCCTGGGCTGGTCGCATGGTGACCAGGAGGTCTTCTCTCTAGAAGAGTTGATTCAGTTATTTGACATTGTGGATGTCAACAGGGCGCCTTCCAGCTTCAATTATGAAAAGCTGTTGTGGTTGAATCAGCACTATATAAAGGAGAGTGATCCACTGCACATCGCCCATTTGTTAAGTCCTCATCTGGGACGGCTCGGTATAGATCCTGCCGAGGGGCCGGATCTGGTGGATGTTGTCAGGGCACAGCAGGAGCGGGCCAAGACGCTGGTGGAGATGGCGGAGATCAGCGCGTTTGTTTATCGGGACTTTAAATCGTTCGATGAGGGCGCTGCAAAAAAACATCTGCGTCCGGTGGCACGCCAACCGCTGGAGGCAATGAGAACGGCGTTGACGGATCAGGCGGATTGGTCACGGGAGGCACTGCACCACACTGTGCAACAGGTTTCCGAGCAGTTGGATCTAAAAATGGGCAAGGTCGCCCAGCCGTTACGGGTCGCAATTGTTGGAAGAGCCGCTTCGCCAGGTATCGATGAGACTCTCTACCTGGTGGGGAAGGCGGCCTGCCTGCGCCGTATCGATATGGCGTTGGCGTATATTCGCGAGCGTGAGGCATCAGCCTGACTACATCCCACAGCCTTTTGCCGAGACCAATAAAGTAAAAATGAGCGAACAGGACAAGACAATACCAAGTAATTTCATCCGCCAGATTGTCGATGAGGATTTGAAAGCGGGAAAGCATGGGAGCAGGGTGCACACCCGCTTTCCACCGGAACCCAACGGTTATCTGCATATAGGCCATGCCAAGTCTATCTGTCTCAATTTCGGCATTGCCCGAGACTACCCAAACGGGATGTGCAATCTTCGATTCGACGATACCAACCCCCACAAGGAGAACGTCGAGTACGTTAACGCGATAATGGAGGACGTACACTGGCTCGGTTTCGACTGGGGTGACCGGCTGTTCTACGCTTCCGACTATTTTGAAAAGTTGTATGATTTTGCGGTGGAGTTGATTACTGCCGGCAAGGCTTTTGTATGCGACCTGAATGCGGAGCAGATGCGCGAGTACCGGGGAACGCTGACCGAACCCGGCCGGGAGAGTCCCTACCGCAATCGCAGCGTAGAGGAGAATCTGGATCTCTTTAAGCGCATGCGCACCGGCGAATTCGAAGATGGTTCGCGGGTCGTGCGCGCCAGAATAGATATGGCCTCCCCCAATCTCAATATGCGCGATCCCACCCTTTACCGCATTCGGCATGGCGTCATTCACCATCAGACAGGTGAAGCCTGGTGCATCTATCCGATGTACGACTACACTCATCCGATCTCCGACGCGCTTGAAGGCATTACCCACTCGCTGTGCACGCTTGAGTTTGAGGATCACCGGCCGCTCTACGACTGGGTGCTGGATAACATCAGCATCGAAAGCCATCCACAGCAGATCGAGTTTTCCCGGCTCAATCTGCAGTACACAGTGATGAGCAAACGCAAGTTGACCCAACTCGTGGAGGAGAAGTACGTAACCGGTTGGGATGATCCGCGTATGCCTACGGTGGCCGGTTTGAGGCGCCGCGGTTATACCCCGGAATCGATCCGAATGTTCTGCGACAGGATCGGAATTACCAAAGCGGAAAACTCGGTGGAGATGGGCATGCTGGAGTCCTGTATCCGCGAACATCTCGATCAACACGCACCCAGAGCCATGGCTGTGCTCAATCCACTGAAGATAGTCATCGAGAACTATCCTCAAGGGAAGGTGGAGGAGTTGAGCGCACCTAATCACCCGAAGGACGAGACGATGGGAAGGCGCAGCCTCAGTTTTACCCGGGAAATCTATATCGACCGCAACGATTTTCTGGAGGAGGCCCCGCGCAAGTACAAGCGTTTGGTGACGGGAGGCGAGGTTAGGCTTCGCAACGCCTACGTTATCAAGTGCGAACGGGTGGTGAAGGACGCAGACGGTGAGATAACGGAGTTGCGCTGCAGCTTTGATCCTGCAACATTGGGCGCCAATCCTGAAGGCCGTAAAGTGCGTGGTGTTATCCACTGGGTTTCGATTTCACAGGGTATCAGAGCAAAGGTCTGTCTCTATGACAGGCTGTTCAACCATCCCGCTCCTGATGCAGACAAGTCAGTTCAATCCTTCCTGGAGCATCTGAACCCCGAGTCGCTGAGTATTCTGCAGGACGCGGTATTGGAACCAAGCCTGGCAGCCGCTATACCAGGAAGTCGCTATCAATTCGAACGAGAAGGATATTTTTACCGGGATTTTACAGTGGAAAAAAATAGCGTTCCCGTGTTTAACCGGACAGTCACGCTACGCGATTCTTGGGCCCGGATCGAGCAGAAAAAACAGTAGACAACACATTCCTGTTAAACTAATATGCGCCTCTTGTTTGAGGGGCCATAGCTCAGCTGGGAGAGCGCAACACTGGCAGTGTTGAGGTCGGCGGTTCGATCCCGCCTGGCTCCACCAAAAAGGTAAAGCGAAAGCCGGATCTGCAAAGTACCGGCTTTATTCTTTACAAATCAAATACGTCCCGTTCATCTAGTGGCCTAGGATACGGCCCTTTCACGGCTGGTACAGGGGTTCGACTCCCCTACGGGACGCCAATTTATCTCCAGTCAGATGGTACCTCACCCCAAGAAAACGGGGCGGTGCCCACTCCAGGCCGGCGTTAAAAAATCAGCAGTGCAAAACCGAGCAGCAGCCGGTAGGCGACGAACGGCAGCATTCCTATCTTTTCGATAGCCTTCAGAAAAAAATGGATGCACAGATACGCGCTGACGAACGAGAGTGCAGCGCCCAGAAGGAGTTCGTTCCACATCACCGGGAGATCAGATTGAACCAACTCCAGCGTGACCAGGGCGCCCGACATCAGAATAGTGGGAATGGCAAGCAGGAATGAAAACCGCGAGGCCGCTCTGCGGGTTAGGCCGAGCATCAGGCCGGCAGTCATGGTGATGCCGGATCTCGATGTCCCCGGCATGATTGCCAGTGCCTGAAAAAGACCGATTATCAGCGCGTCTCTCCAGTTCACGGAGTATTCGTCCCGGTTTCGTTTTCCTTTGATATCGAACCAGTACAGCAGCAGCCCGAACAGTATCGTGGTTGCCGCGATCACCAGTGTCGACCGCAGATCGGTTTCGACCAGGGATCTTAAAGTGCCGCCGATAAAAACTATGGGAAGCGTGGCCAGAATGATCATCCAGGCCATCTGTGACTCTCTGGTGGGGGTGCCATTTGTCCCCAGAGAGCGGAAAAAATCGTGCAGCATGCAGGCGATATCTGTGCGGAAATAGCCGATTACCGCAAACAACGAACCCAGGTGGACGGCGACATCGAACGCTAAGCCCTGGTCGGTGTAGCCCAGGATCCTGGGCGTTAGGATCAGGTGCGCGGAGCTGGAAATCGGTAAGAATTCGGTAAGACCCTGCACCAGGGAGAGAATGAGAATCTGAATGTAATCCATAGGTTATTGTTTTCCGATTGTCCCGCCCACGGTTGCAAGCTGCGGATTCTAGGCAGTTGTGTTGAATTAAACCAGTGCCGTATGCCAGATGCATCTGCTTGCAGGTAAAACCTGCTTCACTGCCTGGTGGGGGAGGATCTCCTGCAGGATCGATACCGGTTAAGCTCAGAAATCTGTTGAGGTCAGGCGATAAGTGCACCATTTCGATATTTCAGGCACGCCTTGCGATACCGCAACGGCGGCAATCCAGCCAGCTTCGGGCGCGAAGTTGCGTACCGGTATATCAGTGTCCGGCTGACCGAAGACGCTACTGCCCTGGCATTTCGCCCGTGCTTCCAGTGCTGTCCACAACTGGAAGAACTGCTCCGTTCGGCGTGGTTCATCCAGGGAAGCAAGCATCTCATGAACCTTGGTTCCGAACATTTTCCTGGCGATCGCCAGCAGAATCGGTCGCGGTTTCAGCGGTTCAATGTCAACGCCGATCTCGTATTGGCAGGTTAGCGCAAGCAGTGCAAGATGGCCTGAATGGCTGAGATTGAAACGCAGACGGGTGCCGGGACCGGCTATCTGCGGTTTGCCCTTGCCACCATATCGGAAGCTGATCCCTCCCGCATCTGTCTTTAGATAATCCGCCAGAATCTTTTTCATGCAGCCGCGCGCTGCGACGAAGCGGCGGGAACCCACTGTATCCAGCAACCGGTCTGCACGATTGGCTTCCTCTGTACTGAGATTGCGTGCAAAATCTACCGGCGGGATATCCAGGTCGATCAGCCAGAGATGCAGCTCTCCCGATTTCGGTAATAATGGCATTGCAGGCGGGGTACACCAGGTAACAATTTCTTCCATTGACGAATATTACTCAAGTACAGGATTTAAACCTATTACGGCAGGAGATTGTAAATCGAACGACAACCCTGTTTAATCCGAAAGAGTCACGCATCTCTTTGCCTCTTTTCAGAAACTCGCTCTCGCTTTAGGAACGAGGCCAGCAGTGGAGCAAATAGGACGAAGTCCGTAATCGGAATCGAGTGGGGTTTCCCATCAGTTGGAAGGTTACGACTTGGCGAAACAGCCATTCACTCCTGTATCTATTATCATCTATTATGAATAGTCCACATTGATTCCATATGAGAAAACCATCGTTCGTGCGGAGATAACTGCGACCGCAGCAAATCTGCCCGACGATCTGCATCCGGTTCTTCAGCGAGTTTACGCTAATCGTAATCTGATAGACGAGGTCAGTCTTGATCGCGGCTTGTCCCGCATGCTTCCGGTATCCCTGCTTGACGGAAGTGTGGAGGCCGCTGAGTTGTTGCATCAGACAATCTCAGCAGAGAAAAAGATACTCATCATTGCCGATTTCGATGCTGACGGCGCAACCAGCTGCGCGCTGGCAATGCGTGGGCTGCGGGCGATGGGAGCTGAAAAGGTTGACTATCTGGTCCCTAACCGTTTTCAGTACGGTTACGGACTGACTCCTGAGATCGTGGCAGTGGCGAAAAAGCTCTCCCCGGAATTGATCGTTACGGTGGATAACGGGGTATCCAGCCTGGAGGGTGTGAAAGAGGCCAGACAGTCGGGAATTAAGGTGCTGGTGACCGATCATCATCTGCCGGGTCCTGAATTGCCGGACGCCGATGTCATCGTCAACCCAAACAATCGGGGAAACGGTTTTCCCAGCAAGAATCTGGCCGGTGTCGGCGTGGTATTTTATGTGTTGGTCGCGCTGCGACAGAGACTTGACGAAACCGGCTGGTTTTCCCGTCTGGGCAAGGCCCTACCCAACCTGGCTGAGCTGCTGGATCTCGTGGCGCTGGGAACCGTGGCCGACGTGGTTCCCCTCGATCACAATAACAGGGTGCTGGTGTACCAGGGGTTGCAGCGTATTCGCGCAGGTCGCTGTTGCGCCGGAATTGCGGCCTTGGCCGAGGTGGCTGACAGATCTTTGCGGCGTATGGTCTCGTCAGATCTGGGTTTTGCCATTGGACCAAGGCTCAACGCGGCCGGCCGAATCGAGGATATGTCTCTGGGCATAGAGTGCCTGTTGGCCGACGATCGGCGCGCGGCCGACGAACTGGCCCGACATCTGGATTCGCTGAATAGAACGCGGCGCAAGATTGAGCAGACGATGAGCCGGCAGGCGACAGACGATCTCAGCGCTTTACCGCCCTCCACTGAGCTTCCGATTGGCCTCTGCCTTTTTCGCGAGGAGTGGCACCAGGGCGTGATCGGCATTCTCGCCTCCAGGATCCGCGAGCGCTGTCACAGACCTGTGATCGCTTTTGCGCCCGGAGAAGAGGCGGGTATGATCAAAGGTTCGGCGCGATCCATTAGCGGGTTGCATATCAGAGATGTGCTGGATGCCGTGGCCGCTGCCCACCCCCGTTTACTGCGAAAGTTTGGCGGCCATGCGATGGCAGCAGGCCTGTCACTGCGGCGCTCCGACTTTGATGTGTTCAGCCGTGAGTTCGATCGTGAGGTGGGCCGTCGAATCGACAGCGAAAGCCTGCGTGGTGTCATCCGTTCCGACGGGCATCTGGCGGTTGACGATTTCGACATGGAGCTGGCAGAGCTGTTGCGCAACGCCGGACCCTGGGGGCAGGGATTTCCCGAGCCCATGTTCGACGGATTATTTTTCGTTGTCCAACGACGTGTAGTGGCAGAGAAGCACGTTAAATTGGTTTTACGTCCGGTGGAAGGTGGCGATATAGTCGATGCTATCGCGTTCAATCAGGCAGAACGAGATACTGGTGCAGCCAGGATCCATGCGGCGTTTCGTCTGGATATCAATGAATATCGAGGCAGACGCAGTCTGCAACTTTTAATCGAGCACTTTCGTGCCATGCCGGATTGAGACAGGAGCGCACACAGATGCAGTATGAAGATGAGAGCCAGTCTCAAGCCGATGTCAGTAAAAGTGAAATTAAGCGAGACCTGCTCGCGCTGCAGAAGCTGGCCGAGCGTCTGCTCGATCTCAGCCCCGGTCAATGGGCGCAGCTAAGGTTTAACCCTCAGATGATGGAGGCACTGCAGGAGTCACGCCGTGTAAAAGGCAACAATGCGATGCGCAGACATATCCGCCGCTTGGGAAAACTACTGCGTGAGGAGGATTCCGAGCGGGTTGCTGCACTGTTCCGGAATATCGACGGTCGCCACGAGGAGGAGAATCGTCGGTTTCACAAGTTGGAGAGGTTGCGAGATCGATTGATGCACGGCGACAAGGTTGCGTTGACCGAGTTGTTACAGCTCTGTCCCAGTGCCAATCGCCAGCGAATAACCCAGTATATCCGTGCGGGAAAGAGGGAGCTGGAGCAAGAGAAACCTCCGCAGGCGCAGAGAAAACTTTTTAAGTATTTGAAAGAGCTCCCATTGGAGTGAAAATTTCTTCACAAACACC
>Ga0316201_10003167_pt1 | contig 12042 bp, 14 predicted proteins | sample CS6wburrow_MG_FD_204516 | JGI IMG/M metagenome (GOLD analysis project Ga0316201, IMG submission 204516) | Coastal sediment microbial communities from Delaware Bay, Delaware, United States - CS-6 worm burrow | ecosystem: Environmental > Aquatic > Marine > Coastal > Sediment | place: USA... | reverse complement strand
TACGCGCCAGATCGTGCCGGACCATGGCGTCATCCTGGTCGATGGTGTGGACATTGCATCGCTGAACCAGACCGACCTCTACGAGATGCGCAAGCGTTTCGGCATGCTGTTTCAAAATGGCGCGCTGCTCACCGACCTGTCCGTTTTCGAGAACGTCGCGTTTCCGCTGCGCGAACACACGCGCCTGACCAATCGGCTGATCCGCCATGTCGTGCTCACCAAGCTGCACGCGGTGGGCCTGCGCGGCGCCGCGGACATGATGCCGCAACAGTTATCGGGCGGCATGGCGCGGCGGGTAGCCCTGGCTCGGGCCATGGTGATGGATCCTGATATCCTGATCTACGACGAGCCGTTCGTCGGGCTCGACCCGATCTCGATGGGCGTCATCGTGCGCCTGGTGCGCAAGATGAACGATGCACTCGGTATCACGAGTATCATCGTCAGCCACGACGTGCAGGAGATCTCGACGGTTGCGGACTGTAGCTACCTGATTTCAAGGGGCAAGGTCGCCGCGTCGGGAAGTCCCGACGAGCTGAACAGGGCATCTTCCGATCTCGTGCGGCAGTTCATGCACGGTATGGCCGACGGTCCGGTTGCGTTTCACTATGACGCCCCGGACTATGCGGAACAGCTTCTCGGCAGGGACAAGGAATAGCCGGCATGTTCCGGGATCTTTACAACACGCTGTATGCCTTCGTCCGCACGTTCGGCGCACTGCAGCTGTTTTTCCTGCGCCTGCTCATGCATTCGCCGACGGTCCTCTGGCGACGCTTCAGCCTGGTCGTTGCGCAGGTCCACAATGCGGGCGCGCTGTCGCTCGTGATCATCATCATCTGCGGCTTTTTCGTCGGCGCCGTGCTGGGTCTGCAGGGCTTTTCCAACCTGTCCCGCTTCAACGCTGAGGACTCGGTTGGTGCCGTTGCCGCGCTGGCGCTCGTCAAGGAACTCGGGCCGGTGATAACCGCGCTTCTGTTCGCCGGCCGCGCGGGCACCGCGCTCTCCTCGGAAATCGGGCTGATGAAGGCGACGGACCAGCTGTCGGCGATGGAAATGATGGCGGTGAACCCGATCCGGCGCGTGGTCGTACCGCGGTTTCTCGGCGGTGTCGTCGCAATGCCGCTGCTCGCCGCCATATTCAGCATGGTCGGCCTGCTCGGCGCGCACCTGGTTTGCGTGTCGCTGCTCGGCGTCGATGTGGGTTCTTTCTGGCAGCAGATGCAACAATCGGTGGAAGTTGCCGACATCAACGAGGGCATCGTCAAGAGCGTCGTCTTCGGCATTGCCGCGAGCCTGCTGGCCGTTTGGGAAGGATATAATGCGATTCCGACCGCTGAAGGTGTCGGTCGTGCGACGACTCGAACCGTTGTAATTACAGCTATCGTAGTGCTGATTTTCGATTTTATGATCACTGCCGTGGCGATATAGGGAACGATTTATGCAACAGACACGCACAGTAGAACTGGGTACAGGCCTTTTTGCGCTGCTCGGTATGGGCGCGTTGTTCTTTCTGACGACACAGACGACGGGCGGTGAGGATTTCTCAGCCGACGAGACCTTCAGGATTACAGCGCGCTTCGACAACGTTGGCAGCCTCCGGCCGCGGGCGCCGGTCTCAATGTCCGGCGTGACGATCGGACGTGTAACGCGTATCGATTTCGATGCGGCCGCACTGGACGCGGTCGTAACGATGGATATCGATGCGCGCTACGACCAGATTCCTGAAGACTCCGACGCGAGTATCCTGACGGCGGGTCTGCTGGGCAGCCAGTACGTGGGGCTGCAGGCCGGCGGTTCCGAGTTTTACCTGGAGGAGGGGAGTGAAGTACTTCTGACGCAATCGGCGATCGTGCTGGAGAGCCTGATTGGCAAGTTCCTGGTGAGAGGAGGGTCCGATGACGGCTCGGATTAACTGGTACCTGCCGGCGGCTCTCGTCGCGTGCCTGTTGCTCGCGTCGGCGGTCGTTGCCGATCCCGGTCCGCCTGATGCGGTCATTGAAGGAGCGGTAACGGAACTCACAGAGAAACTCACCGGCCGACGAGAGGAGTTGGCGGATAATCGTGACGAGCTTTACGACCTGATTAACGACATCCTGCTGCCCAGGTTCGACCGCAAGCTGGCGGCGCAGCTGGTGCTGGCCAAGCACTGGCGCACTGCGAGTGAGGAGCAGCGTGAACGTTTCATCAATGCTTTCTACAATTCCCTGTTAAGGAAGTATGCGGACGGGCTGCTCGAGTTCGACGACGACCGGATCGAAGTCATCGAGTTCCGCGGTGACACGTCTGCAAAACGCTCGCTCGTAAAGACGAACGTCACGCTCAACGACGGCACGCAGGTACCGGTGCACTATGACCTCGTGAACCGTGGCGACCGCTGGCTGATCTTCAACGTCAAGGTCGAAGGCGTATCCTACGTAAGCAACTATCGGACGGAACTCGATTCCGAAATTCGGCAGTCGAGTCTGCAGGCGGTGATTGACCGCCTGGAGTCCGAGTCCAGTTCCGAACCGGATGGATAAGTTCGAACTGCAGGATCTGGGCGAGGGACGTTTTGCGCTGACCGGCGAGATGACGTTCGAAACCGCCGAGCGCATCCTGCTTGCCAGTGAAGAACCGTTCGAACAGCACACGCGAATCGAGGTGGATCTCGAAGGTGTCACGAAAGCGGATTCGGCTGGTCTCGCATTGCTGCTCGAGTGGATAACGTGGGCCAATCACACCGTCCGCGAAATCCGCTTTCTCTCGATGCCGGAGCGTATCCTCGCCATCGCACGCACGACCGAGGTCGAGCAGCTGCTGAAACGCGGCGAACGTTGGGCCGGCTTCATCGAAGCGCCAGGCGCCTGACCGTCGCTTTATTCCTCGTCGAAGAACTCGTCGAACAAATCCTCTTCTTCTTCCGTGCTCGGCGGATTGCCGTCGTAGACCTGGAAGCGCCGATTCTGCAGGTAGGATTCGCGCAGGGTCAGGTAGGGATCTTTCGAGTCTTCGAGCAGCGCATCGGCCGTCAGCAGACGCATGCGCAGATCGATCACCCGAAGCCCGTAGACTTTGTCGCGAACTGACGAGTTATCATAGTAAATGAGAGGGTCGGAGAGGATGTCGATCGGTATCGATACGGCGTCGAGCAGAGTATTCGGACCCAGTATCGGGATAAACAGATACGGGCCCTCGGGAATGCCCCAGACGGCCAGCGTCTGGCCGAAGTCTTCGTCGTACTCCGGCATGCCCTGTGCGGTAGCCACGTCGATGAGGCCGCCGATGCCGAGGGTCGTGTTGATGATAAAGCGGCCCAGTTCACTGAAACCCGGCCCTGGTTTCCCCTGCAGGAAGTTATTGACCGCCGAGCGGGGCGTGAACAGGTTGCGGGAAAAATTCGTCACGCCGCGCCGTGCGAACTCCGGCACGACGGCTTTGTAGCCACGCGCAATCGGCTTGAGCGTTACCCGGTCGAAGCCGTCGTTAACGGCGTACAGGCCGCGATTGAGGGGTTCCAGGGGATCGTACTCGACGCGCACCGCAGCCTGCTCGCCGTCGCCCGGCGGTGCGCTCGCGCAGCCGGCCAGGAACAGACCGAGCAAGAGAAACGTCCATCCCGAGGTACAGACTGTTCTGCGTTGCGTCATGGCGCCGGCTGAATGCCCGGTGTCAGCCGGAGTTGCGCGCGGACGTGCCGACGCGTTGGCTGCGCTGCAGCTGCTTGAGCTGTTCTTCGCTCATGTACTCGCGAATGAAATCGATGCGTGCTTCGAAGCGAATTCGCTGAATTTCCTGGAGCTCGGGAAGCGCGAGTGCCCGCTGCAGGAAATTGATGCCGCCAACCAGGTTGCCGGTCATCAGGTGGTATTCCGAGAGGTAGTAAAGCGCCTCCGCGGTATCACCGGCGTCGCTGGCCGCCCTCGCGATTAGCCGCACCTGCTCGGGCGTCGGCGGCACGTTGTTCATCAGGTCGAGGAGTATCTTGTGAGCCTTGTCGGCCTGCCCGAGTTTCAGCAGGCCCTCGCCGTAGTGAATGACCAGCGGGACGTTGCGCGGAAACAGGCTGATCGCACGTTCGAAGGTGGCAATGCCACGATCGTTCTGTTCCATCGCGAGCTGCGTTTCGCCCACGCCGATGTGGTAGGCGATGACCCTCTGGTTGCGTTCCAGGAGTTCCTCGAAAATCCTGTTTGCATCCTGGTGACGCCCCGCGCGCTGGTAGGCGACGGCGCGGCCGTATTTCTCGATATCGTTTTGCCGCGCGTAGTCGCGTGACTCGAAATAGGCAATTGCGGCCTTGTCCGTGTCGAAGCTTTCGACCTTCATCCGCGCGCGGGCAATGCCGTAATTGATGCTGTCGTTGCTCGGTCTGCGTGGGTACTCTCGTGCCCGGTTTCTCGCTTCCGCGATACGCTGTGTCGTGACCGGGTGGGTGCGCAGGAATTCGGGCATGCGCATATTGATGTCGGCCGGGGACTGCCGTGACATGACCTCGAAAAACGACGCCATGCCATGAGGGTCGAAGCCGGCATCCGCCATCGCCCGAATCCCGATGCGGTCGGCTTCGTACTCGTTGCTGCGGGTGAAGTTGATCTGCTGCTGTGCCGCGGTCCCCTGGGCGACCACCATGCCGGCCTGTGCGGCATCGCTGTCGCCCGCCGCGACCCCGGCCAGGATGGCGCCCAGCATCAGCGCCGTTGTAATGATGCTCTGACGCTGGCTGGCGTGGATGGCCCGCGCGATGTGGCGCTGCGTGACGTGCGCGACCTCATGCGCCAGTACGCCGGCCAGTTCGTCTTCATTGCGGCTGGCATCGAGCAAACCCGTGTGTACGCCGATGTAGCCGCCGGGGAGGGCGAAGGCGTTGATGTTCGGATCGTCGATGACGAAGAACTTGAAACTCTGGCTGCCGTCGTTGGCCTGGGCGGCGATACGGCCGCCTGCTTCGTTGATGTATTCGGTGACCAGGGGGTCTTCTACGACGCGCCCGGTACGGCGAATCTGCGCCATGATCGCGCGCCCGAGCTGCGCCTCATCGGACTTGGACAGCACGGCATCGGCCGGACTTCCCATGTCAGGCAGTTTGATGTCGTCGGCTCCGGCCCCGCTGGTCACCACGAGCAGCGACGCCAGCAACGACAAGGCGAATTTGTTGAATATGCGTCCGATCAAGGCGGCAACCCGCTTCTAGTATCCTGGTGTATCCGACTGAGTAGTTTGGGAACCGTTCCCAATAATACCTGCTGAAACGGCCCCGGCGGCTGCAATTTTACCGTGGCCGTGACATTGGGCGCAGCTAATCCACTGTTTTCAATAGGCTTACTGGCCAAGCTCCTTGACGGCCGCAAGAACCTCGTCGGCGTGTCCCTTGACCTTCACCTTACGCCATTCACGGCGAAGCTTGCCATCGGCGTCGATGAGGAACGTGCTGCGCTCGATGCCCATGAATTTGCGTCCGTACATGTTCTTTTCGCGGATGATGTCGAATTTTTCACACAGCTTGTCGTCGGGGTCCGACAACAGGTCGAACGGGAACTTCTGTTTCGCCTTGAACTTTTCGTGCGACGCGATGCTGTCCTTCGACACGCCCAGGATCACGGTGTTCTGCCGCTTGAAGCGGGCATGGAGGTCGCGGAAATCCTGGCCTTCCAGCGTACACCCGGGGGTGCTGTCCTTCGGATAGAAATAAATGACGACATTCTTGCCGCGCAAGTCCTTCAAGCGCACCTTCTTGTCGCCCGTTGACTCGGCCGTAAAATCGGCGACAACTCGGTTCATTCTGGGTCCGCTCACTGGTGTCTCCTCAAGATCAGGGTTCAGCTCTTGACCGGCTCGAGTATGGCGTCGAGATTGAGCCGGTCACTCAATTCCATGAATTCCTCGCGCAGCTGGGCGATGTGAATGGACGAGGGGACGTTCACGGCCATCTGCACGGCGAACATCTGCGCGCCGGTGTGGGCCGCAGGATAGCTGCGTGTCGCGACGTCGGCTATCTCGATATTGTGCGACGCGAAGAAATTCGCGAGGCTGAAGACGATCCCCTCGTGATCGAGGCTCACGACATCGACGGCGTAGGGCATGCGGTCCTGCTTGACCTCGCGTTCACCCGTCTTGCGAATCGTGAAGGTCAGGTCGCCGTCGTCGAGCTTCTCGAGGCCTTTTTCGAGGCGATTGAGCGTGTGCCAGTTGCCGGACACGAGCATCAGCATCGCAAACTCGGTGCCAAGCGTGGTCATGCGGCTTTCCTCGATATTGCCGCCGCAATTGAGGATGACTTCGGTTATATCCTGAACGATGCCAGTGCGGTCAGAACCAATCGCTGATAAAACAATAAGTTGTGTCATTTTATTAGATTTAGTAGTAAATAATTTTCGTTCAGGATCCGGGGCGGCTGCGTGGGCGCCGTCCGGCGGTGACCGGATTTGCCGGGTTTCTTGCCAGCACCGACCGTGAACAGTAACATCGCCGCCTCATTTTAAGCGAGGACAACCTGTGCTTAAGGGCAGCCTGGTCGCTCTTGTGACGCCGTTCGATGACCATAATCGGGTCGATTACGCGGCTCTCAAGAGGCTGATCGATTTTCATGTTGCAGAAGGCAGCGATGGCCTGGTCGTCGCCGGGACCACGGGCGAATCTGCGACGCTGGCCACCGATGAGCATATCGAGCTCATCACGCGAGCCGTCGAGCTCGCGGACGGCCGTTTGCCCATCATCGCCGGCACCGGCTCGAATTCGACGGCTCAGACGGTGGATTTATCGGTGGCTGTTGGCGATACGGGCATTTTCGGCTACCTGGTAGTCGTTCCGTATTACAACAAGCCGGTTCAGGAGGGTATGTTCCGGCATTTCACGGCCGTGGCAGATGCGGTCGACAAGCCGGTAATGCTTTACAACGTGCCCGGCCGTACCGCATCAGACCTGCTCCCGGAAACGGTGGCGCGGCTGGCGGAGCACGAAAACATCTGGGCCATCAAGGAAGCGACCGGGGATATTGATCGTCTGCGCGACATCCAGGCAGTGGTGCCGGCGGATTTCGGGCTTTTCAGCGGCGACGACTTCACGGTGCTGCCGTTTGTCGAACAGGGCGGGCACGGCGTCGTGACGGTAAGCGGCAACGTGATTCCCGCGCAGATGGCGGAACTGTGCCGGCTGGCGAGCGCCGAGGAGCACGATGCGGCGAAAGCGATCGACGATCGCCTGCAACCATTGAACACGGCGTTGTTTTTGGAGTCGAACCCGATTCCCGTCAAATGGGCTGTTTGCCAAATGGGCTTGATTTCACCGCATATTCGGCTGCCGCTGACCGAGTTCAGTGCGCAATACCATGATCAGATGCGCGCTGCGATGTCGGGCGCCGGCGTGGAGACAGGCACCTGATGCGAATTCGCATAGCCAGAGGCTTGTCGTTCACAGTCTTGCTTCCCTTCCTGGCCGCACTGTCGGCCTGTGGCGGCGAGGTCGACCTGACCTGCGACGAACCGCGCCGCTACCAGGAGGCAGTGGAGAGCGAGCGGCTAAAGACTCCAGGGGACCTGGATGCACCGCAGCCGTACCGGGAAATGCCGGTGCCGGAGGCCAACCCGAGGCCGGAGCGGCCGAAAGGATCGCCGTGCCTGGACCTGCCGCCGCGCATATCGCCGACGGAGTAACAATACGGAGAGGTGGCTGAGTGGTTTAAGGTGCTCGCCTGGAAAGCGAGTGTACGGTGATACCGTACCGGGGGTTCGAATCCCCCCCTCTCCGCCAGAAAAATGAAAAGGGCCTTCGTGGCCCTTTTTGTTTTCTCGCCGGGTGTGCTGGAGGGTGAGAATCCTGTTCGACGGGTGCAACTCGCAGCGAAGGCGGCCGAACAAACATCTGCTTATCGAAAGTTGTGACGGTCGGCTACCGGCCGAGAGCAGCCACTGAGCGATATCGCAGCGCGCACTGATTCAGGCGCCAGCCCGGTCTGCTACCCGGCTCATCCTCAAAGCACACAGGGCCCCGGATCATGTGGGGCCCTGTGCGTGCTCAAATTGAGTACATTCAGCCTTTCAGTTTCGCTTCAAGGTGATTCAGCAGATCACCCATCTGGTCGCTTGGACTGAACTCAATTGCCTCGTAATCCTCGTCAACCCTGACCGTGTGTCCGGGTGGCCAGTAGTAAACCTCGCCTGCGTTTACGGTTTCTTCAGTGCCGTCTGCATAGGTCACATGAATGGAACCCTTGACCACGGTTCCCCAGTGCGGGCACTGGCACAGGTTATCCGGCAATCCCTCGAGCAGTGGCTTCGCGTCTGCACCCGCAGGGAAGCGGATGCGAGCCACGTTGATACCACCCCAATCGTGGCCCTGGAAACAGACCCCGCCAGCTTCGAGACGAGTCGGCAGTTCATTTTTTGCTTGCTTCATGAGTTTTCCCCTATTTTTTTAGTTTCGGCAGGATACCCGCCGGTACGGCGCGCCTACAGCCCGCGCTGCGAACACGCAGGGGTAGACAGGTAAAACGACCGCTCCGGCGCCAGTGGCCGTCATTCTACCTCATGACGGCCTCTGGTCGATTGCGGCCATCTCCGCATTCATGGGTAGCGCCCGGGAAGCGTTCATTCAACGCCCGCCAATGGCTGCATGTAATATGGTTTGCGGTGTGATTACGTACTTTCACCTATACAACGCGTATGGACGCTGCTGCAATGTAAATTGAATCTGCCTCGGAACGTCAAACCCAGACCAGGAGACCATTCAATGTCCACCCGTCTTGACCTGTCCAAGCTTAGCCTGATGGACGCCCTCGACCTCGCTACGGTGATCGAACTGGAGGCGTATGAGCGTTACAAGATGTTCGCTTCCCAGCTCGGCCGTACCGGCGGTTACGATGCCGGAGCCTTCTTCGCTTCGATGGCCGAAAACGAAGAGAAGCACGGCCGCGAGCTTCAGGAACGGCGCGAGGCACTGTTCGGCGATGCTCCGGCGAGCGTCTCGCTCGATGACCTTTATGACGTCGAGGCCCCGGAAATGGGTGAAGCACGTCGCGGCATGTCGACGGTCCAGGCATTCGAGATCGGTCTCGCCGCCGAGAAAAAGGCCTACGACTTCTACGACGGGGCATTGCCCGGCATCACCGACCCCGATGTCATAAAATTGTTTACGGAGCTCCGCGACGAGGAGATGGAACACGTCGAGATGCTGAAGGTGGCGATGGCCAAGCTGCCGGCAAGCGCCAGCGCCGAAGCCGAGTTCGACGTCGACGAAACTCCCTATCTGTAGGGCTTTTCAGCGGCCCTCGCGGGTATGGCTGACGGGCGCACGCTCCGTCAGGCCGAATATACTGAGTGCGAATGCATAGTCGTGCGTTCGCTCCTTCATGCGCTCGAATCGTGCGGCTGAACCGGCGTGCCCGGCTTCCATGTTCATTTTCAGGAAGAACGGCCCGCCACTTGCCTCGTCGCGCATACGGGCAATCCACTTGGACGGTTCCCAGTAGGTCACGCGGTAGTCCGTGAGCCCTCCGGTCGCCAGCACGGGCGGGTAATCGATATCGTCGCGGATGTTCTCGTACGGGGAGTAGGCCGCGATCGTGGCATACGCTTTCGGATCGTTGATCGGATCGCCCCATTCAACCCACTCGGGCGGCGTCAATGGTAATTCGGCATCGGAAATCGTGTTGATCACGTCGACAAACGGCACGGCGGCAATGGCTCCACCAAACAGGTCGGGCCGGAGATTCAGGGTGGCGCCGACGAGCAGGCCGCCGGCCGAGCCGCCGTAGATGACGGTTTCGCCTTTGCGTCCGTAGCCTCGCTCCTGCAATTCTTCCGCGGCGTTCGCGAAGTCGGAGAAGGAGTTCTTCTTCTTGTCGAGCTTCCCGTCCAGGTACCATTGCCGGCCCCTTGCCGAGCTGCCACGAATGTGCGCGACCGCGTAGACGACGCCGCGATCGACGAGCGAGAGAATATTCGTGCTGAACCAGGCCGGCATGGTCGCGCCGTAGCTGCCGTAGCCATAGAGCAACAGCGGCGCCGTACCGTCGACAGGCGTCGACTTGAGCCGGAGTACCGTGACGGGGACCTCGGCGCCGTCATCAGCCGTGATAAAGAGGCGCTCGACAGCATACAGCTCGGGGTCGTGACCGCTCGGAACTTCCTCGGTCTTGCGCAGGACACGCTCCCGCGACGACATGTCGAAGTCGAAAATCTGCTCGGGTGTTGCCGGCGACTCGTAGGTAAATCGCAGGTTTGCGGTATCAAACTCAAAGCCCGGCGACAGGCCCAGATGGTATGCGGCTCCATCGAAGTCGATTTCGTAGACATCGTCCTGCGCGTAGTCCGAGACGACGATGCGAGGCAACGCGTTCTCTCGTTCCAGGCGCACGAGACGGTCCTTGAAGGTGACGAAGTCGACAATGTAGGTACCGGCCTCGTGCGGCAACCACTCCTCCCAGTTCTCGCGGCTCGGATCGGACACCGGGGCGCGCATTATCTTGAAGTCGACGGCGTCGCCGGCGTTGGTGTGAATATAGAAATAGTCGCCGGCATGCTCGACGGCGTAGAGCTCGTCTTCGAGCCGCGGCGCGATCAGCACGGGTTCTGTGCCGGGTTCGGCGCTCGCTGGCAGGTAGCGGTACTCGGTCGATGTGCCTTTGCGCGCGCTGATGAGTATGTATTCGTTGCTCTGCGATTTGTCGACGTCCAGGAAGAAACTATCGTCGGGCTCTTCGTAGATGAGCAGGTCGTCCGCAGGGGCCGTGCCGAGAATATGCTGCCAGACGCGCTTCGGGCGCTGGTTATCGTCCCGCTCCACGTAGTAGAAGGACTTTGAGTCAGCGGCCCAGACCGCTGAGCCGCCTGTCGACGGTATCGTCTCCTCGTACTCCTCGCCGCTCTCGATGGCACGAATCCGGATGTCGTAGTACTCGGACCCGAGCCTGTCGACGCTGTATGCGATGAGGTCGTGATTCGGGCTGTGTTCGACGGCCCCGATACGGAAGAATTCCTCGCCTTCGCCCTCGAGGTCGCCGTCGTAGAGGATCGTTTCGGCGCCCCCGTTACGCGGGGTGCGCACGAAGACGGGATACTCGCCGCCCTCACGGAAGCGGACCGCGTATGCGAATTCACCGTCGGCGGCCGGTACCGAGCTGTCATCTTCCTTGATGCGCCCGCGCATCTCCTCGAACAGCTCCGCGCGTAGCCTCTCGAGGTCCTGCGTCGCCGTCTCGTAATAAGCGTTTTCGGCATCGAGATGCTCGTGGATGTCTGCGTCGAGTTCGCTCGGATCGCGCAGGACCTCCTGCCAGTTCTCGTCGCGCATCCATGCGTAGTCGTCGATGCGTGTTTCGCCATGCTGCTCGATTTCGACCGGGCGTTTCTCGGCAACGGGCGCAGCAGTAGACAGTTCGGCAAACGGCTCGTAGAGTGAGTTGGGCATAGCGGCTTCGCCTGTGGCTGGTTCGTCGGACCGGGATCCGCACGCGGCGGCTGTTAGCGCCGCGGCCAGCAGCAAAATATGAGACACAACTCGCATAGTGACATATCTCCGGACCTGCCCCGAACGGGGGACGCATTGTCGATGACTTCGGGTGCGAGTTCAACGGGAGCGATCTGGAGGCCGATGACGCACCTCGGATTGGCGTAGATCAGGGTTCCTTCCAGACGGCGAGGCTCGAATGCGGACACGAGAATTTAGTGCAAGACGAAATCGGGAGTAATCAATGATGTACCGAGTGATTGCCTGCGCAGCGTTGTGCACGGGCCTGGCCCATGCGTCGCCAGCGACGATCGACACGGAACGACTGTCGTCTGTCGTCAGGGAGCTGGCATCGGACGAGTACGAGGGGCGGGCGCCCGGTACGCCTGGCGGCAGGAAGACGGTCGAATATCTCGTGGAGCAGTTCAGCGCGCTCGGTCTCGAGCCGGGCGGTGCCGATGGTGGCTGGACACACAACGTGCCGATGATTCACACGCTGTTCGAAGACCCGACCGAGCTGCAGTTTGTCGTCGACGGCGAGCCACAGCCGCTGCGGCAGAAACTGGATATCGAAGCGAGCACCGTTCGCGGGGTCGACGCGATAGCGATCGATGCGCCGGTCGT
>Ga0316201_10003166_pt1 | contig 12042 bp, 11 predicted proteins | sample CS6wburrow_MG_FD_204516 | JGI IMG/M metagenome (GOLD analysis project Ga0316201, IMG submission 204516) | Coastal sediment microbial communities from Delaware Bay, Delaware, United States - CS-6 worm burrow | ecosystem: Environmental > Aquatic > Marine > Coastal > Sediment | place: USA... | reverse complement strand
TCCCTGTCGTCCCGTCGTGCCTCTTCCGGTTGGTCCGCACGCACGAAGCGACCCACCGGCACGCCCGCTACCGTAAGGAGCCCCCCGTAGTTCGTCTGAACCAGGGCCCCCACCGTGTAGCCACCGATCGATTCCGGAATCCGCCTCGAGGCGGTGCCGATGCCACCTTTCCAGCCGAGGGCCCGGGTGCCGGTCCCCGCCCCCACGGACCCCTCCTCCACAGGTCCCGTCGAGGCGACCCGAAGGGCTTCGCGCACGTGCTCCGGCTGGATAGGGCGGGCCCGGATGTCGCTGAGATAGCCATCGTTCGTCTCCCCCACGACCGGGTTGATCGAACGGACATCCGCATTCTCCGGAAGCGTCAGCAGGGTGTCCACGAGGGCATCAGCGGCCCGGAATACACTGAGCGTGCCGGTGAGGAGAATCGGAGTCTCGATCTGTCCGAGTTCATTGACCTGGCTGAGTCCGACGAGCTTGCCAAAGCCATTTCGGACGACAATCGCCCCTGCAACCTTGTTCGTGAAGATATTGCCACCGTGGGGGAGTACCGCAGTGATACCAGTCCGGATCGAATCCCCGACGCTCAGCGTCCGGTGACCGACCCGCACTCCTTCGACGTCCGTGATCGCATTGAGAGGCCCCGGCTCGAGCACTCCGATCTCGATGCCGACATCACGAGCCCGAGGCCTCGGTTCCTGCCCCTCGACCTCGGCGACCCAGGTCCACAGCGCGGAAAACAACAGCCCGGCCGTGACCCCGCGAGCGACTCGAGGGGAAAGGGTCATGGACGTTCGCAGCCAGACCGGGTGAACTCGCGCTCGACGTCCTGGACGCCGGCGTAGAGACGCTCGTCGCGCGTGGCCAGCTCATCCGGAAGTCGACCCCGGAATCTGGCCCTGCCCTGGACATTGTAGGCAATCCAATTGTCTTCGACCTCCACGTACGCGGCCTGCAGATCCGAGCACGTGGCCTGCCCCCCATCGACCGCGACCGCCCGACCGTAGTACCGGCTGATGACCTCGAGAAGGTTATCGCCCAGTCGTTCGATATCGTCGACCGAAACCGGAGAGGCCGCAGAGTCTACGGCGGCGAGCGCTTCGTCTACCTCCCCAGCGTCGGACTCCCCTGCCTGGCCCGCTCCCACGTCAGCAGGCGGGTCGTCGGCCGGAACCTCGGCCTGGCCGGCAGCAGCCTCCGGGCCGGCAACGGGGACTGCCTCCGAAGAGGCTCCACCCTCGGCCTCGCCTCCAGAGGGGAGAAGGAATACGAGCGCGCTGACCACGATCACCAGGGCCAGCAGGACCCCTCCGACGACCATCGTGGTGCGATTGGAACGCGCCGGCTTCGATTCTTCCTCGTCCGCGGGTGACACTTCTAACTCGAACTCGTCCGCCGCTTCAGCGGCCTCCTCGGCCTCGGCTTCCTGGACCTCGTCGAAATCGGCTGGCAGGTCCTCAACGGGCTCGACATCGACGACCGGGCCGGCTTCGAGGTCGATTTCGTCCCAACCGGGCTCGATTTCCTCCATGTCGATCGCCGCGGCATCGACCTGCGCCGCGACGTCTGCGCTCTCGACCTCCGTGACGAAGGACTCGAGGTCCACGTCCTCGACGAGAGGTAGCGAGAAGTCCGAGGCGCTGTCCCCCGAATCCCACCCCGGCTCGGGCAGGTCGACATCGACCTCCAGCTCGACCTCGAGGTCAGGGTCTACGGACTCATCCAGAACTGGAAGACTCAACTCCGCCTCAACGGCCTCGAGATCCGCCAGAGCTTCTTCCGTGTCGATCGCAGACGCCTCGTCCGCGACGTCGGCAACATCGTCCGCGAGTTCAAGGAGCTCGAAGTCCGCGCCAACGTCGAGTGCCTCATCGGCCGGCAGCACCTGCTCGTCCTCCAGCCCGCCAATCGGTCCCGCTTCGGCGAGGTCGACTTCTCCGGGCAGGCTCATGTCGCGACCAGGCGTCATGATGAAACCGAGTTCGTCATCTTCGAGCCCGGTACCCGTATCAGGCGGAACGTCGACTTCCTCTGAGGATTCCGGCTCGGTCACCGACTCCACCGCGACCGGCGGTCCCCCCTCGAAATCGGGCCCTGCCTCGGGAACCACCTCGGGTTCGGGCTCTGGCTCGGGTACCACCTCGGGTTCGGGCTCTGGCTCGGGAACCACCTCGGGTTCGGGCTCTGGCTTGGGAGGAGGGACCGGTCGCGACAGCGGGTCAAGTTCGATCGAGTCCACGGTCTCCGCGTTGACCCAGTCCATGTGTGACCGGCGTACCCCGCGGGCAAGCAGAGACTCGTTGCTCACCATTTCGAAGAACGGAAGCGGCACGTCGCCGGCCAGACCCGCACGGGTGCGTCGGAAACAACCACCGGCTGGCTCCGCGTAATCCGTGACGAAGAGCAGGGCGACCTGCCATGGCTCCGGGAAGTGTCGTTCGTGCGTCTTCAGGTCCTCGGCCGTCAGCTCGACGGGTCCCTCTTCATGCCGGTGATACCAACCCGCCAGGACACCCCGGCGGCGGTCGACCTCCAGTTGCATCGCGACGAGCGCCTCGCCCTGTATCTGCTCCGGTCCCGCCTCGACCATCGGAAACCGTGAGGGTACGGCAGCGCTGACGATGACATAGCGGCGGCCGGTATCCGGATCTTCACACAGGTCCCCAACCAGAAAGCCATGCGGGGACTCCGTCGGAGCGGCGTTCCAGATGTGCTGGTGCAAAGACCTCAGTACCCGCTGATCCAGGAAGACGTCGTAGGATCCGACGCCGGCTTCTTTCGGCGGAGCCGGAACAGGCTTCCAGTGAACGCTGCGCAGAAGGGGACGCGGTTTCCAGACATGATACGCGTCCGTCTCCAGCTGTTCGTCACCCGGCACCCTCCACTCGGGAGTCTCCGGTGAATCGGCTGGTTGATCTTCGTTCATTCCCACTCCGTCCTGCGCTCACTCGATCGTTGGACTCGGGTCAATCGGTCCGCCATGCCCTTCACTACCACCACCAATCGAAACCCTGTCGACGGAACCGGCAAGATGCACTGGTGAAACAACGAACCGCTCTACGGTGTTGACAAGGCATGGGACCTGCCGCGAGTGTCGCACCTTGGGCTGTTTCCTGAGCGGTCCAGAACCTCGACAGAACGGGAGCCGCCATGCGACGATTCCTAGTCGCCGCTGCCTTGACCATCGTCCTGCAGGCGTTTGTAACGCCAACCGAGAGTCTCGCCCAGGGCAGATTCGATCCCAGGCGGCAGGCCCGGTTCATGATCGACGCCAACCTCGCGTACACGCTGATTACGGGCGACGTCGGAGACAGCATCGGCGGTGGTCCCGGAATTGAAGTTGCCGCGCTCTACCAGCTCGCGGGCGTCCCGGTGAGACTGGGCGGCGGCGCGGGATACTCGCGACATGGCATCCAGGACGCCGATGGATCGGCCAACCGGTACGAGGTGTTCGCTGCTGCCGACCTCCTGCTCTTCAGCGAAGAGACCGAGATGATTCCCTATCTTCAGGGGCGAGTCGGTTGGATGCAGCTCGCCAGCAGCGTCGACGGGGTATCCACCACGGTCAGCGGCATCGAATTCGCGGCACTGGTGGGAGTGGACATGCCGGTAGCGGAGAGCATTTCCATCGACGTGTCCGGCCAGTTCGGCTGGTTTTCAGGAGGCGATCTCGTGATCGACGGCACATCCGTCGCCGGCACGTCGCGATCGGGTTCGCTGTTTTCGATCCGCGCAGGCGCGTTCTTCTTCTTCTGAAGGAATCGCCGCGCCTCAGGTAAGTTCGGTGCGGGCCCGACCCCCGACCAGTCGCTGGGGCGTCCGGGATTCCAGCAGCGATTCCGTGAACTCGATTCTCTGCTCCAGCTGCTGGATCTTGAGATTCTGCGTTTCGAGCAGTGTCTTGACGTGCTCGTGATGGAGCTTGTCATCGACGACCTGCTGCTTCGCCAGAGCGTTTGCTTCCATCACGTTCCCCAGTCGCTTCGTCAGGGGCCGGAAGATCAGTACCCCTGCGAACGACAGGATGAACGTGATCGGGATCAGGGCAAAGAAGAACTCTTCCATCGTGTGCTCCTAGCGGTTCAGTGGCTCATTCGTAGCGAAGCGATTCCACGGGATCCAGTCCGGCCGCCTTGCGGGCCGGAAGGAATCCGGAAAGCAGTCCGATCAACATCAGGATCGAGCCACACGCCAGCGTGATGGACCAGGACAGTTTGGGGTTCGCTATGTAGTTCATCGCGGGATTCGTAGCCGGTATGGAATCCACCAGCAGGACCGCCAACACGGAGAACGTCATCCCGGCGAGCCCCCCCAGCAGCGAAATCGCCAGCGCCTCGAACATGAACTGGGCCATGATGTGGACCTTGCGGGCGCCGACAGCCAACTTGATCCCGATCTCTCGCGTACGTTCCTTCACGACCACGTACATGATGTTGGCCACGCCTACCCCCGCGACGATCAGCGTGAATACCCCCACCAGCCCCAGGAACAACTGGATCCCAAACCCGATCGCGCGGGTCTGCTCTTCGCTCTCGATGAAGTCCCACATCGGAAGCGCCCGTTCGTCCGTGGGATCGAACTTGTGCTTGGCGCCAACCACCTCGTTGATCTCGCGCTTCGTCATCTCGGCGCGCTCGACGCTCCTCGGCCTCAGAAGCAGGTGGTTCACGTACCGGTCCCCATAGATCGCGCGGTAGGTCGAGGCCGGTATGATGGCCCGGTCCTCGTCGGGACCGTTGTTCATGCTGTCCTGGAATTTCGATTGCATTACGCCGACTACGGTGAACGGAATCCCGTCCAGATCGAGAATTTCTCCTACCGGATCCACGTGGCCAAACAGCCGGAAGGCGATCGAGTCTCCGAGGAACACGACACGCCGCCGTTCGGCTACATCCGCTCCGTTGATGAACCGTCCGCCCTTCTTGGGATACATCCGGCGCATATCCGAGAACGGAGGGTGTACGCCTTCCATGTACGTGGTCGTTCTCACCTCACCATACTCGAGCGTCACGCCCCAGCGACCGTAGGAAGGACTGGCTTCCTCGATCTGGGCCACGAAGCGGACGATCAGGTTCATGTCTTCCTCGGTAAGCCGAACCCGCCGACCCCGCGGAAGCCCCTCGAACGGCTTCGTCGTCTGCCCTCCATATACCATGAAGATCCGTTCACCAGCGTTCAGAAGACCGCTGTTGATCGTGCGGCGCAGCCCCTCCCCGAACGCGAGCAGCAAGACCACCGCGATCGTCCCCCAGGTGATGGCGAACATCGTGAGCAGCGCCCGGGTCTTGTGGGCCTTAAGGTCGCCGAGGAACTCGGTCAGCAGGATTCGCCACATGGTATTCGACCTAGCCCCTCAGGCACTCGACCGGGTCCAGCCCGGCCGCCTTACGCGCTGGAAAGAAGCCCGCGGCCAGGCCGACGAGGCCCAGCAACACCATCGTAACGACGGCGACGGCCGGCGATATCTGGGGGGTCCCGATGAACTCCTGCATGTCGCCGAATGTGACGAGCTTCACCAGACCCAGCGACAGGACGAATCCCAGGCCCCCACCGATCAGCACGATCGTGGTCGCCTCGAGGAAGAACTGCCTGAGAATGTCCTGTCGGCGGGCTCCGACGGAGCGTTTGATACCGATCTCGCGTGTCCGCTCGCGGACCACGACGTACATGATGTTGGCTACGCCGATGCCACCCACGGTCAGCGTGAAAGACCCGACAATGGCGAAGAACAGGTGAAAGCCGGCGAACAGGTACTCGAACATCTTCTCGAACTCGGTGGTATCCCACACGCCGAGGGCATCGTTGTCGGCCGGATCGAACCGGTAGCGCCGCCCGAGCACCTCGTACACCCGCCTCTCCGCCCGTCTGGAGGCATCCGCGCTCGCGGTCTGGTATACGATGTTGTTCAGGTACGTCTGGCCGAACATCGCCTGGTGCGTGGATCCGGGAATGAACACGCGGTCACGATCACGTGAACTGTAGGAGGAACTCTGTTGCTTGGGCTTCATCACGCCGATGATCGTGAACGGGGTCTCGCCGATCATGATCTGCCTGCCCACCACATCCACGTCCTCCCCTTCCCCTTCGAACAGGAAGTCCCGCGCCCGGTTCCCTAGGACCGCCACCCGTCGTCGGCCGTCGATGTCCGCACGATTGATGAAGCGCCCACCCATGTCGGGAATGACGTTCCGCATGAACGTGTAGTCGGGCCACACCCCGGCCACGTTGGGTCGAAGGACCTGCCTTCCGTTGCGCACCGGCGAGTTCCAGCGGCTGTACTCCGGGCTGATTCGCTCGATCTCCGCGATCTGCTGCTTGAGAGTCCAGGCGTCGGCCTCGCGTAGGGGTATGGAGCGACCTTCAGGGAAGCCCTGATAGGAAAGCGTAGTGGTACCGCCGAACAGCATGACGACCCGATCGCCGAGCCCGTGGAACCGCTTCTTGGTCTGCCGCTCGAGACCGACTCCGAATGCCAGGAGGACGACCACTGCCACGGTGCCCCACGTGATGCCCAGGAGCGTGAGGGTGGTGCGCAGCTTCTGGTTCCTGACGTCCGCGAGGAACTGACCGAGAGCCGCCGCGATACGATTCACAATGCCTCCGTGCTCACCCCTCCACCCCTCCCGGACTCACTCGATTTCTCTCGGAGGCGGCTCGACGACAAGCTCGCCTTCCTCGAGGCCGGCTGCGACTTCGATGGTCAACGCATCAGAAAGGCCTGTCTCGATGACTCGTTCTTCGGTCTCTCCGCCCGGTAGCAGGACGGTGACCTCGGCCCGATCGTCCTCGAAGCGAATCAGGCGCTCGGGAATGATCAGAACGTCGTCCCGCCGATCGATGATGACGTCGACGTTTGCCGAGTAACCTGCTCGCAGCACGGCTTCACCCACGTCGGTCAGAGTCACCTCGATGGGAAAGACCGTGGCGTTGTCCTCGGTCCGGGCCTTGAGTGAAATCGAGTAGACCTCGCCGGTCACTTTGGCGTCCGGAAGCGCACCCACCTTGATATCCGCGGGCATACCCTCGCGCAGCTTGCCGACATCGATCTCATCCACCGTCCCGCGGAAGATCAGGTTGCTCATCGCAGCCATCGTGATAAGCACCGTTCCTTCCTGAAACGCGCTCAGGGGCACGACCGGATCACCCGTCTCCACCCTCGTCTCGAGCACGAAACCGTCGATGGGAGAGCGAACGACTCCCTCGATGTTCCGGTTCGCGATCCGCACCCGCCCGGTTTCCAGAAGGGCGACCCGCTCGGACGCCATCTGCACCTGGACGCGCGCCCGCTCGTACTCCCGCTCCGCCAGCTCCAGCTCTTCCTGGGTGATGAAGTCGCGGCCCCTCAGTTCCTGCTTCCGCGCGAGATCGCGCTCCATGTTCTCGAGCTCGATTTCGCGCAACTCTACCTGGCGCTTCGAATCGGCCAGTTCAATCGGAGTGGGATTCGGCTTGACCTCGAGCAACGGCTCGCCGGCCGCTAAGAAGTCTCCATCCTCGACGAACAGCTCGCGCACCACGCCAGAGAGTTGAGACTTGACGCTGATCTCGACGTCGGGCTCGATATTGCCGATCGCCAGAGCTTTCTGTATGACCGAGCCGCGAGTGACCTCCACCGTAGTGGGACCTTCGTCGCCGTTACCCCCTCGCAGCGACACGGCCGCGATGGTTCCGGCGACAACCACTACGCCTGCCAGACCGACCCCTACCTTCGTTCGCGTCTTCATGAATCTCCTCAAGCTGCCCTGCGGCCGGGAAACCCGGCCGCCACTTGCCGGCCGGAGCAGCCGGCCACGTCTCGTCTTACGCGCGAAGAGGGGCCGGAAGTTTCACCCCGGCACCGTGGGGCCTTACACGCCCGGACGGCGTCCCACGAAGAAGTGTGCGGCCGCCGACAACACGTACAGCGAGGCCACCAGCAGAATGATGAACGGCCCCGTCGGTATGTCCAGCCCCACGCTGGCGGAGAGCCCGTACGAAATGAACAGGCCTGCCGTGATGCACACCGCGCCGATAGCCGTGGACATCGACATCATCCGATTCAATCCCCCGGTCCAATGGCGGGCGATGGCCGGTGGGACCGTGAGCAGCGCGATCACCAGGATCACGCCCACGACTCGAATCAGGACCACGACGGTGACGGCCGTCAGCCCCAGGAGCAGGAGGAACAAGGCTGCAACGGGCACACCGGATACCCAGCTGAACTCCTCGTCAAAGGCAACGGCCTGAAGCGGGTGGTAGAGCCGGACGACGACCACGACGAGAAAGACGTCGAGAACGGCCGTGAACCACAGATAGGCAGGCGGCACGAAGAGAATGTTGCCGAACAGGTAACTGAGAAGATCCGGTGTCGCCCCTGGCGCCAGGGAGGCGAATATGATCCCGAGCGCCATTCCTACGGCCCACACCATGGCGATCAGCGTGTCGAGTCCCTGCCGCAGGCGGAGTTCCACGACGCCGATCCCCATGGCCGACAGGAGGCCGAAGGCCAGTGCCCCGGCCATCGGGGGGAATCCGACAAGGTACCCCAGGCCGATCCCTCCGAATGCGGCATGTGCGAGCCCGCCCGAGATGGACGCGATTCGTCGCGCCACGACGAAAGTGCCGACGATGCCGCTGGCAACGGCCGCCAGCAGTCCTGCGGCCAATGCCCGTTGAAAAAACTCGTACTCGAGGGCGCCCATCACGAGCCCTCTGCCGCGTCGTGGGATGGCAGCACGCGGTGGGGGTGCCCATGCGCGACCAGATCGACTGGACAGCCGTACGCGACCTCCACCATCTCGTCCGTGAGCTCGCGCGAGTGGTGATAGTGGAGGCGCACGTTGAGGCACGCGATCGTCTTGACGTACCTGGAGATCACTCCGATGTCGTGCGACACGAGGACGATCGTCATCTGCTCGGAGAGCCTCGCGAGAAGCTCGTATACGGAACGGCCGATTCGAGTGTCCACGCTGGCCGTCGGCTCGTCGAGCAGCAGGATGCGCGGCTCTGACGCCAGTGCCCTCGCAATCAACACCCGCTGAAGCTGGCCTCCCGACAACTGGCCGATCTGCTCTGCGGCCATGCCGCCAAGGTCCACCCGGTCCAGGAGCGCTAGTGCAGCCGCCCGGGATTCGCGCCGGCTCTCCCGGCGGCCAATCCCGAGCCGGCCCATGCGCACCGTATCCAGAACGTCGATCGGGAAGCTCGCGTCGAAGCGCGCGTACTGAGGCACATAGCCGATCACACCCCTGTTCTCGGCTGGCGCACGACCAAACACCTCCACGAAACCGCTGTCCGGCTTCAGCAACCCGAGTACGATCTTGAGGAGGGTTGTCTTGCCGCCCGCGTTCGGGCCAATGATGCCAAGGAAATCACCGTCGTCCAGCTGCAGATTCACCGATTCCAGGACCGGAGTCTGGCCATACGAATAGCTTACGTCACGCAGCCGTATAGGGGGCGCTGTCATGGTCTCACCTGGTCGGACAGCACGTGCACCGTCCGAAGAAAGGAAGTGGACCAGTCACGCGCCAGTGGATCGAGCACAATCGGCTTTCCCCCCAGCTCCTGGGCCACCAGCAAAGCCGCTTCCGCCGAAAACTGAGGCTGGACCAATACGTTCGTGAGGCCGAGTGCCCGGGCTTCGCCAACGACCCTGGCCAGCGCGGCCGGTCCTGCATCGCCACTCCCGTGCTCCAGGATCGCCAGCTGGCGCAGATCGTACTCTTCCGCCAGGTAGCCCCACGCCGGGTGCAGCGTGAGAAAAGTCCCTCCGCGGCTCGACCCGAGGGCGCTGTCGGCCACGAATCTCAGGTGGTCCATCTCGGAGAGGAGCTCGGCGAGCGACGTGGCAATCGACTCGGCCGCCTCGGGCCGGGCGCGCCGTATCGCTTCCGCCACCCGCTCGGCGATGCTGCGGGTGCACGGCAGGGACAGCCATACGTGGGGGTCATCATGCACGATGGCGCAGTCCTCCGAGCCCGGGATGACCACCGCATCCCCCTGCTCGAGAAGACCGGCCAACCAGGTGTTCTCCCATGCGAACGCTGGATGTCCCACGGATACGTAAAGGTCAGCCGATGCGGCGGCTCGTACCCGTGAGAGCGACGGCTCGTAGGTCACCGGGCTCGCACCGGGCGGGATCATCACGGTGACTTCTGCAATTCCGGGGGCGATTCGATCGACCAGGCCGGCGATCGGCGCCACGGTAGCCACGACCTGGAGGCGAGCATCGGGCTCGCCAGGGACACAGCCGACAGGGGTCAACGAGAGTCCACTCGCCGCACACGCGATCAAGTATCGCGTCCAGCTGCGGGCAGGCATAGAATGGCTCATCAAACCTGACGTCTTCGTTCCAAAAGGCAGTCGAGAGTCTGTTCGGATGAACCATACCACTTCGAGCCCGAATGCGCTCACCACCCGTCGAATCGGCACGCGGCGACAGGGCTTCCTCGCATCGCTCCTCCTGGTGGCTCTTGCAGCGGGTTGTACGAACGGCACCACGAATGTGGTCAGTGGGCCGGCACCGGTGGAGCCGATCCTGATACTCGTTTCTTTCGACGGTTTCCGCTGGGACTACCCCGATCGTGGCGTGAGCCCGAATCTGGCTGCCCTTGAAGCACGGGGTGTTCGCGCCGAGGGCCTGATTCCCTCCTTTCCGACCAAGACGTTTCCCAACCACTACACCCTGGTGACGGGCCTCGTGCCCGATCATCACGGCATAGTGGCCAATACGATGTGGGACCCGAGCTTCGATGGCCGCTTCGCCATGGCAAATCGGGAGGCGGTGCAGGACGGCCGCTGGTTTGGGGGCGAGCCGGTATGGGTCACCGCCGAGCGCCACGGTCAGCGGACCGCGCCGCTCTTCTGGCCGGGATCCGAGGCGGAGATACAGGGAGTCGCGGCCTCGCACTGGCTGCCGTTCGATGGCTCCATGCCGAATGCAGATCGGGTGGAGTGGATCCTCGATCTGCTTGACCGGCCCGCTGACCAGCGACCCACGTTCCTCACGCTGTACTGCGACGAAACGGACATCGTCGGCCACAACAGCGGCCCGGACTCGGGCGAGATGCTGGGAGCGATCGCGGTCGTTGATTCGGCCCTGGGGCTGCTGGTCGACGGCCTGGACCGCCGGGGTCTACTCGGTCACACGAACATCGTGGTTGTTTCCGATCACGGTATGAGTCCGACCAGCCAGCAGCGGGTGGTGTTCGTGGACGACTACGTCGAACTGGAGACCGCCCGCATCATCGACTGGAATCCGGTGGTGGCCCTGTGGCCTGAGGAAGAGGACCTGGTCGATGTGTACGGGTCCTTGCGAGATGCCCACCCGAATGTTTCGGTGTACTGGAAGGACTCGATTCCTGCTCATTTCCAGTACGGCAGCCACCCCCGGATCCCTCCGATCATCGGCATCGCCGATGACGGCTGGACGATCTCAACGCACCCTTTCTTCAACAGGGCGCCTGAAGCCGCGGATGGGGGGAATCACGGGTTCGATCATCACGCCCCCGATATGCAGGGCATCTTCGTCGCGGCCGGTCCCTCCTTCCGGGAGGGGGTACGCGTGCCGGCCTTCCGCAACGTCAATGTCTATCTGCTGGTGATGGAGGCCCTGGGCCTGCCGGCTGCAGAGGGAGACGGCGACCTCTCGGAGGTCGACGGGATTCTGGCCAAATAAGAAAAAGGGGGGCGCTCCTGAGAGCACCCCCCTTCAAGAACCGGATCTAGCGTCGAGCCTCAGCCGACTTTCACCACGTTCTTCGCCTTGGGGCCGCGTCCCTCCTCGGCAAGGTCGAACTCTACAACGTCGCCCTCGTCCAGGGTCTTGAAGCCCTCACTCTGGATCTCCGAGAAGTGAACGAACGCGTCACGCGCGCCATCGTCGAACGACACGAAACCAAAGCCCTTGTCGTTGTTGAACCACTTCACGGTGCCCGTCAGCTTCGACATACTACGCTCCTGCTGAGTGATACTCCCCGATGGCCGACCTGTACGCCGACACCGGCTGATGATCTTCCTCAAGTCCGTTGAACGACAAAAGGAATTCGCGAAAAGATAGGGCCCGAT
>Ga0316201_10003165_pt1 | contig 12042 bp, 6 predicted proteins | sample CS6wburrow_MG_FD_204516 | JGI IMG/M metagenome (GOLD analysis project Ga0316201, IMG submission 204516) | Coastal sediment microbial communities from Delaware Bay, Delaware, United States - CS-6 worm burrow | ecosystem: Environmental > Aquatic > Marine > Coastal > Sediment | place: USA: Delaware... | reverse complement strand
GCTATACGGTGCCAAGGGAAGATCAGTCCGGTATAAAAAACCACCACTGGGTTGTTCAATAATAATCCATAAATCAACGCGATAGAAACGATGAACATTGAGTGTTTCTATTAATTGAATTTCGCTTTCGCAAAATAAATTTTGCACTCCAAACGCAAAATAAATTTTGTACTCAAATCAAATTTGTATTTAGCTTCGCTGACCTTCGGTTCATTCAATCGGGAAACGCTATAGCTTCCCACCTTCCCCCACCTATTTATTAAGTTGGAGTACAGCCAGACATCGCTTGTAAATCTTTCACTAACAGATGAATCAAAGTTGAAGGATTATCAGTAGCTATTTTTTGTCTTTCGATTTCTACCCTTTCGGCATTTTTTATAGCCGTTGGCAGCTTATCTTTGGTTTTAGCGTAAATCTTTTTATCTTTTTTCTGATAATGTGGCATGCAATCTTTGCTTTTCAGTTCAGAAATCACCCTATCACAAACAGAACGTTGTTGTGTATTCGCAAATGATCGCATCATAAATTGACAATGCAGCACTAACCAAAATTCGTAACACGGTACAGAAGTGATGGCCTTAAATATATTGTCAGGTAGTGCTAATTTAGCATTAATTCTATCAATCTCATCTAAAGCTTCTTGATATTTTTTTTGATGAGCATCCTGAGAATGGGAAGCATCCTGATCAAAAACGCAATAAACTCTATCATAAGGCAAAGCTTCTTTCAGTCCATAACGTTTTTTAAGAAGCGCTTTTTCCTGATAAAACTTAGAAATGGCATAATCCACTAAACTTTTTTGATCAAAACCACCCCCTTCTCTGTCGATATCAACATTTTTTTGAGTGAGTCCCAAATCATCGCGCAGTGCCTCAAAGTAATACACCGCACTTTTGCTGTCATCACACACAATCAGCACTCTTAGCGATTTTCTAGAACCATAATATTGAGAGGCTTCACGCTTTAAGTGATGACGTGCTTGCCTTTTCTTGTGAAATAAATTATCAGTTCCCATTGAAAGTTAACTCAACAATACTCGGTAAAGCGCCATAACGTCCTTCTAAATAATCTCTTTGCCAAGCTTCATTTTGGCGCGGTTTAAAATCGGTTAAGGGATATAATTGTGTCGCTTGTTCAAAATTTTTTTCTATTAACCAAACCTGATCTCGACGCAGTAACGTTTGATCCAATATCGAACTATCATGCGTGGTAAAGATCATTTGAGCCCCGCGTTTATTCAAAGTTTGATTATGAAACAACCGAATTAAAAATTGCATCAAAGTGGGGTGAAGACTATTATTGAGTTCATCAACCACTAAAATGTGGCCCTTTTCTAAAATGTCGATTAAAGGCCCAGCCAATGCGAATAATTTTCGCGTACCCTCGGATTCATCATCCGCATCAAAGGGTACAGCGTTATTCGTATTCGTTTCATGATGCAAGAATTTGAGAGTGCTCTTGCCTAATCGTTCTCTCATTTCGAGCGGGAATGTTAAAGGCAAGGCTTTCTCGGCACTCAACTGAGTTTCTACTCTCAGATCAACAATATTTAAATCTGCCGACGCTAAAAACGCGACAATTTTCTGTTTATGAGCCGTATCAAGATATTGCTTCAGTGTCAAACTATTCAGTATATCGGAACCGCTGTTAAAAACGCTTAAGGTTTGAGTAAACCAATCAAAAATAGATTTAAGTCTCTTACTATGCTGTTCACTATTCAGCATTTTTGCCGTTGAAAGAAATAACGCTTTATAATGAGTCGCCGCTTGCCATTGTTCACGCAAATCCATTCCAGTGATGAGTTGATCACTGATAAACCAGTGTTGTGTCTCAGGATCATAAGTCCGTTCAAGCCATTGTTCCTCATTGACAAATAGCCATTCGTGCATGACGCATTCTGTTGTTAAGGCAAAACCATATTGATATTGCACACCCTCTTTAATAAAAATCGCTTCAAACTCACTAGGTGACTGATTGGGTTTGAGTAAGAAAGGTTTAATATTAATGGCTTCATCGTCTTCGCTGTTTTTGGCCGAATTTTTCACAAAATCATGCATAAAAGCGATGGCACGAATCAAATTACTCTTGCCGGCCGCATTAGCGCCATAAATAGCAGCCGATTTCACTAAACGTGGCACAGTAGAAAGTTTTGATGAAAACGTGTTTTCTTCTTGAAGTTCTTGAGTCGAATCAGCGACGAGACTGAGTGTTTGAGTGCCTTGAATAGAACGAAAATTGGTGACATTAAATTCAATAAGCATAGGTGCCTCATAGTTTTCTAAAAAAATCAAGAAATTCGATATAAACGCTAAAGACGCTAAAGACGCTAAAGACGCTAAAGACGCTAAAAACGTTAAAAATGTTGTCAAGAAAAATCTAACTCTTTGCGTCTATTGCGTCTATTGCGTTAAAAAAAAGTGCCCAATCAACGCCCTATAGCCAATCTAAGTGCTAAACGAATTAAATACAACTCATTATCAATTACACAGGATATTATATAGATATGAAACTCAAGACTCAATGTGTGTTCACTGATAAAGCCAGACACGCATTAACGAAATCATTTTGTCTATGTCTACCGGTTTAGATAAGTAGTCATTGGCACCGGCTTCTATACATTTCGCTTTGTCGCTTTTCATGGCCTTTGCCGTCAAGGCAATAATGGGTAATTTCTGATATTGGGGTTGTTGTCTGATTCTCCTCATCGCTTCGTATCCATCCATTTCGGGCATCATAATATCAATTAAAATGATGGCAATATCTTGATGTTTTTCTAACAATGACAACGCTTCTTTGCCATTTTTAGCGACAACTATTTCCATCTCTTTGTCTTCTAAAAGGGTTGCGAGGGCATAAGCATTACGCATATCATCGTCAACAATCATGACTTTTTTATGCATCAGAATAGCAGCCTTTTCATGGATCATCCGCAGCATGTTGCGTTTTTCTTTGGATAAATTGGCCTCGACTTGATGGAGAAATAAAGTGGCCTCATCTAATAAGCGTTCTGGCGATCTCACCGTTTTTACGGGTAAGTTATCGTCGCAACGCTTTAATACGCCTTGTTCTTGTCGACTCAATTCTCGTTCAGCATAGAGAATGACTGGAATTTGAGACAAATTATCCTGAGAATGAAGTCGTTCACAACGTTCTATGCCAGAGCCTTGTTCAATATCAACATCGAAGATAATACAGTCGTATTGCGCTTGCTGTAGCTCTTTACCCACCTCGTCAACTGTCATAACAAGGGTTGTTTTGATATCTTCTCCGCCTACGATTTCCAAAATGGTTTGTTCATGTTGTTTATTGTCTACTACCAATAAGAGGTTTTTTACTTTTTGGGCAATAAACTGTTCTATATTTTTAAAGGCTATCCCCAATTCTGCCAGGGTAACGGGTTTATGCAAATAACCGATAGCCCCCATTTTTTTGGCATCCAAACTGTGATCGGAGTCGGAGATAAGATGCACAGGAATATGCCGGGTGTTGGGATTGTCTTTTAACCATTCCATGACTGTCCAGCCATCTATTTGGGGTAAATTGATATCAAGGATAATCGCATTGGGTTGATAATGCGCTGCGATTTGCAAACCGCTTTTTCCCTCGGTAGCCATAAGACATTTAAAGCCTTTTTCGTGTGCGAGTTTGATGAGGGTGTCTGCAAATTGATGATCTTCTTCAATAATTAAAATGGATTTATCCCGTGTTTTGAGTGACACTCTATCATCTATATCGACTTGAGTCGGCGTGGATTGCGTCTCAGCTATAATTGGCTGACTGTTTTGAATATTATTAATTCGTTCCTGCCTAATCCCTTTGTGTTCTTGACTATCTGCGAACTGATTTTCTGAGGCTATGATGTTCTCTTCCTGAATGTGGGTAGGCTTTGTGTCGGGCAAGTAAAGCGTGAATGTACTCCCGTTATCGGCTTCGCTGTGTACTTGCAATTCTCCACCCAGTAGTTTAGCTAATTGGCGGGATATCGATAAGCCTAGCCCTGTTCCCCCGTAGCGGCGACTGGTTGTGCCATCGACTTGTTGGAAGGCATCAAAAATATTCTCTTGTTCTTCTTTAGGTATACCAATACCGCTATCTGTTACGCTTATGGCAATGGTTTTCGTTCCTTCAAGTAAATCTCCTATTCCGCCCTGGGAAAAATAGTGCAGAAATATCTCCAATGTGATTTTGCCTGTGGCAGTAAATTTTAAGGCATTCGATAACAAATTTTTGAGGATTTGTTGGAGTCGCTGTACGTCAGTTTGTAATGTCGGGGGCAAATTGTTAGCCTGCTTGATCTGGAATATGAGCCCTTTCTTTTCAGCAAGAACACGGAATTGATGTTCAATCGTTTCTATCAAATCAGCCATTGAGACATTTTCAAAACTGACTTCCATTTTGCCCGCTTCGATTTTAGATAAATCCAGAATTTCATTGATGAGGGTTAGTAAATCCGTACCCGCACTGTGAATGGTTCGCGCATATTCCACCTGTTTATCAGTCAAATGATGATCTTTGTTATCGACTAATAATTGGGCCAGTATCAACATACTATTTAAAGGTGTGCGTAGCTCATGGGAGATATTGGCCAAAAATTCTGATTTATATCGACTTGCCAATTCTAATTCTGTTGCCTTCATTTCAATCTGGTGCTGCGCCTTTTCCATTTCTGCCTGGGTTTGTTCCAGCGCCTGATTTTTGTGTTGAATTTCTTGGCTTTGTTGTTCTAACGCCTCTGTGCGTTCTTCTAGTTCTTCATTGATTTGGCGTAATTCTTCCTGTTGAACTTGTAATTCTTCCGACTGAGTTTGCAACTCTTCATTGCTGCGTTGAACTTCTGCCTGTTGCGTCTGTAATTTTTCCGCTTGCATCTGACTTTGTTGTAAGAGGGCTTGCATCTCTTTGCGAGATTGGGCCGTATTGATCGCGATAGCGATGTTGGGCATGATTTGTTCTAGAAATTCTTGTTGAATGTCCATCAATTCTTCTAAAAAACCTAACTCTATCACACCTTTAACGACATCTTCATACAAAAAGGGAATAGCCAAGAGATGTCGGGGTATCGTTTCGCCTAAACCCGCATCAATGGTAAACTGAATCGTTTTCTTTTCTAAAGCGGCTTGCCCAACGATGCCTTCACTGAAGTGAAATGCCATCGCGATATCTTTATGTTGTATAGAAGTATCATTTGCCAATAGGTTTAACTGGTAACTTTGGCTATGGCGATTGATTTCTTCAACCAGATAAAATATCCCGACTTGTGCTGCAAGGCGGTTCGTCAGAAACGTAATAATATTTTTGGCTAACGTTATCAGCGCTTGTTCACCACTCATTTGTTCATTTAACTGTGCTTGCCCGGTTTTAAGCCAATCCTGTTTCGCATTTTGGGTAGTCGCTTCTGCCAGTTTAGTGGCCGCTGTTTCTAGGGCCTTTCTAACCCGGTTAAATTCACCCAAATATTCGATTTTAGGGAAGGCATTGAGATTACCCTCTGCTAATCCCTGAGACACTTGGACAATATCCTCTATCACCACTCGTTGATTAAAAAGCGCCACTTCCAAAGCTTTTTTGATTTGGAGAAAATCCCCTTGATAATCAGATTGAGGCATGATACACAAATTGCCTTCTGCTAATCCTTGAGAGACGTTGAGAATATCCTTAATCACTTGCCGTAATTCAGATAAGGCCGTTTCGAGAGCGTGTTTGATTTGTCTAAAATCACCTCTGTATTCCGCGGTGGGTAGAACCTGTAAATTGCCGCCGGCTAATCCTTGGGAAACTTGGACAATATCTTCGATGACAAAACACACATCGGACACGGCGGCTTCTACTGCCGTTTTGATCTGAATTAAGTCGCCTTGATAGTCTGCTTGTAGCGTGATGTGCAAATTACCTTCTGCTAAGTGATGAGCAACTTGGACAATATCTTCAATAATTTTATGAAACTCAGTATTCTGAGTGTCTAATCGGTCAAACGACATTTTCAGTTGTTCTGCCATACGATTAAACGCATGAGCCAGTTCTCCTAATTCGTCAGTTCGTTCAACAGCTAAGGTTTGGAAAGGCTTCTGTTCATCAGATTTGAGTTCAAGACTAAAAGCCGCAATTTGTTGGGTTGCCAAAATCAATTCATTCAACGGTTTCGCGACGTGTTTGCGTAAAACCCAAAAGAGTACACCCAGTTCAATTAATAATAACAACAGGCCTAAAATAAAAATAAAGCTGGCCGTTTTAAAAGCCATATTGGATAAAAGTGATTTAGGATAAACGGTTACAAAATACCAGTTAGGGCCTTTAATCTGAGTGACAGCCAGATATTCCATATCTATCGGATTATCAATAATCATTTGATTAGATTGACTATTTTTGACTAAGCTGAACAAACGAATCAGATGTTGATCCTTGCCGTTAAGCAAATTAAATTGTCCACCCTGTTCTTGAATCTCTGCCATTTTATTAGGATGGGCGATTAAGCGGCCATCTGCCCGAAAAATAAAGTTATAAGTGCCTTCAAGCTGGTTATGAAGCGTCCTTTCCATCAGCTCATGGAGGATAATATCATGACCAATGGTTGCAATATGTCGCCCTTGAACATCATCAATTGGTGTTTCTAAAGACACCATCCAATCTTTGATCACATGATCAAAGTAAAGGCCTGTCCAAACTTGTTCTCGTTTGGGATTATGTTTTTTGTCAGAGACATAAAAATATTCTTCATTCTGGATGTTGAGATCAGCCTTAGCATTCAATGCCCAAGGTTCGCCTGGCCAGTAATTCACAACAATATTCTCAGGTGCAAGCAGGTAAGTATCAACAAAGCGATTACGCCAGGCAGGGCCGTAATGACGCAATAGGGTGTAAAAAGTGACCACACGATGTTGGATATCGGCATTAATATCTACCTGTGGCCCTATAAAGACACTGGGAAATTGCGTGGTATCAAAATCGCTTGGCGAGTGATCCTTAGGGCGATTGCGTATGGTGCCATCAGTCCATTTGACGAATAATTGATCAAATTGTGCTTGTGATGTCTGCTCACTTTCTAGGTATCGATACACTTCCTTTTTAAGCAGGAGATGATTGTCTTGGGCTAAAGTAAAGAGATAGCTTTCTCGTTGCCCTCGCTCAAGGATATATTTTTCCAATTGTGCCAAGGTTTGCGATTTTAAGACGGACATTAAATAGAAATAACTCATGAGCGTTGCCAAAATAATGACAATGGCTATTTTGACACCCATTGAGATGAGCAGTTTACGGGTCAACGAATTTTGGGGTTGTGAGAAAGAGAATGACATTTTTTTTGACTCCAAGAGCTTTATGGTGTTTGAAGGCAAGCATAAGAATTTATGATTTTCTCACGCAAAGACGCAAAGACGCAAAGCTGATAAATCATTATTTAGCGTCTTAGCGTGAAAAAAAGATCACATACTTGATGATCAAGTTATAACGACAAGGATTATTTATGAAAGGATTAGATCATAGGCTTTATGAGTTCGTTATGTGATTTGAGTGAGCATTTATACAAGGATTCTTATCCTTTATTATAAACAATCCTTGTAGTTATATTCTTAAATCGTAGGCACAAACAAGGCCCGAATAGCGGCAATACCCTGCGCCCCGTGTGCCCAGGCTTGGGGCTGATGTTCTGTTTTCATCCCACCTAATGCAAAAACGGGGCAATGGGCTTGTTCGGTTAATTGAAAAAATTTAAACCAGCCAAGGGGCAATGCCTCGGGATGAGAAAGCGTTGCTTGCACGGAACCCAAAACCATAAAATCAATGCCAATACGATTCGCTTGCTCAATGTCTGCATCAGTATGACAGGAGGCGGCTACCCATAAATCGGCCTTTAAAGGCCGTTCTGTGTAAGCCCATAATCGTTCACTGTTTAAATGTACGCCATTGGCGCCGACAGATAAAGTTATTTTGGGATCCGCATTAATTAATAATACGGCATTATGGCGATCACATCGCGTTAACACTTTTTCAGCGTAATGACAATAATCACGTTCTGAAAGCTGTTTAGATCGTAATTGTACTAAACTTATGCCTTGATCTAAAGCAGCCTCTAGGCGATAAAAAAACGTTTTCTCTTTTAGAGAGGCCGGATCAGGGGTAATCAAATATAAGGTTGGCAGTTGTATCGCGGTAATAATGGGGGCATTAGCGGCTGGAAAATCATTATTTTTCAATAGATTAGGTGAACACCATTGTACGGATTGGCCCTCGTGCCCCCACGCTTTACCGCGCCATTGTTCAATACGAAAGACATCTAACACTATTTTTTTATCAGGATAAGTGTGGAAGACGCGGATAAGTGGGCGAGATTGTTGTACCACAATGCCTATTTCTTCTTGTAATTCTCGTGCCAACGCTTGTTCAGCCGTTTCGCCTTTTTCACATTTACCGCCAGGAAATTCCCATAAACCGCCTTGGTGAGTTTGCTTTGGGCGACGCGCAATTAAAACGTCATTTTGGGCGTTATAAATAACGCCCGCGACAACATGCAAAAATTCGTTCATGAGTAATATTGAGCCATCTCACACAAAGGCGAAAAGGCGCTAAATCTTATTCTTGGCGTTCTTTGCGGCTTTGCGTGAAATTAAATTAATTAAAATTAAGTACGATATTCCGCATTGATGCGAACATAATCGAATGACAAATCACTGGTGAAAACGGTTTCTTGATAATCGCCGCGCCCTAATACAACACGGATAGGAATATCGGTTTCACGCATCACTTGCTCTCCTTGTTCTTCAGTGTAAGAAGCGGCGACACCCCCTTTTTCGACAATGCAGACATCACCGAGATAAATTTGCACGGCATGAATATCAAGATCGTTGACACCGGCCCTGCCTATCGCGGCTAAAATACGGCCCCAATTGGCATCACTGGCAAAAAAAGCGGTTTTGACGAGCGGTGAATGGGCAATGGTGAAGGCGACATCAAGGCATTCTTGTTGAAAAGCGCCTTGTTCGACTGTAATCGTGATAAATTTCGTCGCGCCTTCTGCATCACGCACGATGTATTGCGCTAATTGTCTACACACTTGGCTAATGGCTGTCACTAGCCCATTAAATCCGGGATGGGATGGGCTATCTATCAGCGGATTATGGGCAGCACCTGTGGCGACTAAGACACAAGCATCATTGGTAGAGGTGTCACCATCAACTGTAATACGGTGAAAGCTGTTTTCCATGGCTTGTGTTAAAGCGGTTTGCAAAACGCGGCTTTCAACGGCGGCATCTGTGGCAATAAACGCTAACAGGGTTGCCATATCCGGTTTGATCATGCCAGCCCCTTTTACGATACCTGTGACGGTAACCGGATGCCCTTCAATAAGTGTTTGAATTGATTCACCTTTTGGGGCCGTATCGGTTGTCATAATGGCCTGGGCGGCCTTTTCCCACCCATCTGGTTTCAAGGTGGCGATAGCTTTCGGTATCGCAACCCTGATTTTATCCACGGGTAAGCGTGCCCCAATGACACCAGTTGAAAACGGTAAGACTTCATTCACCGCACAGCCTGTTAGCTGTGCCACTTTTTCACAACAAGACAGCGCATCCCTTAAACCCTTTTCGCCTGTTCCGGCATTCGCATTACCCGAATTAATCACTAAAAATCGAGGTGTCGCGGCGGCCAAGTGCTGTTTTGCAATGATAACCGGTGCCGCGCAAAACGCATTGCGCGTGAACACTGCGGCACAATGGCTTTCAACGGGCAATTCAAATAGGGTTAAATCATCTTGCTGCTTTATTTGGGCACAAGCCGTACCGACTTGAATACCGGCAATGGGTTTTAAAGGGGGTAGAGAAGGTAAATTAACGGCCATATTTATAAATTTCTCTAATATCAGTTCGGAGTGCAAACTTTAGTTTGGCACCTTGTGAGTTAAATTGAAAGTTTCCCGATTGAATAAAGTACACTTATTTTGCCACGGAAAAACACGGATAAACACGGAAAAATTCCGTGCATTGAAGTGTCATTCCAAAGCTTTTAATCATCCCAATTCTGTAATGAACAACCTTATTCGTTTATCCCTGTAATAGGCGTTCCGCCACTACGTTTCGCTGTACTCATTATTAGAAATGGTATAAAACAACCACCCGCCAAATATAAAGATCATGCTGATATTTAAAAAGAGAGGCCAAATTTTAAAGCAATTTTAATCGCGAAAGCGAAACCCGTTGCCAAAACACCCATATCATTTCACGCGGCAATAAGTTATTTTGTTTCTGATTCTTATATGAGATATAATTCCACAACTTTATTGATGCTATAGATTAAAAAATCTGGGGATGAAGTCAAACTTCGTTCAAAGCTCAAGCGAGATCATTCGCTGTACTTAATCCGTTGTACTTAAATATATAGACATTATGACTTCTTTAACACTCATATCGGTAATACTTGGATCAAGCCTAGCCCTATTGACTTTACCGGGCACCATAGAATTAGTGCTATTAACTCTGGGCGGCTTATTACCCTCACGTCGTCTCCCTAAAACCAATGCGAGTCTCGCACCACGTCATATCGCGGTTGTTGTACCCGCTCATAATGAAGAAACTGATATTGCCCGTTGTGTTACCAGTTTACTCGCTTGTGATCAACCCACTGGGCAATTTTCGGTATATGTCGTGGCCGATAATTGCACCGATAATACGGCCGCTTGTGCCCGTGCTGCGGGAGCAGAAGTCTTAGAACGTCATGATGCAGAACAACGTGGTAAAGGTTATGCGCTTGACTATGCTTTTAATATTCTGCTCAAACAACCGATTGATGCTGTACTCATTATTGATGCGGATACCGTCGTTGAGGCCAATTTCATTTGTGCTTGTGAACAAGTCTTTGCTGATGGCGCTGATGCCGTGCAGTGTCGCTATACCGTCAACAATCCACAGGCTTCAAAACGTACTCGTTTAATGCACGTTGCCTTATTAGCCTTTAATGTACTGCGTCCACGCGGGCGTGAACGTTGGGGATTCTCGGTGGGCATCTCAGGCAATGGATTTGGTTTAAGGCAAAGTGTTTTGCAATCCGTGCCCTATTGTGCCCGCTCCGTTGTCGAAGATTTAGAATATCATCTGGCCTTGGTACGCGCCGATAGGCGAGTGCGTTTTGTAGACACGACGACAGTACGCGCCGATATGCCCACTGAACAAGGGGGAACTGACTCACAACGCGCCCGTTGGGAAGGGGGACGTTTACGGATGATGCGTGAACAGATTCCTGTCCTGATGCGGGCCGTGTTGACTGGCCACAAACGGCTACTTGAACCCTTATTAGAATTGTTGTTACTCCCCTTAGCATGGCACGTTTTGTTGTTACTGATAACCTTGTTAATCCCTTTTGGATTGACACAAAGCTACGCATTATTCGGTTTAGGCTTAGTAATAGGGCATGTCTTAGCCGCATTATGGGTAGGTGGCGGTACTTTCAAAGATTTAGTCGCCTTAATCAGTGTGCCCTTTTATATCGTGTGGAAACTCACGCGCTTGCCGCGCTTATTAAAAACCGCACACAAAGAGGCGACTTGGGTACGCACAGAGCGCGAATCCTCGCAAATTTCCCCTAAGCGAAAAAAATAAAGCATGAATACCCCTTTTAAAAAGAGTAATAAGGAACAATAATAGACTTGTTTCCTTTTAGGTTTTATCCAAAACAGCGAAACGGGCAATGGTTTCGTTTGAATAGGATGAGTTATAAAAGTTCAAACGTTCAATAATCGCGCTGAAAAAGGAAAAAGACCTCTTGTCTTGGTAGGCGTACAAACTTTAGCTTGTCTACGTTCCAACTTTAGTTTGCAAACTAGCTCAGAGTAATTTAACTGTGAACGCCAATTCAAACGACAGTTTGAACGCCAATTCAAGCATAAGCGTTTTGCGTATTGAAGGATGAGGGCTTTAACCATAAGCAACTTGTGTATAACGATCTTTTGTATAAAGATTAGCTTACCTCATTTTTTTTGTTTTAATACTTGATAAATTTAGTCTGATACCTAATACTATTTATAATCATATCTGGGTTTAAGTCAATAGACTGTTGAAA
>Ga0316201_10003164_pt1 | contig 12043 bp, 9 predicted proteins | sample CS6wburrow_MG_FD_204516 | JGI IMG/M metagenome (GOLD analysis project Ga0316201, IMG submission 204516) | Coastal sediment microbial communities from Delaware Bay, Delaware, United States - CS-6 worm burrow | ecosystem: Environmental > Aquatic > Marine > Coastal > Sediment | place: USA: Delaware... | reverse complement strand
CAATGTCATCAAATTGCAAACAATGAATTTGAAGGTGTTGTTGATATTTCCTTTTTAGATATTGATAAAGACGATGACAGGAACAAGGTTTATGGGCTAAAAGTATTAGAAACTATCAAGGTTATTTTAAACAACGGTTATCAACTTAAAGATATTTGCATATTGGTAAGAAAGCGCGCTGAAGGAATAGCTGTCGCAGATCTGTTAACCCAAAATGATGTAAAAATAATTTCCTCTGAAACTTTACTCTTAAAACGTTCACCAAAAATTCAGTTTGCCATTAATATGATGCAATTGGCTGTACAGCCAAATAATAATGAAGTAAAAGTGGAGATTCTCAATTTTATTGCAGATTTAAAAGATATAAAAGACAAGCATGAATATTTCGAATCTTTAATTAATCTGGAGCCTTCTGAACTTTTTAACGCATTCGAAGAGTTTGATTTTGATTATTTCGTTCAATTATCATTTTATGATTCAATTGAATATCTATTAAGAGCATTTAACTTAACTAATACCGCAGATGCATATATTCAGTTTTTCTTAGATGAGATATTGGATTTTAGCATTAACAAACAGGCGAATTTTATCAATTTCTTGAATTACTGGGAAGAAAAAAAAGACAAGTTGAGTATTGTGACTAAAGAGGGTTTAGATGCTGTTCAGATTATGACCATACACAAGGCCAAAGGATTAGAATTTCCTGTTGTGATTTTTCCTTATGCAGATTTAGATATCTATCGGGAAATGGATACTCGAAACTGGTTTAAAATAGACCCGGATATTTACAATGGTTTTAGTGAAGTACTAATAAACTTAAATAAAGACGTTGAGGCTTACAACAAAACAGGCTCAGATTTGTATAATAAGCATCAGTCCGAATTGAAATTTGACAACATTAACCTATTGTATGTGACATTTACAAGAGCCATTGAACAGCTTTTTATAATTGGAAAGCGGGATGTTTCGTCAAAAAGTTTAGGAAATCATAGATCCTATTCCGGATTATTAATAAATTATTTAATTGAAATAAATCTGTGGGACGATACTAAATTACATTATAGTATTGGTTCTCATTCCAAACCAACTAAAGTGAAAGACCATAAGTTGCTCTCTGCTAATCTTAACGAATTTATTTCATCCCATCCCACGTCTCATAATATAAATATAATAACCAAAGAAGGACTGCTTTGGGATACAAAACAGAAAGATTCTATAGAACGAGGAAATCTACTTCATCAAATTATGTCTAAAATAAAAACCAAAACAGATATTGATTTTGTCTTACAAGATTACTATAATTCGGGAACCATAACGAACTCCCAAATTGATGAATTGCATGATACAATTATCAATTTAGTATCTCATCCTCAACTAAAAGACTTTTATACTTCAAATTTTGCAATATACAATGAGCGAGAAATTTTAACCAAGGATGGAGCCATTCTGCGTCCAGACAGGATAGTAATAGGAAAAAATAACAACGCTGTTATCATTGATTACAAAACCGGACTTCCTAATCCACAATATAAAGATCAGTTATATCTATACGCGGATTCCTTAAAGAGTATCGGCTTTAAAATAAGTGCAAAACTACTTGTCTACATAAATGAAAATATAACAGTTGTAGAGTGCTGATTATTGTTTGTAAACCAACTAAATTTGTATAAAATAATTTTAACATGTACAGTACTTTTAAACAACATTTAACAAGTCAGTTGGAAGACATAAGAACCAGTGGGCTTTTTAAAGAAGAGCGCATAATAACATCTGCTCAAGGAACAGAAATCACATTATCCACGGGAGAAACAGTATTAAACTTTTGTGCTAACAATTATTTGGGATTATCCTCTCATCCAGATGTAATTCAGGCCGCAAAAGACACTTTGGACACTCATGGATTTGGAATGTCCTCTGTTCGCTTTATCTGTGGTACTCAAGACATCCATAAAGAATTAGAGAAAAAAATAGCTGACTTCTATCAAACAGAGGATACTATTCTGTATGCAGCAGCTTTTGATGCTAATGGTGGAGTTTTTGAGCCATTGTTTGGGCCTGAAGATGCTATTATTTCCGATTCATTAAATCATGCATCAATTATTGATGGTGTTAGATTATGCAAAGCAGCTCGTTACAGGTTCCAAAACAGTGATATGAAGGATCTGGAAGATCAGCTAGTTGAAGCCAATAAAAAAGGAGCACGATTTAAAATTATAGTTACAGATGGAGTCTTCTCTATGGATGGATTGGTTGCGCCATTGGACAAAATATGTGATCTAGCCGATAAATATGATGCCTTAGTAATGATAGATGAATGTCATGCAGCTGGATTTATAGGAAAAAATGGAATAGGAACCATTGAAGAAAAAGGTGTTTTAGGAAGGGTAGATGTTATTACAGGAACCTTAGGTAAAGCTCTTGGAGGTGCAATGGGAGGATACACAACAGGTAAAAAAGAAATAATAGAAATGCTCCGTCAGAGGTCCAGACCATATTTGTTTTCCAATTCTTTGGCTCCTGCAATTGTTGGAGCATCTATTAAGGTTTTTGATATGTTAAAACACGACACTTCTTTAAGGGATAAATTAGAAGAAAATACAAATTACTTTAAAATAGGCATCAAACAAGCTGGTTTTGAAATAATAGATGGTGATTCAGCAATTGTTCCAGTCATGCTCTATGATGCAAAACTGGCTCAAAAAATGGCTAAATTGCTTCTTAAGGAAGGAATTTATGTTATTGGGTTCTTTTTCCCAGTAGTACCAAGGGATAAAGCCAGAATACGAGTACAATTATCTGCAGCGCACAATAAAGAGCAATTAGATAAGGCAATTAAGGCATTTAGCATGGTTGGGAAGGAATTAAATATTATCTAAAATCCACTGTTTACAGTGTATAAAACGATGTTTTTACAATATTTTTCTATATTTGTCTTTGTTAATAAGATATAACAACTTATTTTTGTCCATAATTAACACTTAAAAATAAATTTTTTGAATATGAAAAATCTTAGCAGATTATTATTAGTTACTTTACTAATGTTCGGTTTAAGTAACGTTAATGCACAAAACGAGAACAATCCTTGGCAAATAAGTTTTGGAGTAAATGCCGTTGACATATACCCAACTGGTGAAGATGCTCCATTAGGAGGATATTTTGATGAATTTTTTAATGTTGGAGATCATTACAACATTCTTCCTTCTTTGTCAACAATTTCTGTTTCTAAGTATTTAAATGATAATTTTTCACTAGCTGTTGGAGGTTCTATCAACAAGATTGATAAAATTGGTGATTCCGATGCTGATGATTTATCATATTACGCAGTAGATGGTACAGTAAAATATTCCTTTGCAAATGCTATAAACTCTAAAAAACTTGAACCTATTCTTGGTGCAGGTGGTGGTTATACTTGGGTTGATGACATAGGTGCTGGAACACTAAATGGTACATTAGGATTAAATTTCTGGTTTACAGAAAACATCGGACTTGCCCTTCAAACTACATACAAACATTCATTTGAGGATTACTTACCAAAACATTTCCAACATTCACTTGGATTATCCGTTAATTTTGGCGGAACAGATACAGATAGTGATGGCATATATGACAAAAATGACGCTTGTCCAGAAGTATTTGGCTTAGAAGCTTTCAATGGCTGTCCTGATACAGATGGTGATGGTATTGAAGATAGTAAAGACGATTGTCCTAATGAAGCTGGTCCAGCTGAATTCAATGGTTGCCCAGATTCTGATGGTGATGGTGTTGTTGATAAAAGTGATGATTGTCCTACAGTTGCCGGTTTAAAATCTTTAGCAGGTTGTCCAGATGCAGATGGTGATGGCGTAACCGATGGCAAAGATAATTGTCCTAATGAAGCAGGTCCTGCCGCAAACAATGGTTGCCCTTGGCCTGATACCGACAAAGATGGTGTTTTAGATAAAGACGATAAATGTCCTAATGAAGCAGGTACAGTAGCAAATAATGGTTGTCCAGAAGTTGTTCCAACTCCTGAAGTAATGGCTGAATTAAACAGTTATGCTAAAACAATCTTGTTTGACTCAGGTAAATCATCATTCAAACAACAAACCTATCCAGTTTTACAGGCAATAACTGCAATCTTGAAAGAATATCCAAGAGCTAATTTTACTATCGAAGGTCATACTGATAGTGTAGGTAGCAAAACTCTGAACCAAGGGTTATCTGACTCAAGAGCTAATGCTGTAATGGCTTATCTAATTGAGAATGGTATTGATTCTGCAAGATTAACTGCAATTGGATTTGGTGAAGATTCACCAATTGATACTAATGCAACAAGAGCTGGTAGAGCAAATAACAGACGTGTTGAAGTAAAACTTAAAAAATAATTAAGAAAACTTAATTTTTAAATAATAGAAAAAACGCTTCGGAATTCCGAAGCGTTTTTTATTTTTATTAAATGACAAGCTTTATTGCCGACGTAGTTACTGACTTAATTTCCAAAGAGCAAAATATTTCTGACCTCACATTTATTTTACCAAACAAAAGAGCAGGAATATTTTTAAAACATGAATTAGGTGAACGCTTGTCTAAATCAATATTAGCGCCCGAAATAATTAGTATTGAGGAGTTTATTGAAGAATTGTCCGGTTTAAAATCTGAATCTAATCTTCTTTTGCTATTCGAATTTTACTCTGTCTACTCTCTATTAGAAAAGAATAAAGAAGTTGAACAATTCGATTCTTTTTCTAAATGGGCTCCAGTTTTATTGCAGGATTTTAATGAAGTTGATCGCTTTTTGGCAGATCCTAAAAAAATATTTAACTATTTAAGCGAAATTAAAGATATTGAGCATTGGTCTCTAGTCACCGAAAAAACCGATATAGTTAAGAACTACATCCTTTTCTGGAAAAAACTATATACCTTTTATAGTGTATTTTCTGACAATTTAAGGTCCAAGAATATAGGTTATCAAGGGCTCATTTACAGAGAAGCAGTTGACAATTTGCAAAACTACATACAAATCACGAAAAGAAAACACGTTTTTCTTGGGTTTAATGCATTAAATACAGCAGAAGAAACTATTATTCAGGAATTACTACAAAATGATATAGCTGAAATATATTGGGATATCGATGCCCACTTTATTGATAATACAATGCATAATGCAGGACATTTTATTAGAAAATACAAAAACAATTGGAATTACTTTACTCATAAACCATTCCATTGGTTGGGTAATAATTACAAGAAAAATAAGCATATTGAAATAATTGGTGTTCCTAAAAATATTGGGCAGGCAAAATATATTGGCAGTCTTTTAAAAAACATAAATAAAGAAGGTCCTCAACTATTAAATACAGCTGTTATTCTTGGAGATGAAAAATTATTAACACCTGTATTGAATTCTTTACCGCAAAGTATAAAGTCATTAAATATTACTATGGGACTTCCTTTGGATATCTCTCCATTATCCACTTTTTTTGAAAGCTTGTTATTGCTTCATAAAAATAAATCTGGTGAAGGAATTTATAACAACGATATTAAAACAATTCTATCCAACCAATTGATCAGACCTCTATTTATTTATAATAATACCGACTATGTAAAAGAAATAGTTGACCATATTCAAAAAAACAATTTAATCTATTTGTCGCTTGAACGAATTACAGAACTTGCTCCGCACAATTCAAGATTGATAACTAACCTTTTCGGCAATTGGACAAATAATCCTGCAGTTGCCATAGATAATTGTTTGAAATTAATCCATGAATTAAAAAGTCATTTTTATGCTGATAAGAAAGAAAATCTCTTAATTCTTGAATATTTATATCGATTTTTCGAGATATTCAATCAGCTTAAAAGTCTAATAAATACTTATGATTTCGTAAATGATATTAAAACCCTGTACTCCGTATACAAAGAATTGTTAAGTTCTGAAAATATGGACTTTAAAGGTGAGCCCTTGCAAGGGCTTCAGCTCATGGGTATGTTGGAATCTCGTGTTTTAGATTTTGAAACTATTGTTATATCTTCTGTTAATGAGGGTATTCTACCGGCAGGAAAAACAAATAATTCTTTTATTCCTTTTGATGTTAAAATTGAAAATGGGATGCCGACATACAGAGAAAAAGACGCTATATATTCTTATCATTTTTTCAGGCTTTTGCAAAGAGCTAAAAACATTTATGTAATCTATAATACTGAACCCGATTCTTTTAAAGGAGGTGAAAAAAGCAGGTTCATTACTCAGCTTGAAGTTGAAAGTATTCATAACATTAACCATACTCTTGTGTCTCCAAAGGTTCCCGCGTTTAATAATGCTCTAAATAAAATTGAAAAAACAGAGCAAATGATGACTAAAATAAAAGAAGTCGCGAGTAATGGATTTTCACCTTCATCTTTAACAAATTATATAAGAAATCCCTTAGATTTCTACTACAGAAAAATATTGAAGGTTTCTGAATACGAAGAGGTAGAAGAAACTGTTGCTTTAAATACGTTGGGAAATGTTGTTCATAAAACTCTTGAAGATTTTTATAAACCATTTGTGAATTCTTACCTGACTATTGAAACCATCAAAAAACTAATTCCAAAAATTGAAAAGGCTGTTACTAATAATTTTAAAAAGTATTATAAGGAAGGTGATCTTAAAAATGGGAAAAACCTAATCATATTTGAAATCGCAAAACGTTATATTTCAAACTTTATAAATCTGGAAATAGAATCATTAAAAAAAGGGGATAACATAAAAATTTTGGAAATAGAATCTGAAGGACATAAAATAAAATTAGATATCCCTGAACTAGACTTCCCGGTCTATTTAACGGGAAAAATAGACAGGGTTGATCAATTTAATGGTACGATACGAATCATTGACTATAAAACCGGAAAAGTAGATCTAAACCAAATGACTGTTGTTAACTGGGATGAAATTAATCGTGACTATGACAGATATAGTAAGCCATATCAAATTTTGGCCTATGCTTATTTAATCAATAAAAAATATAATTTCACAACTCCTATAGAAGCTGGTGTGATATCATTTAAAAACCTGAATTCGGGATTTCTCAAATTTGCTAAAAAAGAATCAAAAGGCAGTAAGAATAAAAACTCAGAAATAACTCAAGAAACTTTGGACGAATATTTTATTCAACTTAAAAAATTAATTTTAGAGATTTGTAATCCGGATATTGATATAAGAGAAAAAAAGTCTAAATGAATATTTCCAAAAACTTAAATATACCAGGGAAACATAATAAACCTATTTTACTTGATCTTTTCTATAAAAAAGATAATAACCCTAAACCAATCATTTTATTTTGTCATGGGTATAAAGGTTTTAAAGACTGGGGAGCCTGGGACCTCATGGCGAAAGCTTTTAGTAACAATGGATTTTGCTTTATAAAATTCAATTTTGCTTACAATGGAGGGACAGCTGAACAGCCAATAGATTTTCCAGACTTAGAGGCATTCGGAAATAATAATTACACCAAAGAACTCGATGATTTAGATTCTGTTTTAAATTGGATAACTGAGAACTATATTACAAATATCAACTTCAAACTTTCAAACATTTCATTAGTTGGCCATAGTCGCGGAGGAGGAATTGTAACCCTTAAAGCAGAAGAAGACCCAAGAATTTCAAATGTAATATCATTAGCAGGAGTGAGCGATTTTAAGAATCGTTTCCCATCGGGTGAAGCATTTCAAAAATGGGAAAAAGAGGGTGTTTATTATGTGATTAATGGTCGTACCAAACAAAATATGCCTCACTTTTATCAGTTTTATGAAGATTTTAAACAAAATGAAGAAAGATTGAATATTAAAAGAGCTGCATCGCATTTGAAAATTCCGCATCTAATCATTCATGGTGATTCCGACACATCAGTATCGATTGATGAAGCTCAAAACCTTCATAAATGGAATCCAAATAGCGAATTAATTATAATTAAAGGTGCAGATCATGTATTTGGGACAAAACATCCCTGGCAAAAAACAGAACTTTCGAAAGAGTTAAATAAGGCAGTTCATTCTGTTGTTTCATTCATAAATTCTAATTCTTAATGATCCGGAAAGGTACTCTTCCTGACATTGATAGAATTCTTGTCATCACAAAAGCATGTGCGAAAAATATGGATGATAATGGAATTTATCAATGGAATGAATCTTATCCAAATAGAGCTGCATTTGAAACAGATGTTGAAAGAAGTGAATTATTTGTTTTTGAGCTAAATCGAAGAGTTATTGGTTGTGTTGCCATATCTTCTTTTATGGATAAAGAATATGAAACTGTTAAATGGCTTACCGAAACAAAAACCAATCTTTATGTGCATCGTTTGGCAGTTCACCCAGCTTGTCAAGGTAAAGGCTATGCGAGACAATTAATGGACTATGCCGAAAGGCTTGCCATAGAAAATAATTATACATCCATAAGATTAGACACCTTCTCACAAAACAAAAGGAACCAATTATTTTACGAACTTCGTGGCTATAAAAAATTAGAGGACATTTATTTCCCTAAACAAAGTGAATATCCGTTTCATTGCTACGAATTAATATTGTGAGCACAAGTATATCCTTTAAAAATATAAGCAAACTGGCAATTCCTGCTTTAATATCCGGAGTTTCAGAACCTATTTTATCCATAACAGATACTGCAATTGTTGGTAATATTGATATAAACGCAACCGAGTCGCTAGCCGCTGTTGGTATTGTCGGAGCTTTTATCTCCATGCTTGTTTGGGTTTTGGGACAAACCAGAAGTGCTATCTCATCTATAGTTTCACAATATTTAGGCGCAAATAAATTGGATGAAGTAAAAAACCTTCCTGCTCAGGCCATATTTATTATCACTTGGTTAAGTATTATAATAATTCTTTCAACCTATCCTTTTGCCTCAAATATTTTTAAACTTTATAATGCTTCCGATCTTATTCTCGAATTTAGTGTAGACTATTATAGAATTCGTGTTTTCGGATTTCCTTTTACCTTATTTACAATAGCTGTGTTTGGGGCTTTTAGAGGGCTTCAAAACACTTTTTATCCAATGATTATAGCAATTGTTGGTGCATCGGCCAACATAATTTTGGATTTTATTCTGGTTTATGGTGTTGATGGTTATGTAGATCCAATGCATATTAAAGGCGCCGCCTATGCCAGTGTTGCTTCCCAATTATTAATGGCATTGCTGGCAGCATACTTTCTAATTCGAAAAACTACAATTCCACTGCTTATCAAGTTTCCATTCAATAAAGAGATTAAACGATTTCTACTAATGATTCTTAATCTCTTCGTCAGGACTCTAGCTTTAAATGTTACCCTCTACTATGCAAGCGCCTTTGCAACCAGCTATGGAAAACAATATATTGCTGCATATACCATAGCAATCAATTTATGGTTCCTTGGAGCATTTATTATAGATGGTTATGCCAGCGCAGGCAATATTCTATCAGGGAAACTTTATGGAGCTAAAGACTTTAAACTTTTGATGCAATTAAACAATAAATTGATTAGATACGGTATTGTTATCGGAGCCCTTCTGGCAATTTTAGGATTTGTAATTTATTATCCTCTTGGAACCCTATTCACCAAAGACCCGGAGGTTTTAAAAGAATTTTATAAGGTGTTCTGGCTCGTTCTTGCTATGCAGCCTATCTGCGCCGTAGCTTTTATTTTTGACAGCGTTTTCAAAGGTCTGGGAAGGATGAAATACCTCAGAAATGTTTTACTATTTGCCACCTTTGTAGTGTTCATTCCAATTTTGTTTTGGTTAGATAGTTTAGAATATAAACTTTATGCAATCTTTATTGCAATTGCCTTCTGGATGATCGCCAGAGGAATTCCGCTTTTAGTGGAATTTAGAAGAAATTTCGCCAAGGCTACTTAAATAAGATTACGTATTTTTGATAAAATTTAACCATTCATGTCTTTAGTTGGTCGAAAAGGAAATCTTTCCACAAATATTAACAACCATATTGCTACAATTGAATTTGGGCATCCTGCGAGTAACTCATTTCCGAGTGAATTGTTAGATAGACTGACAGATCAATTACATAAATTATCAGAAAATGATGATGTGCGTGTTATCATTTTAAAAAGCGAAGGTGAAAAAACATTTTGTGCGGGTGCTTCTTTTGATGAGCTTTTGGCTATTACAAATCTATCCGAAGGGAAAGCGTTTTTTAGTGGATTTGCCAATGTGATCAATGCCATGAGAACCTGCTCTAAATTGATAATTGGAAGGATACATGGTAAAGCAGTTGGTGGTGGTGTTGGACTGGCAAGTGCTTGTGATTATGTATTAGCTACAGAGGCTGCTTCGATTAAATTATCAGAACTATCAATAGGAATTGGCCCATTTGTGATAGCGCCTGCTGTTGAACGTAAAATAGGTAAAGCCGCTTTATCAGAGCTATCCTTGAATGCCACGAAATGGAAAGATGCTTATTGGGCAAAAGAAAAAGGATTGTATTCTGAAGTTTTCGAATCCAATAAAGAATTAGATAAAGAGCTAGATTTTTTATCAAATAATTTAGCCTCTTATAATCCAAAAGCTCTAGCAGAAATGAAAAAGGTCCTTTGGAAAGACACTGATCACTGGGATGAATTATTAAAGGAACGAGCCAAAATATCCGGAGAATTGGTGCTTTCAGAATATACTAAAAAGGCTTTGAATCAATTTAAGAAATAATGAATACCTTACTAATATTTCTGCAGCAGGTTGATATTGAAGAAAAGATAAATAATGCCCCTGATAAAGGTTATGAAATAGGCGTATTTATTGGTTCAATGTTGCCTTTTGTAATTTTGGTTGTCATGGCTTACATATTATTCAGGCACAACAAAAAACGACGTGATAAATTTGATCTTTAAATGGATATATTCAATTTTGTAAATTACGGATTGTTTCTAATCTTAGGAATAGTAATAATAGCCATTTATCTAATTAAAAGAAATAATAAGGATTAATGAGTAACATTAGAATAACTAAGCAATTTACTTTTGAAACCGGACATGCCTTGTATGGTTACGATGGCAAATGTCGAAATGTACATGGACACAGTTATAAATTATCGGTCACTGTTATAGGTGCACCAATTTCGGATACAAGCAATGTAAAATACGGAATGGTCATAGATTTTGGTGACCTTAAAAAAATTGTAAAAGAGGAAATTGTGAATGTTTTCGATCACGCAACAGTTTTCAATAAAAATACACCTCATGTTGAATTGGCAAAGGAGTTAGAGAACAGGGGTCATAATGTATTGTTGGTAGATTACCAACCTACTAGTGAAATGATGGTTATTGATTTTGCAAATAAAATAAAATTGCGATTACCTGAAAATATAAAACTGCACTCTCTTCAGCTTCGTGAAACAGACACATCATTTGCAGAATGGTATGCCAGTGATAATGTTTAGTTAGTATCTTTACAACATGCAAATCCCAAAAGGAAAAAAAATATACTTCGCTTCAGACAATCATTTAGGTGCGCCTACAAAAGAAAAATCATTTCCAAGGGAAGAAAAATTTGTTGGGTGGTTAGATGAGATTAAGAAAGATGCGGCGGCCATCTTTCTTTTAGGAGATCTTTTCGATTTTTGGTTTGAATATAAAACTGTTGTCCCAAAAGGGTTCACAAGAACATTAGGAAAATTAGCAGAAATTAGCGATACAGGAATTCCAATATATTATTTTGTAGGTAATCATGACCTTTGGATGAATGGTTATTTTGAAGAAGAACTCAATATTACTGTATACTATAAGCCAAAGGAGTTTACATTTAATAACAAAACTTTTTTTATTGGTCATGGCGATGGATTAGGTCCTGGAGACAAAGGATTTAAACGCATGAAAAAAGTGTTTACCAATCCGGTTGCTAAATGGTTCTTCAGGTGGTTACACCCCGACCTTGGAGTTAAGCTTGCCCAGTATTTATCGGTAAAGAACAGGTTGATTTCAGGAGAAGAAGATGTTAAATTCCTTGGGGAGGATAACGAATGGTTAGTTCAATACTCTAAAAAGAAATTAGAAGATAAACACAGAGATTATTTTGTATTCGGTC
>Ga0316201_10003163_pt1 | contig 12043 bp, 11 predicted proteins | sample CS6wburrow_MG_FD_204516 | JGI IMG/M metagenome (GOLD analysis project Ga0316201, IMG submission 204516) | Coastal sediment microbial communities from Delaware Bay, Delaware, United States - CS-6 worm burrow | ecosystem: Environmental > Aquatic > Marine > Coastal > Sediment | place: USA... | reverse complement strand
AGATATTGTGCTTTTTTCTTTGCTAATTAGGAGCTTGAATATAATTCTAGTTTTTAGCTCTGAGCCACAAGCATAGCTGATAATATTTGAAATTGTCACGTAAACGGGCACAAAAAAGCCCGGCCGAGCCGGGCTTTGTCGTGTGACAGCGAGACAGGCTCAGGGCTTGGTGACAGTGGCCGTGATCGCAGTATCGTTTTTGTAGGTCACGGTGATGATGTAGCTGGTCGTGATTCCCGTTCCGCCAGGCGCCACCACGTAATTAAACTGGTCGTTATCACCCGAGGGCTTCCACGACAGCGCTGCTGTCAGCGTATCAACACCCGGTGGTATATAAGAACCGGCAAGGTAGGTTTCATTCTCGTAGAAATAAGTATCTTGAAAGCCCGCGAGCGTTTCGGCATTGGTCTGCGCTGCAGCAGCCGCCGATGTTGAAATATAACCCTGATAGGCAGGGATGGCGATACCCGCGAGGACACCGACGATGCCTACAGTAATCATCAGTTCTACGAGCGTATAGCCCCTGGCGTAGCGAATTGTATTCATAGCGAATCCTCGTTATCGATACTTTGTATTATGCATGAAATTTTGTAACAGGCACTTGTTAAGCGGCATATACACTACGAAACGGTGTATTTTGCAGATAAGCGGCATAAAAAAGGCCTCTCGTATGAGAGGCCTTTATTGATACTCTAAGCGTATTGCTTAGTTATATGTCAGTACCAGTGGAGCAGGTGCAACCAGTTCTATGTAGGCAGGCTGAGTAATTGTGACACTGTCACCAGTTACCCAGGTACCAGCAGTAGCCTGGGCTACAGCGACACCGACCGTACCAGTGGCAGGAACAGCTACAGCAGCAAATGGAGGACCACCGCCTTCTGGGGCAGTACCGCCATTATTGTTCAGTGCAATCAGCAGATTGGCAGCTGTCTGCGGGAAGTCATTGGCAGGACTTGCTGGCAGGTTCATGGCTTTACGTGAAGCATCTTTCTGGAAACCAGATGCAACATACACACGAGCAGCATCAACGTTACCTGTCAGCTTGGACATCTTGGTGGTTGAGATATAGCTGTTGTACGACGGAATCGCGACAGCAGCCAGAATACCGATAATCGCTACAACGATCATCAATTCGATAAGGGTAAAACCCTGTTGGACTTTTTTCATGGATCTCTCCGGATGATTTAACAAATTGTCGTTTTCGTACTTCTGTCTCTATGCAAGACTGGTAATGGTATAGCAGAGCTTGTGCCAGTTTGTTGAAAATACGGTTATATCTCTTATAAAACAACAGGTTATGTTAATCTCTTCGGCTCAGGCGGGGCCCGAAAATGTGACAAAATTGTCACATGTTGACAATAATGTAGTACACCAGGCGGCGCCAGTGGGCATGTAGCGCCTGATTACCCGTGTGTGGCACCTTCTATACTGGGCTTTCAGCCTCAATCATGTTGTCTGGCGAATTACATCCTGTCTTCAATATTGCTGGCTCCTCACCGATTCGCGGGTGTTTATGCAAACCTGTATGAGTGATGCTGTGCTAGTTGAGCAGGTAGAGATTGAAAATCAGTATATATATTGTATAAAACCCTGCACATAATAGATTTGTAAAAATTTACACAAAAGTAGCGAGACGCGCATATGGTTTTAGACGGATTCACACGAAGACAGGCTTTTTTGACACACCTGGCTGTGAGCGGAGTCATCTTTATAGTCATTGCATACCTGATTATTTATCACTGGTATCCTGATTTTTATTTCACACTGGATGGTGGTTTGCGCGGTATCGCTACGATCTTTTTTGTTGACATCGTGCTCGGCCCGGGTCTGACCTTGCTGGTATTCAAACCTGGCAAAAAATCACTGCGGTTTGATATGAGCGTGATTTTACTGTTCCAGTTAATCGCACTGAGCTGGGGTGTACACAGCGTGTATTCTGAAAGGTCGGGCAGTGCGGTGTTTTACTGGGGAAAGTTCAGCTGTGTCAGCCACAATGATACCGCGGCCATGGCGATGGATTCGATTGCTGCCGGGCCATCAGGAAAACAGCGGCTGGGTTTTTTGAAAGCGCCTGATACGCTCGAAGCATTCCACGATTTTGTCAGCGGACCATTCAAGGCAGGCAGCTCGGAAATTTATTTTTACGCGGACAAAATTGTACCGCTGGATGGGGCCACGGTTGAAATGCTGGGGCGTTATCAACTCAGCCTTGATGAACTGCGCAAAGAAAATCCCGACTTCGCCGCGAGTATGGAGAACTACACCAGGCAGAACCCGGGTAGTAATGCCACATATAAGTTAATTCCCCTGGCGTGCAGATATGGCAATGCAATTGCTGTTTATGATATGCAAGAGATGCGGGTGGAAAATTTACTTGAGATAAATACAAAAATACGCGCAGCAGATTCTAAAGAGTTAATACCGACGAATATATCTGTTAAGTATAAAACTTCAGAACAATAATCGTTATTCGATGTTGAGTTTTTCCAGCCGGTAGCGTAACTGGCGCAAACTGATGCCGAGTAGTTTGGCGGCCGCAGTTTTGTTCCAGCGCGTCTGTTCGAGCGCATGCATGATGCTGTTCTTTTCCTGGTGGGCAAGATCAAGCGGTTTTTCGTTTGTTTTTGGTTGCGCATCTGTGGCCGGCTTTGCGTTTGCAGCTGAGCCAAACCGCAGATCGGATTTGCGCAATACGTTACCTTCCACCATCGCAAGTGCGCGTTCCAGGATGTTTTCCAGTTCACGAACATTGCCCGGAAAATTATATTGTGTCAGTGCGTCGAGTGCCCCGGCATCGAGTTGCGGAATCGCGCCGCGTTCGGTTTTCTCGGCCAGTTGTTCGAGCAGCTGTTTTGCCAGCAGCGGAATATCTTCACTGCGGTCACGCAGCGGCGGCACTGTGAGTTCAATCACATTGATGCGGTAATACAGGTCTTCGCGAAACCGGCCTTCCTTGATGAGTGCGGTAAGATTTTTATGGCTGGCACTGAGAATACGCACATCGACCGGTAGTTCTCGTTGCGCGCCGACCGGCTTGACGGCTTTTTCCTGGATCACGCGCAACAGTTTTACCTGCATATGCAATGGCAGCTCGGCTATTTCATCAAGAAACAGTGTGCCGCCGTTCGCGGCCTGGAACAGGCCCTGCTTGTCACTGTCGGCGCCGGTAAAGCTGCCCTTGGTATGGCCGAAGAATTCACTCTCCATCAATTCAGCGGGGATCGCGCCACAGTTAACCGGGGTGAACGCTGCTTTTGCGCGCGAACCCTGCTCGTGAATCATGCGCGCCACGCGCTCCTTGCCTGAACCAGACTCACCGTGAATAAATACCGGCGCCTGGCTGCGCGCCAGCTTGGTGATATTGGCTTTTACTGTATTGATTGCGAGCGAGTTGCCGGTGATGTCGGTTTTTTTCGACTGGTTTTTGCCTTCCGTACTTGCTTGCGGCAGGGTGGTAGCGGCAGCGACCAGGTTGCGCAGGATTTTTAAATCCACCGGCTTGGAGACAAAATCAAATGCGCCTGCTTTGAGTGCCTTGACTGCAGTTTCCATGTTGCCGTGCGCGGTAATGACCGCGACCGGCAATTGCGGGTATTTGCGCTGCATGAGTTCGACCAGCTCGATACCATTGCCGTCGGGCAGGCGCATGTCGGTCAGGCAGAGGTCGAATTTTTCGCTCGCCAGTACCAGCTTTGCATCGGTTAGATTGTTTGCCGACTGGGTGGTCAGTCCCATGCGCGCGAGCGTGATTTCAATCAGTTCACAGATGTCAGGTTCATCGTCTACGATCAAAACATGCTTGGCTGTCATGAGGTCAGGCTTTCGGTTGTGGTCGGGCTGTGCTGGGCGCCTGGCAGAATAAACTGAATTCGAAAACAGGTGCCCCCAGTGGGTAAATCAATATACCGAATTTTAGCACGGTTACTTTCAATCACTTCCTTGGTGATATAAAGCCCAAGACCGGTGCCGTCGCTGCGGGTGGTGAAAAACGGTTCAAAAATATGCTGTTCAGCATCGGGGTTGATGCCGGGCCCGTTATCAATCACATCGAGAAAAGGCTGGTTGATGTCCCGGGTAATACCACCCTGTAGCTGAATGATGATATTGCCTGTCTCCAGGTTTGAATGATTGATTGTATTACTGCACAGGTTCCACATCACCTGGTGCAGATGGCTGGGATCAAACAGGATGCGCGTATCAGCAGGATCGATATTGATTTCTATCTGCGTGGGTTTTAAATTTTGCGAACTGCAAAATTCATCACGAAAATTGAGCAGCCAGGTTTTCAGCTCGAGCACTTCCGGTGTACCGCGTTGCTGGCGAGATAGCTGTAACACGTTTTCAATAATGGTGTTTAAGCGTTGCACCTGGGTGTGGATAATCTGGGTGAGCTTCTCGTCGGGCGTGCCCTGGTTGGCTTCTTCGAGCAACTGTGAGGCATGGTTAATGGCTGCCAGCGGATTGCGGATTTCGTGCGCAATGCTCGCGGTCAGGCGGCCAAGCGATGCCAGTTTGACCTGTTGAAAGCGCTGGTTGAGCTGGCTGGCGTCTTCGAGGAATACCAGGGTTCTGCTGTACTTGTCCTTATGCGGTTCGATGGTGCTGAAACCAGGCTGTAAATCGGGCAGGCCATGACTTTGTTGCAGGGGCTTTTGTGCATTGGTGTCTTCACCCTCGAGCCAGTCGCTAAAGCGTTCGAACAGCACCGGCGAAATTTTACTCAGCGGCATCATCGGTTCGATATAAATATTGCCCATCAAGTTTGCCGCGGCGTTGTTGGCCATCTGCACGATGCCATCGTGGGTTACCACCAGGATGCCGGTGCGCATATTGCGGATCACGTGCTCGTTCATTTGCACCGCGCTTTCAAGTTCCTGGCTTTTCTGGCTGGCGAGCATCTCAGATTCGCGCAGGCGTCGCGCGATATTCGATGTCAGAAATGCGAACGCAAAAAACAGTATGCCGAGGATGCCGGCCTGGATGAACGAAGGCGAGTAACTGCTATCGAGTACCTGGCTGTAAATTTGTTCGCCGAGAACCCCCAGCGATGCCGCGGCGGCAAACAGCAGGGTGGCGCGCAGGGGCAGAAACAGGCTGGTGAGCGAGATATTGATCACCAGCAGCATGCCCAGTCCCGAACGCACCCCGCCGCTGGCGTGCATCAGTGCGATGATGGCAATAATATCCACGCAGGTATGTAGAATGACCTGGTTGTCGAGCCCGGGCCAGCGGCGGTAAATGCCGACCATGAATAGCAGGCAGCAGGCAAAATAAGCGACGCTCGAGAGCCCGAATAAATCGGGCAGATAGTCCTCGACCCGGAACACCAGCGTGGTCCAGCCGTTGAGGTACATGGTAATAAAAAACAGCGCGAGCGCGCTGCGGTAATAATTCAGCAGGCGCAGGCGTTGCCAGCCGGGTGTGACGGGATCAATCGACAAGGTCAGGCCATCGGGCGGCATCATCCAGCGCGGTCTTTCCAGTCACGCAGGTGCTGTTTGCAGCAAAAATGACTGTCGCCTTCGCTGACAGCTTCCGTCGCAGGTACATAGGTCTTGCAGGTCAGGCACTGCACGGTATTGGTCGAGCTGCTGGCAGAGGTTTTTTTCTGGCCGGCGAGGCGTGCACTTTGCATTCGCTGGCGGATAATAAGCGCCACAATAATTACGGCGGCGACAATGATGAGGTTACGGAGCATGTTAAAATTCTTCTTTTTCGGCCTGGTGGCGTGGCAGTAATACAATAATGAATACAACTATTTGTGTCGCCATGGTACAGGATAATTTTCTGGTCGGCGACATCAGCGGCAATGCAGACCGGATGATTGCGCATGCATACGCGGCGCGCGAGCAGGGCGCTGCGCTGGTGGTGTTCCCCGAGCTGGCACTGGTCGGCTATCCGCCGGAAGACCTGCTGCACCGGCGCGGCTTTGTCGACCGTGCCGAGGCCGAGGTCAGTCGCATTTGCGCCGCGGTGAGCGGTATCGACATGGTGTTCGGCCTGCCGCAGCGCCAGCAGGGCACTCTCTATAATGCCGCGCTCTGGCTACGCGACGGCAAAATCATCGCGACTTACCACAAGCAGTGCCTGCCGAACTATTCGGTGTTCGATGAAATGCGCTATTTCAGGCCGGGCACGCAGACCTGTGTGGTTGAACTCGGCGGCGTGAAATTCGGTCTTGCGATATGTGAAGACGTATGGGAAAGCACACCGGTGCTGGATGCCAAAGCGGCCGCTGCCGATGTCATGCTGGTATTGAATGCATCGCCTTACCACATCGGCAAATACCACGAGCGCGTCACAGTGCTCGCGCAACGCGCACGCGAATCGGGTTTGCCGATGTTGTATCTCAACATGGTGGGCGGTCAGGATGAGCTGGTGTTCGACGGTGAATCACTGCTGGTCAACGCGCAGGGTGAAATGATTTACCGCGCGCTGGCGTTCGCGGCCGCGACTGAATATGTTGACGTATCTGCTGCACAGCTCACGCCACGCAGCCAGGCGAAACGCCCGGATTTAGCCGAGACCGAAGCGGTGTATCGCGCGCTGGTGCTCGGGGTAAAAGATTTCGTGCACAAGAACGGTTTTCGTGGCGTGGTGATCGGTCTGTCCGGCGGTGTTGACTCGGCACTCACGCTGGCGATTGCAGTCGATGCACTGGGTGCAGATAATGTGCAGGTGGCGATGATGCCCTCGCGTTATACCGCTGACATGAGCCAGAGCGATGCGCAGGCCGAAGCTGAAATTCTTGGTGTGCAATATGATGTGATTCCAATCGAAGCCGCGTTCGAAGCTTTTCTTGAATCCCTCAAACCGGTATTCGCCGGTCGCGAAGTTGATGTCACCGAAGAAAACATCCAGGCACGTTGCCGAGGGCTGATACTAATGGCGATTTCAAATAAAACCGGGCGCATGGTACTCACTACCGGTAACAAAAGTGAAATGGCAGTGGGCTATGCCACGCTCTACGGTGATATGTCCGGCGGTTTCGCACCACTCAAGGATGTGAGCAAAACCCTGGTGTATAAACTCTGTCGCTACCGCAATTCTGTTTCACACGTAATTCCCGAACGCGTACTGACACGCGCGCCGAGCGCTGAACTGCGCCATGACCAGGTCGACCAGGACTCACTGCCGGAGTATGCCGTGCTCGATCGTATCCTGGAATTATCGGTGGAACTCGATACCCCCAAAGCTGAAATCATCGCCGAAGGTTTCGACCGCGAAACCGTCGAGCGTGTACTGGCAATGGTGCGCCGCAACGAATACAAACGCCGCCAGGCAGCCCCGGGCGTACGCATCACCAAGCGCGCCTTCGGCCGCGACCGGCGCTATCCGATTACTTCGGGGTATGAGGGTGATTGATAATAAATTAATTATCCGCAGATGAACGCTGATGAACACAGATAACAACAAACAAGTCAGTCCGCGAAAAACGCAAATAACGCGAAATAAAAATTAATTATTTTTTGCGTCCTTTGCGTTTTTCGCGGACTATAGCTTCGCTTTTATCCGTGTTCATCAGCGTTCATCTGCGGATAACTAGTGTTTAACCAGCAGCCACCGAGGGCGGTGTACTGAAATCATCGTCCTGTAAATCATTCGGGTTGATAGTGTCCGGTGCGGGTTTGAGCTTGTTGAGTTCGAGCACGCGGTGGGCGGCTTCGGCGAGGTCGGTGAGTCCCAGCCGGGTGTAGGCGATTTCGAGTATTTCCAGCGCGCGTCGGCTCCAGACTGATTCCTGGTATTTTTCGATCACACTTTTGGCGCGGTTGGCGGCGCCTTCCCAGCTGCCGCGTTCGACGTAATACTCGGCGATACTGATTTCTTTTTTGGCAATCATGTTGCGCAGGTAAATCATGCGCTGGTGTGCGTCACCGGCGTAACTGCTTTGCGGGTAGCGCCGGACCAGGGTGGCAAAATCATTGAACGCCGTGGTCATGACTTCGGCATCGTATTGCGCCGGGTCACGTGGGAACCATGCGTCGAGCAGGCCGCCGCCACGATTAAAGTTGACCAGGCCCTTGAGGTAATAGGCGTAATCGATATGCGGATCACGCGGGTGCAGGCGCATGAAACGCTCGACTGCGCTGATGGCGGATTCCGGTTCATCAAATTTGTAATACGAATAGGCGACATCAAGCTGCGCCTGCTTGGCATAGGGATCGAACGGGTAGCGCGCTTCCAGGCTTTCGAGATGCTTGATCGCTGTCTGGAATTCGCCTGCATTCAGCGCCGAGCGGGCTTCATCGTAGAACTCTTTCGCGGTCCAGTCCTTGGTCGGGTCATAGTCTTTGCCACTGCAGGCCTGCAACAGCGCCAGCAGCAGGATGAAAAAAACAGGCTTGAAAAGTCGGTCGAATAAAAGCTTCATAGGGTCAGTTGAGATTATCACTGCAGTGGGTGTATCGGGAATCCGTTAGAATGGTGTTTTCGAGTGCAGAAGTATAACAAGGTTCAGAGTCCCTCAGGTATGTCCGATTTACCCAAAATGGCATTAATACCGGTGCATCTCTCGGGCCAGCGGCTGGATGTGGCGCTGGCGGAGATGTTTCCGCAGTATTCGCGCAGCCGTCTCAAGCAATGGTTGCAGCAAGGCCAGATCCTGCTCGACGGTGATGTGGTCAAGCCAAAAATAAAAGTCTTCGCCTCGCAGCAGCTGACGCTGGATGTCGAACCGGGCGAGGAAAACCACGACTGCCTGCCGGAAAACATAGCGCTGGACATCGTGCACCAGGACGCAGCCCTGATTGTCATCAACAAGCCTGCCGGGCTGGTGGTGCACCCTGCCGTCGGTAACCGCAGTGGCACGCTGCAAAATGCATTGTTATTTCACGATGCACAACTTGGCCTGGTGCCGCGTGCCGGCATAGTGCATCGCCTCGACAAGGACACCACCGGGCTGATGGTGGTCGCGCGTACCCTGCAGGCGCACACGTATCTTGTCGACCAGTTACAGCAACGCCTGATCGAACGCGAATACCAGGCGCTGGTGCACGGCGTGCTCACCGGCGGCGGCATGGTTGATCAGCCCATCGGGCGCAATCCTCACGACCGGCTGCGCATGGCGATACGCAAAGAAGGTCGCGAATCTGTTACCCACTATCGGCTGTTGCAACGCTTTCGCTGTCACAGCCATTTGCAGCTCAAGCTTGAAACCGGGCGCACCCACCAGATTCGGGTGCACATGCAATACCTGCGACATCCCATTGTCGGCGACCCGGTCTACGGCGGACGCATGCGACTGCCGCCGGGCGCTACGCCTGAATTTATCGAGACGCTGCAGGCGTTCAAGCGCCAGGCGCTGCACGCCTGGCGGCTCAGCCTGGCGCATCCCGACTCGGGTGAGCAACTGAGCTGGGAAGCGCCGTTGCCGCAGGACATGGCAAACCTGCGCCAGAAAATGCAGGAGGATGCTGAGCTGCATGGCAGTGTCTAGCCGGACCGGGTCGGAGATCGAAATCATCGCCGCCGACTGGCCGGCTGCTGCACATATTCACGCCTGTACCACCACGCGCAAGGGCGGTGTCAGCCGCGGTGTTTACCAGGGACTGAACCTGGCCACGCATGTGCACGACGATGCCGGGCATGTCGCCCGCAACCGGGAAATCCTCGCGCATCAACTGAAGCTGCCAGCCGAACCGGTATGGCTCAACCAGGTGCACAGCGCGCGCGTTATACGTGTCGACGCAACCACTGACCTCACAGCCGACGCGGCCTGCACCGATCAGCCAGGCGCGGTCTGCGCGGTGCTGACTGCGGATTGTCTGCCGGTGTTTTTCACTGACGCTGCGGGCAGCTGTGTGGGCATTGCCCACGCCGGCTGGCGCGGTTTGCACGCGGGTGTGATCAGCGCGACGCTTGAAATGATGCAGACCCTGGCGGCGTCTGCTGGCGAGATCATGGTCTGGCTGGGACCGGCGATCGGGCCGAACGCATTCGAGGTCGGCGCTGAAGTGGTCGAAGCCTTCAGCAGCAAAAATCCGGCGAATAGTGCTGCCTTTACCCGCACCGATGCCGATCACTGGTTGTGTGATATTTACCGGCTGGCGCGTACCGAGCTGGCACTGGCCGGGGTGGAGCAGGTATACGGCGGCGGGCTGTGCACCCATGGCGACGCCGGGCGGTTTTATTCCTGGCGCCGCGAGGGCGAAACCGGCCGCATGGCGAGCCTGATCTGGATGGATCCGGCCCGGTAGCATCCAGCCCGATAGTCTCCAGCATTTATGTCCCGGCGCCTGACTACCGCTAGTCGCCTTTTTGTGAAATCTCGTCGATTACTGCTATATATAAATCAGGTGGTTAACAACTATCCGCAGGCGAGTCGATTGTCATTAAATGAGCTCAAAACCCTGTGTTCAACGCCCTGGCTAACACCGATGTAATACCAGGGGTCGACGACACCGGCAACACCTGCGATGACGAACTTACCGATGCTACTTTTTTCAGGCATTAAACGAGGTGTAGCAATGAAAAATTCAATACTGACCGGTGCGCTGATATGCATGGTGACGGCCGCATGGTCATATCCCCTGCAGGCGAAAGAGACCGAAGTCAAAATTACCCCGGCGATGGAATACACCATCGTCACCCAGGGCAACGATCAGGTGAAAGTGGAGCGTATTCAGGACACTGAACATCTGCTCGATGGTGCCTTCGCTGAAACATCGCGTCCCTGTCCGCCGTATTGCATCAATCCGCTGATACTGTCTGAAGATGTCCACACCGTGGACGAACTCGAAGTGATCAAGTTCATGGAAACCAGTCATACCAGCGGCAGTGGCATGATTGTCGATACACGTTCTCCCGGCTGGCATGAACGCGGCACTATTCCCGGTTCGGTAAATATTCCGTTCGCTGTGTTCGAAAAACCTGTCGAAGACACTCAACTGGCAGATGTACTCGAGCGCCTGGGCGCAAAACAACGTCACGATGTCAGCACGCTTGTTCGACTGCTTGAGCGCATTGGGCTGTTTAACGGTGACAAGAAAACGGATCGCTGGGACTATTCCCAGGCACGCGATGTGCTGCTCTGGTGTAACGGCCCCTGGTGCGGACAAACACCGCGTGCGATCAAGGCATTGCTGAGTCACGGCTATCCTGCAGACAAACTGTATTACTACCGCGGCGGCATTCAAACCTGGCAGTCACTCGGGCTGGCCACGGTGAAACCTGTCAAGGACTCGGCAGTCGCATCCAGATAGTTTGCCTGCCTTGTACATAAAAAAAGCCGCCCGCTGAGGCGGCTTTTTTATTGGGCTGCTGCTTTACACCCTGGTGATCTGATGTCAGGTTTGCCTGATCTGGATCATGTTATACGGGTATGGATTGTCTCACAGTAAAAGCAAAGCTTGGTGGGGGAGTTATCGAGTAGCTTATGCGTTTGCTTGAAGTCCGCCAGAGTGCCCTTATATAAGTACGCATATATGAATTTAAGCATGCGAGGCAATCCATGAGAGCAGATAAATTAACCAGTAAATTCCAGGCGGCGTTATCCGATGCCCAGTCGCTGGCCGTGGGTCGTGATCACGGCTACATCGAGCCCGTCCACCTGATGGCGGCCTTGCTGGAACAGGATGGCAGCACCGTACGCCATCTGCTGGCGACCACCGGGGTCAACGTTGATATGCTGGTCAGCAAGCTCGGGGTCGAACTCGACGGCCTGGCACAGATTCGGGATCACAGCGGAGACGTTCAGGTCTCGGCTGAACTCGGCCGTCTGCTCAATCTTACTGACAAGCTCGCGCAAAAGCGCAAGGATCAGTACATCTCCAGCGAGCTTTTCGTGCTCGCTGCCGTCGAAGACAAGAACCGTCTCGGTGAGCTGTTAAGACAGGCCGGTGCCGATAAAGCCGGGCTCGAAAAAGCGGTTGATGAAATGCGTGGCGGCCAGCGTGTGGAAGATCCCAATGCAGAGGAGCAGCGCCAGGCGCTTGAAAAATACACCATCGATTTAACCGAGCGCGCGCAGCAGGGCAAGCTTGATCCGGTGATTGGCCGTGATGAAGAAATCCGTCGCACTGTGCAGGTGTTGCAACGCCGC
>Ga0316201_10003162_pt1 | contig 12044 bp, 12 predicted proteins | sample CS6wburrow_MG_FD_204516 | JGI IMG/M metagenome (GOLD analysis project Ga0316201, IMG submission 204516) | Coastal sediment microbial communities from Delaware Bay, Delaware, United States - CS-6 worm burrow | ecosystem: Environmental > Aquatic > Marine > Coastal > Sediment | place: USA... | reverse complement strand
CAAGGGTGTTACGCGTGCCTATGGAGCCTCCGTCGGAATATATGCCGCCGCCATAGGTGAAGATGGCGCTGATTTTGTTGCCGCTGATGGTACTTCTCTTCAGCCGTGAAACTGCATTTTGTATTTTCGGACCGCCAACGGAGTAAACACCGCCGCCAGCAGCACCTGCTCCGGTTACGCTGTTGCCGCTTATTACCGAGTTATCTATATCAACAAGGTTTGAATAAACCCCGCCACCAAAGGCACCACGGTCACGTGAGTCACCAAAATCACCCAGGCAGTGGTTAGCATATATTTCACTGTTGATGATCGTTGCTTTTCCCCACACTGCAATACCGCACCCTCTCGACAGCGTCCAGGGCTGCTCGGTGTTGGTTGCGGAAATGTCCTCTGCTTTGTTGTATCCGCCTGTGATATCAACATTGTTCAGTGTCAGATTACCATAAACTGCAAGAACCCTGGCGGGTGTATCTTGACTACCTGTCCAGCGCAGAGTTATGCCGTCCGGCAGCATTGATGCATCTATTGAGACATCTTTACGGGCATAGAGGGCGGAGGCACCGTAGTCACGTTCGAAAAAGCCCAAAAGAACAGAAATACCATTGACGAAATCCATTACTTCGCCCTGTAGAATGGAGTGTGCTTCACCAATCTGAGTAAGCTCTATGGTACCGCCATTCAACTCCTCTGCAAAGGTTATGGTCGCACCATTTTGCGCATGATTAAGAGCGTATCTGAGTGTAACCACACCTTTTGGTGGGTTCTCGGTATCTTCAAGACTGGTGACGACGAGCGGGTTGACTGAATTGCCAAGCAGCACACAAAGTACTATCTGAAGAAACTGGAGTTTGATTTCAGGCATATGAATAATCCTTGATCAAAATGATCGCTCTGCTGATGCGTACGGTATTTACAGTATGTACAATATAATCGAAGTTATGAGAAAAATCAGTATGATCTCATAAAAGAGGAATACTCTACTGCGATTTTCATCCGCTTCACTCTAGTGCAAGATAGTTCCTTGATCTTATTGACACAAAAAATATTTACAGTGTTAATCACTTGTAATTACGTGTTTCTATTCCTATAGTCTGTGTATACCTATCCACTGACTTGTGTCAGAAAAAATAACGAGAGGACACCTAATATGCTAGAATTAAAACCATTAAAAGCTGAAGCGATTTCTGCGGCTCTCGAGAAAGCCAAACGATACCGTCTACTCAGTGAACCCGATGATGCAGAAAGTATTTGCCTCGACATCCTGGAGACCGAGCCCGGTCATCAGCAGGCACTGATTACCCTGCTTCTTGCATTAACAGATAAATTTGCTTCTTCCGGTATAACTCCAGCGTTTGAACAGGCTCAAGATGTTGTATCAAAGTTAGACAGCTCTTTCAGCAAATCGTATTATCTCGGAGTTATCTATGAGCGCAGAGCGAAATTTCATCTGAAGCAGGGTGGACCGGGTGCTGGAGCAGCAGCTTATGACTGGTTCATGCGGGCGATGGCGGCATACGATGATGCGCTTTCTTCCGATGATTCAAAAAACCAGGAAGCTGTGCTCCGCTGGAACTCATGTGCACGCATCATTAACAGTAGAGACGATGTCATCCGTGACGAGTCAGCTGATGCTGAAATGATGCTTGATGCGTTTGAAACGCCGCATTAATTAATCATTGCGGCGTTTCAAACGCATTGTTTGCTGAAATGTGCGAGTTCGTGCTTCTACTGCTACTCCCGTCTTTTTTTCAGCATCTCCTTGGTCTGATTGATTCTCTTGGTAATCAAAATGGATCGAGGGCATGCCTTTGTACATTTAAAATGATTATCGCACCCCCATGCTCCATCCGGCACATCAAGGAGGTCTAAGCGCTCATCTGTAGCTTTGTCACGGCTGTCAGCAATAAAACGATAGGCCTGAGCACTTGCTGCCGGTCCGATGAAATTCGGTTTCTGATCAAGTACCGGGCAGGCCGAATAGCAGGATGCACACAGAATGCAGTTGGTAGTATCATCAAAGGCCATGCGTTCCTCCTGTGATTGCAGCCTCTCTTTCCCCTCAACTTTTTCATCATTTATCAAAAAAGGCTTGATAGATCTGTATTTTTCAAAAAACAGATCCTGGTTGACAATCAAATCCCGGAGGATGGGGAGGTGGTGGAGTGGTTCAACCGTTACAGTTTCGCCATCTTCTTTAACCACATCTTTCACCAGAGTTTTGCATGCCAATCCGTCTTTACCATTTATTCTCATGGCATCGGATCCACATACCCCGTGAGCGCAGCTCTTGCGAAAACCGAGGCTGCCGTCATGGAAACGCTTGACCTGCATCAATGCATCAAGAAGACGCTCGTTTGGATCCACCTCAACATTGTATTCCTGGAAAAATGGTTCCTTGTCGGTATCGGGGTTGTAACGCTGTATTTTCAGGATGATCTGCATTGTAGACTCCTATATCTCAATAAGTACGTGGTTTTGGTTCCCAGATGGAGGTGTCGACCTTCTTGTAGTCAAGCCTGACTGCGTCTCCTTCGAGATAGGCCAGGGAGTGTTTCAGCCAGTTGTCGTCATCCCGCTCCTTAAAATCTTCACGGCTGTGTGCACCGCGACTTTCCTTGCGTTCAAGAGCTGCCGCAGCAGTAATTAATGAAAGATCAAGGAGGTTGCCCAGTTCGATAATTTCCAGCAGATCGGTATTAAAGCTTTTACTGGTATCCTGAACCCGCACATTTTGATAACGCTCGCGAAGCTTCTGAATTTCCTGAACGGCTGATTTCATTTCCGTTTCATTTCTGTAAATGCCGACTTTTTCCATCATAACAGTCTGCATTTCTTCTGAGATATGACCACCATGTGGGCCCGATGTACCGTCGGTTAGCCGATCCATCAAGCTTTTTGCAAAATCGGCAGCGTTCTCTTCGGGCATTACCAATGCTGCTTCTTTTACATACTCAGCAATATGCTGACCTGCACGTCGACCGAAAACAACCAGGTCGAGAAGGCTGTTGGTACCTAGACGATTCGCGCCGTGCACCGAGACGCAGGCACATTCACCAGCAGCATAGAGACCGTTAACGACAGTGCCGGCTTTATCTTTCAGCACTCTGCCGTGAATATCGGTGGGAATGCCGCCCATGGCGTAATGAGCTGTGGGCAATACGGGAATAGGGTGCTCTGCTGGATCGATGCCGAGGTATGTTTTGCAGAAATCAGTGATATCCGGGAGCTTCTTCATCAACACATCTTTACCGAGATGGGTCGCATCAAGATGGACATAGTCATCAATTTTACGATCCCCCCGAATGCCTCTGCCGGCACGAATTTCGGTGAGAACTGAACGTGCTACAATATCCCGGGGAGCGAGGTCGACCAATGTTGGCGAGTAATGTTCCATAAAACGTTCACCATCCCGGTTTCTTAAGATTCCCCCTTCGCCTCTGACTGCCTCGGTTATAAGGATGCCCAGACCTTTTATACCGGTGGGGTGGAATTGAAAGAACTCCATGTCTTCAAGGGGGATGCCGCGCCGGGCACAGACAGCCGGGCCGTCACCTGTGTTGGCATATGCATTGGATGTGATTTTAAACATCCGGCCAAAGCCGCCAGTTGCAAAGAGTACAGCCTTGGCTGCAAATATATGCAGTTCACCGGTTGCCAGCTCGACGACTACGACACCTTTGCAGATATCATTTTCCAGTACCAGATCAAGCACCTGATACTCATCAAAAAATGCAACATTGTTTTTAATGCACTGCTGATAGAGGGTTTGCAGGATCATATGCCCTGTTCTGTCAGCCGAATAGCAGGCACGGCGAACGGGCCCCTCTCCAAAGTTACGGGTATGACCGCCAAACCGACGCTGGTCAATTTTACCATCAGGCGTACGATTGAAAGGCAGGCCCCGGTTTTCAAGATCGTAGACAGCCTGTATGGCCTCTTCTGCCAGAATATGGGCCGCCTGCTGATCAACAAGATAATCACCGCCTTTGACGGTATCAAAGGCATGCCATTCGGCTTTGTCCTCCTCCACATTGCCAAGAGCAGCACTTATGCCACCCTGGGCGGCACCAGTGTGGCTGCGGACAGGATAGAGTTTAGAGAGAACTGCAGTTTTTGATTTTTTACTGGCTTCAAGTGCGGAATAAAGTCCCGCACCACCAGAACCGACAATTATGGTATCGAATTGATGGATCACGTGCACCTCCGTAGGTTGAGCAGCGTTTTATTGAAGCAGTACAGAACAAGTAATGTTCACAAGGCTGTACTAACTTACCCCTGCGTTAGGAAATTGCAGTAAGCTCTACTAAAAATATATAAACTTTTACGTGGTAACTCTAATGGGATAGTTGCAGTGTCTTAAAGTATACCCCATAGGGTTGTGTCTCACCAATAAAAACCTAAAGCATTCGAATCTCACCTATATTCAAAACAAGATACTGGCTTCGGTCGAGCTGCATCTCGTTGATGTCTCTATGTAGATCAAGAGCGGGCAGTCCCGGGGGATTGTCGCCCAGATGAAATGTACCCCACTGGGTTGGTATAAAGTAACGGGCACCAATATCCTGAAATGCCCGAATAGCTTCTTTGGTGTCCATATGGGGGTAATGCATGAACCATCGTGGATCGTAGGCTGTTATCGGCATGAGAGCGTAATCGATAGTGTCAAATTTTCGGCCAATTTCCTGATACCCTTTGAAATAACCGCTATCTCCGGCAAAATAGATGGTTCTGCCATTTGAAGACAACATATAGCTTGCCCAAAGGGTTGTGTTGTATCCCTGAAAAATTCGCCTTGACCAATGCTGTGCCGGCAGACAGGTAAGGGCTGTATCTTTGCCAAGCTGCAGTTCTTCCCACCAGTTCATTTCTGTAACAGATCCGCTGACAAAGGATTCAACATATTCTTTTAGCCCTTTGGGTACAAAGTAATTTGTATTCTCAGGTAGTGCTTCCAGCGATGCTTTATCAAGATGGTCATAGTGGTTATGCGAAATCATTACATTCAGTTTACCATTTAGTCCTGTCAAATCTTCTGCGATTAAAGCTGGCGGTGTGATTCTTTTTGGCAGCAGTGCGCGTTTGCTGAAAATGGGGTCGGTAAGCCAATATTGATCATCCAGCCGGATGAGAAACGTAGCGTGTCCTATCCATGATATGAAGTCCTGCTTGTCTGGTAAGGCAGTGATCCGTTCAATCAGATCCGGAAAAAATTGCGGTTTGTTTTTTACTGCCTCGTCAGTGTAGGTTGGAGTTTTACTGAATCGCCACCTGAGAAACCTGGAAAATGATCTATCTTCTTGGGCAAGCCAGGGATTGTAAAAAACGCCATTATTGATGTTGTCGGTATAAAGATCTTTTATTTCAGTGTTATTAACTGTTTCGGCCCACTTCTTCTCATCAAAAGCAAGTGGCGTAAAGATGCAGGACGAGAGAAGTCCAAAGAAAAGCAGCCCTGAAAGTATGGTGAAAATTTTGGACATTAAAACCTCTAAAAAATTTTAAAAATATCAGATGCGTCCATCAGATGATGCAATAATTGCGGGGTTATAAAAGTTGAAAATAATCATCCGATTCATATAAAGTTAATCAATCATTTAAGAAAAGTAAGGGGAGTGACTAGGCTATTGAGGTGACAAAAAAAAATTGTCTGGAAGAATGTCAGATAAAAGGTTGTACCCTATCAGCAGGTACCCTATATTTCCAATGATACTGAATGGAGTTACGCTGGCTGTTTTTCCTTGGTGTAGGCTCTGTAATGTGTTTTTTGTTAAGCGTATTTATCTGGGTATTTCTTTGATTGCAGAATTTAATCCATCTGTTGGAAGGAGAGTGGAAGATGCCGTATATTAACATCAAAATAACCAATGAGGGTGTCACTTCTGAGAAAAAAGCGCAGTTAATAAAGGGAGCCACAGAGTTGCTGCAGGATGTTCTGGGAAAAGATCCCCAGACTACTGTGGTGGTGATAGAAGAGGTGGATACAGACAGTTGGGGTATTGGTGGTGAGTCCATTACTGTGAGAAGAAAGCGCGAGAGTAAACCATGAGCATCCTGGTGTCGGTGTATTGCTATATTTGCATTTAGACAATAGCAACATGTTGCATGAAATCTTTTAACTCGCTTCTTAAGGAAGTTCTGAGTTGTACTATCTGTTCTCCGCATTTGCCGCACGGGGTACGTCCTGTCCTGCAGATACAACCACAGGCTCGGATCCTCATCGTCGGTCAGGCACCGGGAAGAAAGGTGCATGAATCCGGTGTACCCTTCCTTGATGCCAGCGGTGATAGGCTGCGTGATTGGATGGGGGTGACATCTGAGGTTTTCTATGATGCAGGACGGGTTGCAATCCTTCCCATGAGCTTCTGTTTTCCAGGAAGCCGTATGTCGGGAGATCTGCCGCCTCGGCCCGAATGTGCACCTGCCTGGCGCAGCAAACTGTTCGGTCATCTTCAGCATCTGGAGTTGACCATATTGATTGGAAAGTATGCTCAGGCATACCACCTAAACAGCAGAGAGACACTGACCAAAACAGTTGGCTCGTGGCAAAAAGTATGGCCGGGTGTCGTGCCGCTGCCGCATCCCAGTCCAAGAAATAATATCTGGCTGCATCGCAACCCATGGTTCGAGGAAGAGGTGATTCCACAGCTTCAACGAAGAGTCAGAGAGGTGCTTGCAATTGGTGAAGTCGTATTTTGAATTTTAAACTTTTATAAAGGCGTCAGAAAAACGGGTGTACCCGTCAGAAGCAGATTGCTGCCAGAAGTGATTTCACTGCTACCGTTCCAGTGCACCAAGGTGTAGCTTGGTTCCGGCAGATTGATGGTGGCACTGGCATCCTCGCTTCTGTCGGTGGTGGTTTTTGCCCAGAGAACATAACGGATCAGGCCATCTTTCATAAATGCTGCACCGTCTACTGCAGCGGGAAGAGCAATGGCTGCTGTTGCACCCGCGTCATAGCTCCAGCCATAAAGCTGTTCATATGTGATACGATTGGCACGTCCCTGGTCGGTTATACGCTCGTTTCCTGGGGTGGTGATCTTAAGGTTTTCGTAAAAACCCATGAGGTCGTACGGGCCTGCGGAAGGATCGTCATAGCTTTTTCCTTCACCCGTTAGAAACCACTGAATGAGCTTGATATCAGCCATTTGGGCTTTGACAATAGCCTTGATGGTAAAGTTGCGCTGCAGCTCTATGCCGCCAAGAGTTTCACCTATCTGTCTCCTGGGGACATTCATTTCTGTAATAATATACGGTTTTTCAGGATACTTAACTCCATTGTAGCCATGTTTGGCGAGGACAGCAGCAAACTCCTGATGTGATCCCAGGAACACAGATACGGCCTTGTCGCTGTGGCGATCTGGCACCCATTGCCCGTTTTCGTATTTTCTGGTGCCGTATTGCGGATAATTATGCATGCTGAGCGTGTCAAAATAGGCTCCGCCTTTGAGGGGATAGGTGCTGGTAACTTTGCCGCCGTCCGGGTTGTCTGTGTTGCGGAGGAGCACATCAAGAAATGATTGGTAACCGAGTCCTCCAGGTGTGATATATCCCTTGGGATCATATTGTTTGATAACAGTATAAGCGATACGCAGCAGTCGAATATAATGATATACCGGAGCACGAAGATTCGGTAGATCTTCAGGTTTTGGCATGTTGTCCCACCAGTTTCCGGGCTGACCTGCTGTTTCCCAACCATGACTTGAATAGGTGTAGTCAGGTTCGTTGATGATCTCGTAAAAATCGATAAACTGGCCGTAATTTTTTACTACATACCAGATATAGAGGGCAAAACGATTATTGTCGTTTACAGGTGTTCCGTTCTGACCTGAGTCCCAGATTGGTTCATACATGCCCTGCCAGAGTTTGGACCTGCTGCCTCCATAGTACTCGGTTGCTCTCCATTCTTCACGGGGAGTTTGCAGAAAAGTTGTTATGCCTTTGAAGCCAAGATCATCAACTATTTGCCGAAAGGTGTTGACACGAATGGTCGCACCCCACTGGGCAAGAAAAGCGTCCGGCAGAGTATTTCTTGCAGAACGGCAGCCCGCATCGTAGCAAAGCTGATAGATGTCTGTGTCCGACCATCCGTTACCGTAATATCCAGGGTTAAGACCTGATAGAAAGAGATTCTGATATGGAGGGACATAAATATTCGCTGTAACAGGCCCGGCCGGGGGTGACGGAGGTGAGGGCACTCCGTTACCCATTATTGCACCAAGGTAGGGGAGAAAAAAGAATTTATCCTCTGCCGCTGCAGCATTTTCAGAGTTTCCGGAAAAAAGGACGAGGCTGATTATAAGTACCGATACTGCTGTGGAGCATTTCTGGTGTACGATGAACATATTTCGTCTCATGGTTATTGTATTGGTAAAACCTCAACAAAGGTTCCGTTCTATATTTCTATTGATATCAATGGTTTGTTTTTATTTTAAGGTTTGAAAAGCTGATGCGAAATAATTGGTACAATACTCATTTAAGGGAAAGATTTGTATAGTAATTAATTATTTATACTTTTAAAATCATCGACACTCAGTAAATGCAGGGGTATTATCAGGCGTTATATGAGTATCTTGTTTGTTGCATGTAACCGCCCACTCTTTACTCTTGAGTAATTTTTACCCCCAAGGAGATCTTATATGATACACGTCATTGCATCAATACACGTTAAAGATGGGAAAGTAGATGAATTTATAAAAATTTTTAAGAACAATATCCCCGCTGTCCTCGGAGAAAAAGGGTGTGTAGAATATGTTCCCACCGTCGATGTTACCACAGGTCTGCCTCCCCAGGAATTGAATGCAAAGGTTGTTACAATAGTTGAAAAGTGGGACAGTTTGGAGGATTTGCGAGCACATTTGACTGCACCCCACATGCTTGAATATAAAGAAAACGTTAAAGATATGGTTGAAAAAGTGGTGCTTAAAGTATTGGAGCGGGCATAACCTTGGATACAATGAAAATTTGGGTCGATGCAGATGCCTGCCCCGTGGTAATCAAAGAAATCATATTCAAAGCGGCAGAACGAACTGGTGTGCAGGTAATCTTGGTGGCTAACCAGCCTGTCCGTATCCCGCCCTTGGTCTGTGTCAGTTTTGTGCGTGTTGCTGCAGGTCTGGACGTTGCAGACAATGAAATCGTCAAAAGGCTCCGAAGTGGTGATCTTGTCATAACAGCTGATATTCCTTTGGCGGCAAATGTTATTGAAAAGGGCGGCGCAGCACTTAATCCCCGCGGTGAAATGTATTCTGAAGAGAGTATCCGGTCGCGTTTAAGTGTGAGAGATTTTATGGACGACCTTCGAGCCAGCGGTGTCGATACCGGCGGGCCGCCACCACTTAATAAAAACGACCGACAAAAGTTCGCCAATCATCTTGATAGATACCTGGCTAGAAACCTGACTCGCAGTTGAGCTGTTTTTAAAAAAATCTAACAATCGCTGAATATCCATGGTAACAGAATGATTTACCTGATTTTTGTGGGTATACTATCCGGTTTATTCTTTAGCTCAAGCTTCATCCTCAACAGGCTTATGAGCCTTGAGGGAGGCCACTGGCTTTGGTCGGCGTCGCTGCGCTATGCATTTATGTTCATTTTTCTGGTGTTTATCATCGCAATATTTCAAGGATTTAGAACTCCCTGGATTGTTTGCAAGCTGTTTGTCAAAAATTGGCTGTTTTGGATAATAGCAGGAAGTATTGGCTTCGGCGGTTTTTATTCGCTGCTCTGCTTTAGTGCCGACCATGCTCCTGGTTGGGTGGTTGCTGCAACATGGCAACTTACCATTATTGCATCTCTTTTTGTTCTGGTAGGTTTTGGAAGGACATTTCCAAAGAAGGTCTGGGGATTCTCTCTCCTGATTTTCATAGGAGTTCTGCTGGTCAATACCAGCCAGGTTGAAGCTTTTGATTATTATCAGCTGATGTTGGGAGGGATTCCTGTGTTGATTGCTGCTTTCTGCTATCCCATCGGAAATCAGCTCGTGTGGGAAGCAAAAAATGGCAACAATTCATTACCAACCATAGATTCGCCATTTATTGATAATCCTTTCAATAGAGTCTTCCTGCTGACCCTTGGTTCGATTCCTTTCTGGATTATTCTGCTGATGATAGTACGACCTTCGCCGCCATCTCTTGGGCAGGTCAGCAACACCGCAATGGTTGCATTTTTTTCAGGTATTCTGGCTACAAGTTTGTTTTTGTATGCCCGGAACCGTGCAAAAAAGTCAAGTGAGTTGGCTGCTGTAGATGCAACGCAATCCAGTGAAGTTGTTTTTGCAGTTATTGGTGAAATAGTTATTCTTAATGCAGCGTTGCCAACTCTTACTGCCTTTGGCGGAATTGCCTTGGTGTTTGCCGGGCTCACGTTATTTGTCTGCTTTCAGGATGGAAACTAACCAGGTTGAAATGATGTGAAGAATATTTTGTCATTCAATCGTTTGATTGTAAGGATCTGAAAATAAATGAAAAAATTTAATATACTATTAACCAATGATGATGGTATTGAGTCTCCCGGACTCAGGGCGGCCGTAGAGTCGGTCATGGATCTGGGCAATGTAACGGTAGTTGCTCCCACCTCCCAGCAGACAGGAGCGGGGCGGGGACTGGTTGGTGATATGCAATCGGTACTAACACCCGTTGAGTATATCGTTAATGGCGTTGCTGTTACAGCCTATCACTGCGAATGTTCACCGGCACTGGCTGTTCGCCATAGCCTGAGAACCCTATTGCATAACGCTACAATAGATTTGTTAGTATCAGGAATTAATTATGGTGAGAATCTGGGGGTAAACATATCAAGTTCAGGAACAATAGGTGCCGCTCTGGAAGGTGCGAGTTCTGGTATTCCTGGTATAGCAATTTCGAAACAAACTGAAATTTCATCGCATCACTCATACACAGATCAGGATTGGTCGGTAACAATGCACTTTTTGAGGAAATTTGCTGACTATATGTTAACCCATGAACTGGACGCTGATGTTGATGTCTTGAAAATCGAAGTACCGAATGACGCAACCACTGCAACGCAATGGGAATTTACCAGACTGGCGAAAACAGCGTACTATTACAAAGACATCCCTAATCCTGGTGCAGCGAGTAAAATAGGTGATGGTGCTACTGTTATAAAAGTTGACAAAGATCGTCTCGACCCGTTGTCAGACATTTATTCCTTGGCAATTAGAAAAAATGTGTCAGTTACACCTTTAAGTCTGGATTTTACCTCTCGCCTTAGTCTGGATGAGCTTCGGATTAAATTTGAGAAAGGCTAGTTTTGCAAACATTGCCAACCATTCTAAACATTGGACAGTTCATTTTTGCCTACAACTGAGGACCTGTATCCTTGTGGAGAAAACATAGAATATAAGGGATAGTATGTTTGACATTCATAATTACAACAGCTTTATTATGGCCATTGTTGTTTTTCAGCTCATTCCTGGTGCGGGAACCATTGCTATTCTCAATGCAACAGCCAGGAACGGTGTGGGTGTCGGCATGTGTGCAGTTCTGGGCACATTGACTGGTGATTGTATCTATATGCTGGCTGCGGTTCTAGGCTTGGCCGCAGTGCTGAGTGCATATCCGGGAGTACTTGCTGCTGCCCAATGGATTGGTGTCTGCTATTTGTGCCTGTTGGGGGTAAATCTTCTGCGAGCATCTGCCATGGGAAAGTCACCAGCCATTCGACCAGAAGTAACTGGCTGGTTGTACTACCGGCAGGCCCTGGCCGTTTGTCTTACAAATCCAAAAGCGATCCTGTTTTTTATGGCTTTTTTCCCATTATTCCTTGGAGAAGATTCAAAGGTAGTGACTCTTATCATCATGATGGCCCATGTCACCTTTCTGAGTTTTATCTACCAGACTTTTCTGGTGCTGGCCGGTAATGCAGTTGCAAGGAAGCTTTCAAAGTGGGAATATGCAAGAGTAGCGGCCGCTCGACTGGCTGGTATTGCACTTGTTGCCTTCAGTGTAAAACTTGCGAGCAGCATAAAATAACAAGGATTGACATTGCCGCCTGATCTCTGTGTCGGGTAGTTGCGTGTCTTTTTT
>Ga0316201_10003161_pt1 | contig 12045 bp, 9 predicted proteins | sample CS6wburrow_MG_FD_204516 | JGI IMG/M metagenome (GOLD analysis project Ga0316201, IMG submission 204516) | Coastal sediment microbial communities from Delaware Bay, Delaware, United States - CS-6 worm burrow | ecosystem: Environmental > Aquatic > Marine > Coastal > Sediment | place: USA: Delaware... | reverse complement strand
CAGCTCACTACGCGCTGCTTCAATTTCGGCGAGCGTGCGCTCGATGGCCAGCTGATAGTCGGAAGGGTCGATAACGAACAGCATCTCGCCCTTTGCAACGCTGGCGCCGGGACGGAATGCCGCCGAGACCCTGACGACGCGTCCTGTAACCTGCGGAATTACGCGGGTTACGGTTCGCGCCTGGACAACGCCGTTCAAGCGCACCGACGGCCGAAAAGGCGTTGCCACCGGTGTGACAATCGAAACGGCAATGTCGGTGGAGGGCGCAGCCGACGGCGGTCCCGATGAGTCGGGCCGTAAGCTGATCGACAGCAGCAACGCTAGGCCGACGACAGCGACGACGAATACAAGTTGAAGCGCTCCTGCGTGGCGCTCCAGGAATTTAGTCATAGTCTTTTTGGTACGAAGGGTTCCAGCGCCAATAATGACGAAAATCGGGCCCTATGTCTGTATCGACATGTAACGTCCGGGCCGGGAAGCCCCCATTTGCCACTATTGGCGGGCGGATGGCCGCAGCGATATTTCTCCGGAGTCACTAACCCGGATTGCCGGCTGGATCCTGCCGACGTCGAGCTTTGCCTCCAGTTTGTAAGGGACTTTGTCATTCGCCGAGCTCATCAGGTCCGTGACGAGCCGAATCCCTGCAAACAGGTTCGGCGACGCTGTAAGCGTAAGACTGCCTTCTCCGTACGCTTCGATAACGGGCAGTTCATTGCCGACGCCCTTGATCAATTCATGCCCACCGAGGCTGACCGTATAAGAAACGCCCCGAAGTTTAAGGGCCTCGCGGTTCGGATTGACGACATGCAAACCGATTTCGAAGTTCGGCAAGGCACCCTGTGAGGGCAGGGCGCGAAACGAGTTAATGGTGACCGTCGGGGTCTCGTAGCCGGGACGCAAGCCTGCGCAGGCCTGCAAGACTCCCGCGAAGCCGATAATTACGACGATTAACAACCGTTTTGAAAGGATCCTGCTTCTGCTCACTGTCTGTTCCTTGTTTGCCCGAACGCGCCCATCATAAGCGTTGCGTCGGGAACATATCGATAATTGGCGTCGCCGCGATACTAGCGCTTTTCCAGCGAAGAGGCGCCCTGGCGTAACTTATTGACCAGTTGAGCAGTTATTGAGCCGCCTCGTTCGACCGATCGCTCTGCCAACGAGCGAAAAAAGGTCTACACTGATTGATGAGTGTGTCGATTGAAGCGGGAGGCTGTTATGCAAGTACCGGAACTGCCAAGCAACGAAGCTGCCAGGGTCGCCACGCTGCACAGCCTGAATATCCTCGACACGCCCCGAGACGACCGGTTCGATCGCTACACGCGCATCACCGCGCGAGTCTTCGACATGCCGATTGTGCTAATCAGTTTGGTGGATGGCCGCCGGCAATGGTTCAAGTCGGCCGTAGGCCTGGATGCCGAAGAGACGCCCCGCGACATCTCCTTTTGCGGCCACGCGATACTGGGCGACGGGGTATTCGAGGTTCGCAATGCGCGCCGCGATCCGCGGTTTCGCGACAACCCTTTGGTCATTGAACAGCCGAATATTCGCTTTTATGCCGGGGCGCCACTCGAAGCGCCCAACGGACACAAGCTCGGAACGCTCTGCATCATTGACAGGGTTCCGCGTCGGCTGAGCGATGATGAAAAAACCATGCTGAAAAATCTGGCTGACATGGTTGTTGGCGAGATGATCAGCAATGTCGATACCGAAACCGGGCTGGCTAATCGCCATGCGCAAATTCTCGCCGGAGCGAAATGCCTGGAAAAGGGCGCTGATGCGCGTGAGCTGTCGCTGCTATTGTTCGACATCAGCGACGTCTTTGCGTCAGGTGGCGACAGCGATTCACAAAAACCGGCACTGATCTTCGCAGACCTGTTGCGCAGACACTTTCCTGCGGCGCAATCGATAGCGCATTTGGGCGGCTATCACTTCTGTGTGCTGCACGGTAGAGACAAGGCTTTCGATGAAGCATTGGCGATCAATCGCTTGTGCGCGGGCGCCAAAGATTCACTGCAATACGATGGCCATCACGGTTCGTTGTCAATATTTGTCGGCTGCCTCCGATACGACGCGACGAAATACCATTCTATTGATGACATGCTTCGTGAAGCGGATGGCATGTTTTCCCGGCACGAGAAACAGCCATTACCTGACGTCAAGCATCGCTCGGGAATTGTGGATACCCTGGTCAGCTGGCGTAAGACTATTTTCTAGCCGGCGGTCTCAGTTATCCAGTTGCGTCCCGCTCAAATTGCTGGGATAGACGAATCGTGGAGTATGCATCGACGTGATTGATGGCATATGCAGGACGCGCCGCGGGTTCCAGGCTATCAGATCGCCGTCAGAGCACTCGTGCAAGTAGCAGAAGTGCTCCTGTAACGCATGCTCGCGCAACTCCGTCATCAGCTTGTCCGCAGTTGCGTCGTTACTGTCGACGATGCGGCAATCCCGGTTCAACAGCAGGTTTAGAAACTGTGCCCCGCTAACCACGTGCGCAGAATCGTGCGTGCGCGACAACACTCCGTCCTTGTTTACGACAGCGTCGATGTGCATCTCCGAACTCGGCAGCCAACGCAGCCGCAGGCTGTCGATCCGGCGCTTTAGCTTTGCCGGCAGCGCGCTGTAAGCGGCCTCCGAGTTTATAAAGCGGTCGGTACCACTGGATTCAGAACAGCAGTACATGATTGCCGCAACCTGTGGCAATGGCCGGAAGTTGACGTCCAGCTTGATTTGCAGTTCGGATGAGACAGGTTCGGCACGTGTCGCGGCGTGCTGCGTGTAACTGTCGAATCGGTTGGGGTGCTGCTTCTTGTCGGTGATGACAACCAACCCGTACTCATACATCAGGTCGAGCAGCGGGAACAGGATCGGGCCCTGTGTATCGGGGTCACGTCCGCAGGTACCTATACGTATGCCAAACGGGCCCGGCAGGGCTTCGCTCTCAAACAGCACTGGCCCCATCGATTTATCGTCGTAACGAATGCGGACGCGCCTGCTGCGGCTTCGACCTTCGGTTTTCACTCCTTCAGGAATAAGCTTCATGCCCAGGCCGATCATCGCGGGGGCAATTAGCATGTCATCCAGCTTGCCGATAATCGGGATGAAGTCGGGGATCAGGTCGAACGGCAGTAGCAGGTAGCCGACGCCGCCGCCGATGAGCCATTTCGCTGTCGTCGGCGTACGTGGATCGTCGAGGAGAGCCCGGTAGTAGCGATACTCTCTTTGCATGCGGCCAACAACGCGTCCCTGGCTAGGGGGGCGGTCGCTTTTGGAAGATGCCTTGCTCGCCTGCTTGGCCATTTGTCACCTCCTGGGCGGGTGTTCGGCCAAATTCGATCGTCTACATTCCTTAAGCCTAGTCCAGGATTTGCGTTACGGCTATACGGGCTGGCATTTACGCGGGTTTCAGCAGCTTGGACTCAACCTCGTATCGGGAGCCGTTCGTGGCCTCGAGGTTGACTTCCCAGATTTCCTCGTCCTGTATCTGCGTACGCTCGCGCCCGGGAAGAACACGTTCGTCGTCGACCTGTAGTCCCCATACCCTGACGTGACGAACCCCGACAACGGGGATGCGCTCGCTGTCAAAACGCGCGCGCAGGGCAGCGTCCACGTCGTCGCTCGCCCAGATGGCGTAGCCGCGTTCGACGATCGCGGTCAGGCTATCCGGCATCGCTGCCAGCAATTTCTTGTTGGTCATTGGTCTTTTGCCTCCCGCCGGGCCCGTAGGCCTGGCCGTGATCCCGTACCCCAATGTACACCGTCCACGGGGGCAGAAAATATAGGGATATTCTGCTATCAAAAAAGCGACTAATCGGTTCTTTTTGCAACGATTTAGCGTGTATGCTGGTCCGGATAAGGGCAGCATGAGCGCAGATCAGACATGATATTTTCAGCGACGAAACGCCTTGAAGCGGATATGGCAGAAGCTCGCACCTACGCCGAGTGGAAAGCTGCAGCCATTGCGCACGACAAGAAGTCAGGCGTCGTGCGATGGCAAAAATCCGACGAATCCAAGCACTTTGATTACACGTCTATCCGCAGACGACTGCGGCGATTACGCAGGCTACGGGCCAAGAACGACCATGCTGCCGTGTTGTTTGCGTTGAACGAAGGCCTGCACGGCAATATCGACGGCATGGGCAGCTCGGCGCTCTACGGCAAGGCGAAATTCAGCACCAAGAAACTGATCGTCGATTATGTCAACGAGGTCGTTGATGCCCTGGAAATGCTGGCAAGTTCCGAGGCCGATGATATACCCCGGGATGAGCGGCTGGACTTCTTCCGGCGCGCTCAGCATTGCTACGGTTGCTCAGCGCTCATGATGAGCGGCGCCGGCTCGCTGTTGTTCTTTCACATCGGTGTGGTCAAGGCCTTGGGGCTGGAGGGCGTGCTGCCAGGCGTCCTGTCGGGCAGCAGCGGCGGTGCGGTAGTGGGCGCCGTGGTCGGAGCACACGACGACAGGGTCCTGGAGGATATGCTCAAGCCGGAGAACCTCGCGCAGGAAATGGAGCGCGATGAAGGGTTGTTCAGGCGCTTCGAGGCATTCAGGCCGGAAGTCGCGAAGACGGAAGACGTGCAGGAGGCGCTGAATCGCCTTGTACCGGACATGACGTTTCAGGAGGCCTTCGAGCGCACGGGCCGGCACCTGAATGTGTCGATTGCCGCGGCCGAAAAACACCAGACATCGCGCTTGCTGAATTCGATCACGACACCCAACGTCTATGTACGTGAAGCCGTCATGGCCTCAGCAGCAGTGCCCGGTTTTTACCCGCCTGTTGCGCTTGCTGCGAAGAACGACCAGGGACAAAAGCAGCCCTACCTGCCGTCACGCCGATGGGTCGACGGCTCCCTAAGCGATGATTTACCGGCTAAACGGCTGTCGCGCATCTACGGCGTCAATCATTTTATTGTCAGCCAGATCAATCCGCATATCTTCCCGTTCGTTACCGATACGAAGAGAAAAAAAGACCCGATTACAACCATAAAGCTCGCCGGCGGCCGGATTGCACGCGAGTGGATCAATGCCAGTGCATCGCTGCTTGAAAAACCGCTCGCCTGGAACCCTACCGTTAACAGGGTCACAAATGTGGCGTTGAGCATCATCAACCAGGACTATTTCGGCGACATCAACATCCTGCCCGACAAGCGCATGTTTAACCCGCTGAAGCTACTGGCGCACAAGTCAATCGAGGAAATCGTCGAGCTGATCGAACTGGGCGAGAAAGCGACCTGGCCGAAAATTGAGATGATCCGCGTGCAGACGAAAATCAGCAGAGTGCTTGATGGAATCCTGAGAGAGTTCGACCACCAGGAACCGCGTCTGCGTAGCAGCGTTTCGCGACGGGCCGGCTGATGTGATCAGCAAAATTCTCATTGTAGCGGCGGCATTCGTCGTCGTTGTAATCGTTTTTCGTTTTGCGTACCCGCGGCGGTTTCTTCGCCTGGTATTGCTGGCACTGCGCAGAATCGCGGGTTTCAGGACGCGGTCGGTCGTATTCAATGGCACTCGCTGGTCCTATCTTGAGGGCGGTCCGGAATCGGGTGAAGTCCTGGTCCTGCTGCATGGCTTCAGCGGCGACAAGGACAACTGGCTGCTGTATGCGCGCTATCTGCGCAAAGACTACCGCGTCATCATCCCGGACCTGCCAGGCTTTGGAGACAACGCGCGCGATCCGGACGCGGACTATCACATGGATGCGCAGGCACGATGGCTGCTGGCATTCGTCGATGCGATGGGAATCGAAAAATTCCATGTCGGCGGCAATTCGATGGGCGGTTACATCACGCTGAAATTCACGCTTGCCTACGCCGAGAGAATTCTGAGCCTCGCTTTGCTCGACTCCGCCGGGGTTCTTGGGAAAACCAAGAGCGAGTTGCAGCTTGCGACCGAAAAAGGCGAAAGCCTGCTGACGGTTTCATCGCCTGAAGAGTTCGACAGGCTGCTCAGGTTTATTGTTTATCGACCGCTGCCGCTGCCGGGCTTTATCAAGAAGCCGTACTGTGAAGACCTGATAGCGAACCGGCCTTTCCTGGAGTCGATTTTCTGGCCGATGGCTGAGGAGATGCAGGACCGGCCCTTGAACGATCAGCTGCAGAAGATCGCGGCGCCTGCCCTGGTCATCTGGGGCCGCCAAGATCGACTCATCGACGTCAGCTGTGTCGATGTTCTGAAGGCGCAGATTCCGAACAATCACTGCGTTGTATTCGAAGAAACGGGGCATGTGCCCATGCTGGAGCGCCCCGCCGAATCCGCAGCTGTGCACGCCGAGTTCCTGAACAACTACCGAGCGGCTACGCTTTAACGGCGCGGATTTTTCTCTTGGCCTGAGCTTTCTTGCTGCGGGGTTTCCGCGACGGCCTGGGCCTGGCGGCCGCTTTCAGGTCTTTCAACGAACGCTCGAGGCAGTCAACGAAAAAGTCAATGTCGGGCAGGATCTCGCGTGTTGACGTGACATTGAACGACATCTGGCCGTTGTAACTGGGTGTTGCAATGAACAACCCCATGCCGTTGGCTAGCGGCGCCATGCCAAAACTACCGACCTGGCGGGCACCGTTCATATAAAGCGGCACCTGTGGTCCCGGCACGTTCGAGATAAACAGGTTGCACATGCGGACTTTGGCGCTGGCGCGCAATACCAGTCGGCTGGCCATTACCAGGGTCGAAGCCGGTACGTGCTTGCTGAGATCCGTCATCAATCGTGCCGACATGCCGGCTTTCGCAGCCTTGCTTTGCTGCGTGGCATTGTGGACACAGATCAGGCGGTCGATCGGATCCTCGACGTCTGTAAATATCGGCGTCGTCATCGAGGTAATATCATTACCAGGCGTATCCGCATCGGATGCGGCGCCCCGACGCGCGTTTATGGGCACCCAGGCCACTAGGGAATCATCAGGCAACTCATCGTGGTGCTGCAGATAGTAGCGCAGGCCACCGCCGCAGATCGCCAGGACAACGTCATTGATCGTGCTGCCGGGGACAGCTTCGCGCACCGCTTTCAAGTCAGCCAGGGGGAACGCCCTCGCGTCGAACATTTTTTGCGCCGACACGGTGCCGTTGAAGCGCGACTCGGGCACGCCCTGCTTTTCTTCTTTCTGCGATCGCAGCGCGTTCTGCGCAAGATTGTATATGCTCGGTACGGCGCGCATCACGGCGTCGGTCATGCCGATGGGCGAGCGTATCGTATGCCAGGTCGCCCGAACGGCCATGTCCAACAGGCTGGGTTGCGGGCTGCGGCGCAGTTTCGCCATATTCAGGGGCACGGCCGGCGTGCCCTTGTTGTCGATATCGGCCATCGCCCCGAAAAAATCAATGATTGCGGTGCCGTCAACGGCGGCATGATGAATCTTCGCCGCTATCGCGTAGCTGCCTTTCGGCAGCCAGTCGATATTGTCGAGGCCCTCGACAACGTACATTTCCCAAAGCGGCCGGTTCATATCCAGGGGCCGAGAGTGATAGCGCGCCATCTGGATACAGAATTGCCGCCAGTCCCCCGGTTTGGGGAGTCGACCGTGACTGACGTGATACTCGAGATCGAAATTTTCGTCGTCGACCCAGTAAGGAAAATCGAGTTCCAACGGCACACGCACGAGCCGCCGCTTGAACAACGGGCTCATGTGCAGTCGTCCTTCGATGTGCGCCAGGATATCCTTGAAGCGAACGACTGCGCCATCGGGAACCGTCGTCGGATCGAAAATCGCTATTGACGTAACGTGCGTCAGGTTATCTTCTGACTGCATATACAGAAACTGGGCGTCCTGCGGGCTTAACTGATCCATACGTTCTACTCCCTCTTCAGACGGGCAGCGCGAGCGCTTTTATCTGCTCAAGACGATGCATTAACTCGCGGAGACTTTGACTTGTCTGTACCCGGCGCTCCGTGAGTTCGGCGCCGCCTGCTCCTGCAAGTCCTCGATTCTCGATCCATTTATAGCCATTTTCAAATAATTGTTTGCCGATCGACGCCTCACTGCTGATACGGCGTCGCAAGTACGCCTCTCTGCCATAGCCGAAACAGCGCCGCAGGCAGTCATCGGGGTCCAGTGGCTTTTCGGGCGATGTTATCGCCGCGACGTCGGTGACAACGTAGTGCGCTTCCACGAACTGGGTCAGCGTCGCATGGGCAACCAGCGGCCGGAATGTGCGTAGCAGCCTGATAGCGTAGTCGGCCTCCCGTGCCAGGCTGTCTTCCCAATCGGGCTCGTATCGTCGCAGCTCCTCGCTGACCTCTTTATGAAATTCTTCGCGCGGCGCGTAGAAGAACTCGAACTTGAACAGGTCTCGCAGCCGATCCACCTCCTCCCAGAACGCCGGCAGCGGAGCCTGCGGTTCCGTCGAGGCGCGCAGTAACGCTAATTCTGCAATGGCCTTGGTGACGAAATGATGAATTGTCGTGTTGCGGTAGTAATTTGCCACGGCGTGCTGTCTTGGCGCGATTGCGTAGACTTCCTCGGGGCCATCGTCGTAGCGGGTGAGCATCCCGTTGTTCACCAACACCTGGGCCATCGCCGCCAACTCCGCTTCATTTTCGATCTCAAAATGGTGGGTGATCCTGATTTTCCTGGCGTTAGCCCATAGCACGACTTCTTTAATCTCGATGGCCAGTTCATGGCGAGTCAATGCGCGGGGTGAACTTCCCAGCAGCAGCATCGTCGCGAGCGACGCCAGCGTTATCGGCGTCACTCGATTGGCCTCGACGCCGACCTTGAGTGCCAGTTTGGCCAATGCGATCCGGTCTTCGCCCGACGGTACTCCTTCGAGCACGACAGGCTCGCCGAAATTCATGTAGATCTTACCCATCGGCTTGTTCAGGCTGCGCATGTAACCGAGGAACCAGCGCAGGCTTTCCGGACGTTTCTTGAGGCCAGACTGCTCCCGGGCATAGTCACGAACATCGCTGATCAGGTCGTAGTTCAAGGCGACCGGTATGATGTGCAGCTTTTGTGCATCGTTTGCGTGTGCCGCGTCAAGAACGTATTTCAATATCCCGTATTTCGGCGGCATGAGTTTGCCGACCCTGGAGCGGGTTCCTTCGAAGGCCCAGCTCAACGGGAAGTTCTTTTCCATCAGGTAGCCAATGTACTGCCGCAAAACCAGTTTGTAGAGCAGGTCATCCTGGAAGCTGCGCCGGATAAAGATGACGCCGGCGCGGCGTGCAAGAAAACCGAGTCCGGTAAAGGCCATGTTCACGCCACCCATCGTATGCAGTGCCGGAAAATCATGCTCGAACATCACCTTGTTCAGGGCCGGGAAATCAACATGGGTCTTGTGGGTACAGAGAAATGCGGTGGGGTGCTGCTTGCTGATCTGTCGAATGCGCTGCAGGCTTGCCGGGTCTACGGCGATCTCTTTGTCGTAGCCGAGTGTGGAAATCGTGCGATTGAGCAGGTAACTGACGTCCAGCCAGAATGCCCGCGGTACTGCGATCAGTTCCTTGAATATGTCATCAGCCTCGGCCTGCAGGTCGCTGAATGACCGGCCGGTTTCAGCGCTCAGATCCTGCAGCGCGTCAACAAATTCGTGACGTGATTTCAGATTGTGCGCAACGTGCCGCGGCACTTTGTAGCGGCTGCCACGCAAGCGTCGTTCCGCAATGTCGAGCGCAATGCTTGCCTGTCCCGCCACGAACTGGGCCAACTGGTCACGGTCCGGTGTCGAGCCAAGTCGATGTTCGAGTCGCAGGCGCAGTTCTTCGAGCGTGGCGGGCTTACCGCTAATGCACTTGGCGCGCATTGGATGTCTCTTCAGAACGAAGCGTGCCCTCAAGGGCCCCGGGCGACGCGGGCTGCCAAACACGAGGTCCCGAAGCCTGGGCGTCGTGCCTTTGACATCCAGTCCTTTCAGCCACACGACACGTGCGGGCACGATGAGCGTGTCGTCGCTCACATTAGGGATACCGGAAAGCTTTTCGGCAGGAATGTCTTCTGGAGATTCTGCGAGAGGAAGCACGACTTGCTCGACAGTTCCGGAATAAGCCTTCTTCGTGCGCTCGCGCGCCAGCCAGGCCTCGAGGTGTTTTTGCTCTACCCGGTGCGCGGCATCCAGAACAAGCAGTACGTTCCTGGTGTCATTGGTCGGCCAGGGGCTGACCTTCACTCACGTGCTCCGCCCGCAGAAACATCGGTCAGCACGGTTTTGGACGACCGCGGCTTCCTGGACTCGGGGTCTTGTTCGAGTGTGCGCAAATACAGGGCTCTTACATCGGCCACGTGCTTGTCGATGGTATCCGCGGACCACTTGCTGGTATCGATCGGCGGCAACACCTCGACCTCGACAGTCCCGGGGTGATAAAGAATGTCGCCTTTCGGCTGCACGTCGCCCGAGTTCTGAATGACGATAGGCACAATCGGCACACCTGCCTGCATCGCGAGATGGAATGCACCTTTCTTGAAATCGGCAAGCCTGATGGTCGATGCACGTGTGCCCTCCGGAGAAAGGCAAACCGACTTGCCCTCGACGCGCATCGCGTCGACGAGCGGCTTCATGGCTTCAATAGCGCTGGCCGAGTTTCTGCGGTCTATCAGTACGACACCGGCAGCTTCCATGACACGACCGATCACCGGCATGTCACGAATCTCGCGCTTGCCCACGCCGGTAATATCGCGGCGCAGCAAGCGCGCGATAATGACCATGTCGACATTGCTTTGATGATTGAAGATGAAAACGGCGGGCCGATGTGACCACAGGTGCTGCTCACCCTTGACCTTAAGGTTGAGGCCGATCAATGCGCTCGCCGTATCGGCAAACACCGACACCGAAAAATTCAGGGCATCCCGCCGGGAGCCAGTGAGCGCCAGGATCGGCAAACCGGCAAGAAAAGAGCCGACAAGACTCGCAGGTACCAGCAATGATCGAATCCAGTTCGCCAGCTGCGTCTGTCCACGACTGCCGAAGCGGCGCACTGGCCAGCCTCTGTGTTCGGCAATGGCGAGCAGCTTCTTGTTCGGATTCAGCGGTCGAGGATTGCCGACTCGCTCGAGCAGCTGGATATCATCATCGCTATCCGAATAGAAAAAACTCTGATCGAGGTCGACGCCATACTTTTCGACCAGCGACTCAGCTGCAGTCACTTTGCCGGGACCGAAACAGGTGGGCCGGACAACGGCGCCCGTGAACATGCCTTTCTGAACTTCGAGGCGCGTACAGAGAACGTGTTCGATGTTGAGGTCGTGCGCCGCCGGCTCGACCTGGTAGGGCGTTGCCGAGGAAATGATGGCTACCGTGTGCCCCTTGCGCAGGTGGGCCTCGACCAGCGCGCGTGATTCCGGATAGATCTGGCGGGCAATGTGCGACTCGAACAGCTCGCGACCGAAAGCGGCATAGCTGTCCTCGCGGACGCCACGCAGAAACTGGGCCATGCCAAGCATCATGGCGGAAAAGCCCATCTTGCCGAGCCCGAAGCTGGCCATGGCGCCCAGCAGCTCGACAAGCTCGCGAGGCGACAGGTGGCCGCGCTTGATTTGCTCCTCGATGAACGCAAAAGCCGAGTAACCGGAAATGACGGTGCCATCGAAATCGAAGAACGCGCCTATCTGCGGGCCGTCGGGTAGGCGCGATATCTCAGCAACGACATCCTGGTGCGGTAACATTCATATTCTCCTGCGGGCCGGTAATTATACAGGCGTTTGGCCCGAAGATCTTGACCAGGCCGGGCCGTTACTGGCAAATGATGCGCACCTTGCGCGACGCGGCTTCTATCTCTTCATCCGTTGTGGCGGCCAGCAGCTGATCCTTGGCGGCATGACATTGCTGGGCGTCTCGCATGTGGCTCTCGGTGATTTTTGTCGATGGACCGTTCTCACACAGGGACTTCGCGACGCGGCGAATATTGGCATATTCACCGCGCTCGACCGACACGCAGTCGCCTCGCTGCAGATAGCCTTTTTCCGTAATGAACTGGGAGATGCTGTTGTCGGCGAAGCGCAGCTCGTAGCTGTAGCCCAGGCGCTCACCCTCGAGAGCCCTGGTCGCCAGTGCACCGAGCGCAGCACCGCCGACGCCGCTTGCAACCTGGCTACGCGTTGACTTGTTGCGTGACAGGATTAACC
>Ga0316201_10003160_pt1 | contig 12046 bp, 12 predicted proteins | sample CS6wburrow_MG_FD_204516 | JGI IMG/M metagenome (GOLD analysis project Ga0316201, IMG submission 204516) | Coastal sediment microbial communities from Delaware Bay, Delaware, United States - CS-6 worm burrow | ecosystem: Environmental > Aquatic > Marine > Coastal > Sediment | place: USA... | reverse complement strand
TTTACTAGCAAAATAATCTTGCCATGGCTCTGAGTAATCTTTATTTTGATTTGAGAAATAAAATGGTTCCAAAGCAAGTGATAAGAATTTGTTTGTGTAAGCTAATTGTACTCCTTGAAAGAAAGACATTCCTTTGCCTATCCACCTATCAGAAGTATTCTCAAGATTAGGTGCATTATCATTTAAAAATAATTCTGTTCGAAAACCAACAGACCATGTGCCATATAATGTTGTGTCGGTATGATTTAAAAAAGGTCTAATAAGAAAATTCTTGGAATTATTATTAATAGTAAATGTATTCTTTTCGTGTTCTAATAAATAAAAAGGATCAGCAGTAATAAATATTTGGGAATATATATTTGATATGAAAAGAAATACAAATGTCGGGGTTAATATTTTTTTATACATTGCTTAAATGGTCTTTTAATTTGCTTGAAAATATTTTATTAATAAACATTAACATTGAACAATAACTTACTAATTATAAAAATGAGTAAAAATAGTTAATTTCAACCACCATTAATTATCGTATTGAAATAAATGAGTAAAAGCATAATAATAATTTTGATATCAGTATTTCCACTATTGTCTTCTGGTGGTTATGATCATGGAACATCAACTGGGAGAGGCCAATTAGAACTTGATTTTACCTGGAATCCATTTGATCTAATAGAATTCGGTCAAACATATATTGTAATTGGTTATGGCTTAACGGAGCGTCTTGATATTCATGGTTACTACGCTCACCAAACTGATGGTCGAGACAATTACTATTATGGGTTATTCTATCAATTCATTGATTCTAAATATATAGATTTAGCCACCGCAGTTGGGAAGCGCCATTATACTGAAAGCAATGTGAATGATCTTTTTTTTCCACAATTATTATTCAATTTCAAAATAGGTCAAGATTTTACTGTTGGCGGAGCTTTAGTAAATATAAAAAGGAATATAGGTGGATCACTTAAGGTAAAGGGGACAGCCTTTGACATAGCGATGTATATTCCAATTTCCAAAGAGATTAATGTGCCTAAATTTATTGAAGACATTAAATTAGCTTTTGGGGTCTTTAATCCGGGAGTATTTGATTCAGATCACGGTAAGTTTTTACCGACTTACAGTATAGATATTACATTTAAAAAATTCTCTAAAGATAAATAGAGTTATTTATTTTTTAAGCAAGCATTTAATACGTTCTTTGCACTTTCATAAGATCTGTAAGCACTAGCATCGCGGAGCAGTAGTAAAATAATAGTAGAGAAGAATATATATGCATCAGCTTTTAGGACATTCCCCTCTCGGTAAACTTTAGAATAAAGGGATTCTAATTCAAGTCTTTGTTCTGAAGTAAGATTGAATTTTCCTGCAACCTGCGTAATCCCCGTCATCCCCGCTGGCGACTTGAATCTGTTTTGCCATTTATCAGGGAATCTGGTTTTAAGCATATCAACATTACTTTTTGGCAATGGTCGGTTCCCGACAAAACTCATATGACTAAAAAGGACATGAAATACTTGTAAAATTTCTACGAGTTGAGTTTTTTCTAAAATCCTCCCGAATGGTGTGTATACTTCTGACGATATAGGGATATCCAAATATCCATCTTTCATATATTTTTCTTCAAGTCCCCATCTAGGACTTTTGGCATCTTTTACCATAGTTCGGAATTTAATTATATGAATCTTCTTATTAAGACTAACGATGCGCTCAGAAACATAAAAAATGGGAAATCCTTGAATTATTAATGAAAGAATAATAGTAATGATTATAATTGGCAGAAATATAATTAATGTTGAAATGGAGAATATAACATCCTCAATTTTTTTAATGCTTCTGAATAATATTTTTTTTTTATTCATGAATATATACTATTAATTTGTCAAAACGTAGCTATTAGTTTTCCTAAATTAGTTGAATGAATCGGCTCTAATAGTTGTAAATCATTTCTGTGAATATAAAAATATAAGAACTAATTACATATATTTAAGATTACAAAAAAGAGGCACTGATTTATAATCAATGCCTCTTTTAATATTTTTGTTAGGAAATATATTATTTGTTAAGTACAGAACTCGTAAAATCATGAAGAATTTTTTCCTTTGCCAGAAACTTTTCAGCATATTTTCGTGCATTTGTTCTTATAGTACTCTTATATGATTTATTTCCTACTAAGTAGTTTATTGCAGCGTATAGTTCACTTTCGGAATCAGGTTCAACTAAATAGCCAATATTATATTTTTTAACTAATTGTGATAATTGCGAGCCTGTTTTGGCTGAAATAATCGAAACACCGCCAGCGCTTAATATGTTGGTTAATTTGGATGGTAATACATAATCAGATATATACTTATCCTGTGTTACTAAATGGATGTCTGCCATTGTTAGCAAGGCACCCAAATCTTTTAACGGTTGTAATGGCAAAAATATTATATTTGTGATATTTCTTCTCTTAACATCTTTTAATAAACGATTTTTTGAAGCTCCGTCACCAACCATATAAAAGATACAGTTATCATTAGATTGCATCTTTTCAGCGATATTGATAACATTCTCTAAATTTTGTTTTTCTCCAATATTCCCTGAATATAAAATAATATTTTTTGAAGGATTAATTGATAATTGTTTTTTTAAATAAGTATTATCGATATTAGGCTTAATTTTATCTATATCAGCCCAATTGGGGAAAATATATACTTTATCCTTACTGACACCTTTTTTAATTAATTCACTTTTCATAGTTGGAGAAATAGTAGAAATAGCATCAAATTTGGTTAAAATAAATTTCTCAAATCTTCGAATTAAATTATAAAAAACACCTTTTGTTAATATATTTAAACTATAAGCTGCATCAATTTCAAGATCTTGGATGTGTAATATTGATTTAGCCTTTGTTAGTTTTGAAAAAAGCAAAGTTAATGGAGTAATAAAGAATGGTGGTTCAATAGAAATTACAAAATCAGGTTTCCAACTAATATTTTTGATTAAAATAGGAATGCTAGAAAATGCAAAACTAAGCAAATGTAATAATCTTGTTATTCCTTTTGGTTGAGAGGGGACAAAAATTGGACAGCGCCAAGTGATGTACGGGTCATCTTCTTTTCTGTACCACCATGAACGCGATTTTAGTTTCCATTCAGGATAATAGGAAGGGGCTGTAACGGTTCTTGTTTCGTAGCCCTTTGCAAATAACCAATCGGTCATTTCACCGGTATATTTGCCAATACCGACAAGGTCAGGCTTAAAGTGCAAACCATAAATTAAAAGTTTCATTAAAAAATATTAATTAACCAGACGTGGTTTTATAGGCTTGGCGGGATTACCGTAACAGATCATTTGGGGTGGTAAATCATTATTGACTAGACTTCGGATACCGACTACAGTACCATATTCAATTGTTACGCCGGGAGCAATAAAAACATCTGAGGCAATCCAAACTTCATCTTCGATGATTATTGCTTGGGCGAATATATCAAAAGATGATTTCGTGTGGTCATGTGAACCTGTGCATAAATATGAATTTTGTGAAATGACACAATTATTGCCGATATTGATATTTGCCATATTGTACAATGTAACATCATCTCCAATCCATGACCAATCACCGATAATCAAATGCCATGGATAAAGGATTTTGGCTGACGGACGTATATATACATTAACACCAATTTTAGCGCCAAATATTCTTAACAAGAATCTACGCCAACCGTACATAAATTGTGGAGACCAGCAAAAAAGTGAGCCTTGTATAATCCACCATAATTGTACGGCAAATTTTGATTTGCCCCTGAATCTTTTAGGTATTTTAAATGTTTTCAAATTTTGAATCATCATAATTGAATTTTGTAGGGTTAAGCACTTTTATTTTTAAGTATTTTTTTTACATTCCATCTAATTTTTCTGATTATTGGGCCAATGGTTTTATGTCTAATTATCCATTTGATTGGTTTTGGTAAATTGAGCAATACAGTAGGAGTTTTATGCGCATGTGTAAACGGTCTATCGGGTATTGGAAGATTTAGGAAGTTACATATTTCTTTCCAACCATGTCCCTCTTCCCAACAGACTGTCAATAGTTTATCAGAATTATTGTTAAAATAATTAACAACTTCACTATTGTGTCTATTATAATTTTTTATTAGTGAATCTTTATTATTATATGGAGGAATGCTATCTTTGCGTGGTCCTAGAATATCAGCTAGGTTGCAGATACTTTTAAACCAAATATCAGGAGTTTTTCTGACAGTTAATATGAATTTAGAGTTTGGATATAATTCATCGATTTGTTTATATAAATAGGGCCAAGGATTATCATCACAACTGTCATAGTTTTTAATAATATTTAATAGTGATGGAATATCATTATTTTTAAATAATTGACGGTGTTCTTCTTTGAATGATAAGTGGTTATATCCTAAATATCGTAATGAAGCTCCTAGTGATGTTGTCCCAGTCCTTTGTAACCCGATGCAAATTACTTTACTTTTTTTCATATTTTTTAAGTATTATATTAAATATTTAACTATTTGAAACACCATTAATAATACTTTTCAATTGTTCCATATTTACAAACTTTTTGGAATTAAATTGTTTATACGATAATTTTCTAGTTAATATTAGTTTATTTGGATTTATTATCCAATCAACAATATTATTTACAGCACTACTAACATATTGATTTTCCTTGTCAATGACAACACCTGTTGCTGGTAGAATGATATTCGAAATACAACCTCTATCCCAAGCGATTACAGCAATACCATGTGACATAGCTTCATGTATTACTAGTGGTTCTGCTTCATTCTTATATTTTGTAGGCATTAACAGTATATCCATCTTATTTAAAAAATTCAATTTCTCTTTGTTCTCAATTTGACCAAGGTATTGTATTCCTTTTAGTACAGATAATTTCGAATCTACATATGTTTTTGTTATTTCATCAGATATCGATCCCGCTATAAGCCCTTTTATCTTATATCCATTGTTTATTAATGCTTCTATTACTTCAAAGTATTCTTTTATACCTTTATCAAATGAAATATTGCTAAAGAACCCAATTACAGGGAATTTATCTTTAATTTCAAACGTTTTTACATCTGAAGAATCTACAAAAACTGCGTTAGAGAGTATGTGGATTGTAATATTTTTATTATATCGAGCTAACTTAGTCTTCATATAATCACATAATACAATATGATCAGCTGAATTTTTTGATATCCAAACAATAAGTTTTGTTAAAATACTCCATTTATTTAAGTAAGCAAAACTATGATGGTGTATATAAATTTTTAATCTTAATAATGCTCCAATAAAAATAAAAATCAAATCATAGACTTGACCAAAACCTCCGGATAATCCAATATATAAATATTTAATACGATGCACTAAAATTTGGTATGAAAATCTTGGAAAAGTTAGAACTACTTTAATAAACCGGTAAAATATATTAATAATTGAACGGTTTAAGCCATTACAATTAATATTTAAAACAAGTGGGTTCAATCCTGCTTTAACAAACTCTTCCTTCATCGCCTTATTAACTAGTGCCAATCCATGTATAGGAGGTGGAAATGTTCCTATAATACAGAGATTATATTTTTTGCTTTTTATTTTCAATTGTTCATTGTAAATATATTATTCAAACTGAAATTGTTAATTGCATTAGATATTACACATGCAATTTTATCTGGAGAATGTCTTTTTACTATTTGATAAGATTCCTTTCCCATTGTTTCTATATCATATGTGCTTGTTACAAATCCTTTCATCAATAATACAAGCTTTGCCTTATCAGTTGGGTCAAAAGAGAACCCGTTTATACCATCTTTAACTAATTCTGGTACGCAGCCACATCTGTCTGAAACAAGAACTGGCATATGACATAACATCGCCTCATTCACTACCAATCCCCATGGTTCAGAAATACTTGGTAAGACAAAAACGTTACTTATTGCATAATATCTTACTACATCTTTTTGCTGAACAAATCCAGCAAGATAAATTTGTTTTTCTAAATTATTATCTAAAATAAAAGTTTGGATTTCATTTTTATGTTTGCCATCTCCCAATATTATTAATCCCCAGTCTTTGTCAAGTTTGCTCACCTCTTTAAACGCTGTTAACATTGAAATAATGTTTTTTTCATGAGATAACCTGCCTACAAATAAAAAATTTTTGTTTGTATGAATATTATTATTGTTCTTAAAAAATATATTATTTTTGTACTTATTATATTCATTTAAATAAAAATTATTATCAACGCCATAGCCGGTTGTTATGATTTTATTACTATTAACTTTCATGTATTCTAAGTACTGTTTTGTCTTTTCTCCAGGTGATAAATGCATGTGAAAGTGTTTTAAAAAATATTGTTTTATTTGCTCTTTTGGGAAAAAATGTTTTCTATCGTCTATTGTTGATGCGAGCCAAAATATTAAAATATTTTTATTTATTTTCGCCCATAATAAGGAAATCCATCCAAAAATATTACTATAATCACAGATGATAGATATTTCAGGTTTAATTTTTTCTAATGCTTTCCATGTTTTTATTGCTATGGAATAGCTATTGAGGCTATCTATGGAACCTTTGAAAAGTAAGGTATATCGAAAATTAATTTTTGAATAATCAATTATCCAATCTCGGCGTTTTTCCTTTTCGGCAATAAAAATTACCTCCATGTCGGGAATCAATTTTGATAATTCATTAAATAATGCAACCTTGTATGGCGCTATAATATTATGTATTATAACTAATTTCCCAATCATGAAGGTAGTCTTCGATAATTAATATTAAAAATCTTTTTAGAAATAGGTGTAAGCAATTATTATCTATTTTGAATAAGTCTTGGAAAAAGTATTTTGGAAAAATCATCTGCCGAGTCAGCTAGAATAAAAAGGGCTAATGGAGAATACTGCAAAAATTCCCCATTCAACCAAATAAGTGCAATTGGTATTGCGATCAGACTAAAATGCCAAAAATACCTAGTATATAAAAAGACACAAAATACACCAAATAGTCCTAATTCAGCTAATAATCCCGCCAATCCCGAAGTAGTTACGGTGGCATCACTTTGTACTACTTCAAGTCGTAAGGCAGATGCATAATGTCCCGCGCCAATAAAAAAATTGTCAATAAACATTTTAAATGCTTCTATTGTAAAAAGAGTCCTTCCCACAAATGATATGTAATTTTTGGATTCAGGGGAGAATTTATCAAATAAAGCTTGAACTATTAATTGTGGAATGAGCAGATTCCCCAAGATAGAAACAATTATGAAAAATGATAAAAAGATTATACTTAAAATAATTATTGACATTTTTAATTTATTTGAACCGAAGAAAATATGATAAGTACCAAGTAAGACCAGGAAAATGAAAACCGTTGTACTAAAGGTGGTGATACTTGCTATGATCAGTACTATAATAAAAAGTCTATTATTATTTTTATATGCAAGTAATGTTGAAAATATCAGATGGAATCCGTAAGCCCCAGGTTCCCAAAATATTGATTGGTTTCTAATCCATACTGAATTTGTATTAATAGAAGATATAAAATAAAAATCGGTAATAAAGTGGGTAGTAACCTTTACTTGCGGAAAAAAAACCAGATAATCTGTGAATATTTCTAATAGTATTATTAAAATTGATAATACTGAAAGAATAACAATGATTACTAAGTAGGCATCCAATATCTTTTTACGGAAGTCTCGATTAAGTAAAAAACTTAATAATAACATTGTTATGTAAAAAAATATAACCTCATAAGCAGGTATGTTATTTATTATATCACTTAAGAGTGGAAAAAATAACATAAATGAAATCAAGATGATACCTGGGATGGAAATATCTTGATTTGTTGTTGGATTTACGTTGCCAGAAGATGTGGAAATTGGTATAAAAAATTGATAAAAAATAACTAAAAACATCAAAAAAAGAGTTATAGTCATAATTAAATTGTAGTTATATGCGAACCGGTACAACGATCCTGTTCCCATTATTATACCAATTGCAATAAAGGTTGCTGCAATAGACAAAAACCAATTTTTTTCCACTAAATAAATCAATTTATATCTAAAACCTGATTCACAATATTTTTGAATTTTACATTGAATTGGGATTGTTGCCAAAATTTACTTTTTTCGTATCCTTTTTCCCGAAGATTATCAATTAACTTATCATTGGTCCATAATTTTATCATGATATTAATAATTTCGTCTATTGAATTTGGATCAAAGACTAGTCCAGCTTCACCTACTTGCTCAGGCATAGCATAGATTTTTGAAACTGCTACTGGACATCCTAATGCCATTGCTTCAAGCGGTGGAATATTTGTAGGGCCGAAAAAAGTTGGCATAATCATTGCCCGAGCTGATTTATATAATTCAGACATATGTTGATTTGGGACATAATCAAGTATCTTGATATAATTAGATAAACTATGTTTATTAATATAATTAATAACGGATTCATATGCATTTTTTTTGCTTCCAACAAAAACAAAACTAATATCTGGATATTGATTTTTTATCTTTGCTGCTGCTTCTAATAAAGATAAATGATTTTTATGTGACCAAAATTGTGCAGGATAAAAGAAGTATTTTTTAGGTAAGTTATAAATTTGATGAATATTAATGTTTTTACTATTTTTAAAAATATACTTAGGAGGAATATATGGTAGTATATGTATTTTTTGAGGGTTGGTATTGTACGATTCAAGCATTTGTTTTTTCCCAATTTTAGAATCAACAAGAATTGCTTTTGAGTATTCACTAATTCTTGAGTAGTGTCGTTCCCTTTTTTTGAACATATGATTGGATGCTGCTTCTACGAAACTTTTTTCGTATCTGTGCATTAAGTCATGAATTGTGACCATCGAATTAATTGGTAAGCTGTATCCCCAAATATCCTGTGAAGGGAATATCCAAAGATCACAATTCTCATTAATGAATTGTCTAGAGAAATTATCAAACATAGGACTTGTTTTTCGCCAAAATAATAAGTGGTAATTATTATGCATCCACAATTTACTTGGAATTGAGTATGGAATTCGTTTTACATCATCCGTTTGGCTATTTTTAAAAAATTTATTCCAATCAGTGTTAGAATAAGCTATTACACTATTAATTCTGTTTTTAGACAAGGATATAAAGGCATTTAGAATCGACAAATTGTATTGGTAAACACCTCCACCAATAACAGAATCTAAATATAATCCAATTTTTTTCATATTCGTTCGCAGATAAATGTCACGTACCAACTATTGAAATCGGGTTCAGCGCCCGACAACCACTCTTCTGAATGAATGAGTTTAAAATTATTTTCAGCGAGAAGTAATTCAATTTCAGGACTAAACAAGTAGCGCATTTTGTGAATTTCTTTGATAATGTCGAATTTTCCACTTTGTTTATTTGTGATCTTAATTTCGAAGAGTACATCTACTTGGTTATTTGTAGGATGAATATGGGGAATGGCAGTACGGTTTACAAGTATGCTATTATCTTCAAACTTTTTATGACGCTTATAAGGTTTATCCGTGAGTACGGCCGGCCCATACCAGCAATCAAAAATAAAAATTCCGCCGGATTTTAGATGTTTTTGTGCTGTATTAAATGACCGAAGAAGATCGCTATTAGTAATTTGGTAACTAATAACATGAAACAATGACATTGCCACATCAAATTGTTTGTCAATAGAGTAAGTGCGAATATCACCAACATCAAACTTCAGCAAATTAGCAATTGAATCTGGCAAGTTATTCCGACGTTCTTCCGCTCTAGAAATCATGTCCTTGCTCTGATCAATTCCTGTGAGCTGGTATCCTTTTTTTGCAAAATGAACAGCATGTAACCCCGTTCCACATCCCAGCTCTAGTAAAGTTTTTGAAGATGTAGAGTATTTATTGATTAAGGATATTATATAATCAACTTCTTGAGCGTAGTTTTTTTGCAGATTTAATAAATCATAGTATTTTGCATAATCAGAAAATACTTTCAATCAAACAATTCCAGTAATATGTTTGAGACAATATCTATTTGCTCATTAGTTATACCTAAACCACTGGGTATATAAAAACCTTTCCTTGCTATATTTTCAGCATTTGGGTGAGATTCATTTTGAAATAAACCCATTTTATGAAACACCGGTTGCTCATGCATGGGCCAAAAATATGGTCGAGTGCCAATATTTTTTGAATTTAATATTTCCATCACATTTACCGCGTCAGTATATTTTTGGCCTTTAATAACAATACCAAACACCCAAAATATATTTTCTGCATATTTAGTTTTTAATACAGGAATATTTATACTGGACAAGTCTTTTAAATTGTTATAATATCGACATCCGATATCTCGTTTACGTCTAATGGATTTATCAAGTTGTTCTAGCTGAGCTAATCCAACGGCAGCTTGAATGTTGCTTAACCTAAAATTCCAACCAAGTTCATTGTGGAGAAAGCGTTGATTAGGCTGGAAACATAAATTCCGCAAAGATTTACATTTCTCCGCAATTTCATTAGAATCAGTCACGACCATGCCGCCCTCACCTGTTGTGATGTGCTTATTAGGATAAAAACTAAATACACTTATATCTCCAAAGCTGCCACATGGCTTATCAAAATAAGTTTGACCAATAACTTCAGCGGCATCTTCGATAATAAATAAATTATATTTATCAGCAATTTGAATAACTGGATTCATGTCAACTGGTAATCCATAAATATGAACGACCATAATAGCTTTAGTTCTTGAAGTAATTTTAGATTCAATCTGCTCGATGTCCATGTTCCAAGTATATACATCGGAATCAATCAGAACGGGGATAGCCCCAGCACGCACGATTGCCGACGCGCATGAAATAATTGTAAATGTTGGCATAATTACCTCATCACCTGCGCCAATCCCAAGAGCAGCAATAGCAACATCAAGAGCTACTGAACCATTGCAAACACTTATTCCGTATTTGCGATTAACACATGCTGCAAATTGATCCTCAAATTTTTTGACAAATGGACCTTCAGAAGAAATCCATCCAGTGTCAATGCACTCTGCTAAATATTTTTTTTCATTGCCATTTAAGAGTGGTTCGTTAACTGGGATAAAATCATGCATAATTATAAAGTATTTATTCCTTTGAATCTAGTTTTGTCAGCCTCACCTACATAAGGTCCTTGTTTTACTTCATACATTTCCACATCTTCAATTACTTTGAAACCATGACCACCCTTTATGAGCAGAATTGCATCACCAGATTCCAAAACCTTGCTTTCTAAAAAGTATCTCTTTTTATTGTAGAAATCTACTTGAATTTTACCTTTCTTAATAAAAAGTACTTCCTGCGTATATTCTACATTTCGAGGCACAGGATTATGTATATGAGGTTCAATTATTTTTCCTTTTGGATGGTTCATATAAGCCAACTGTTGTGAAAAATCATCCGGAGTGAAAAAATGTATACCAGATTCTTTAAAACGGCTAGAAATAATTATCGCCAACAATTCATTTCCATCTTCAATTTTATATATCATATTTACCCTTTAATATATGACTTTATTGAAATAGAATATTTAGGTTTCAAATGAAAAATCGTACAAATTTTTAATAAGATAATTTTTATAGAAAATTGGTGGATATTTTTAAGAAATTTTTTCCCATTTTTGAAATCACCTGAATTCATCGCTAAAATTGCAGAAGTCATTAGATGCCGATCATATGTATCAATCCCACATAATTTTGTAATTTCTGCTTCATGTTTATTAATAATGTATTGGTAGCCTTCTGCGGATGTGTCTGAATTTTTGGAGATAGTATTCTGATGTAAATTATAAATAAATAATGGTTCCTGAATATGAATGAATCTACAGTATTTTGCTAATCGAATTGCTGTATCCCATTCATGATAAGACGGGACATTTTCATCAAGAAAGTTAATTTTTTCCAAGGCTCGCCTTGAAGTTAAAATTGATGGAAATAATGTACCGGATTTAGACAATAATATTTTGTAAACATTTTCACCATCGATTTTTTCAAGTTGCCAATGTTTTGTGTTCT
>Ga0316201_10003159_pt1 | contig 12047 bp, 10 predicted proteins | sample CS6wburrow_MG_FD_204516 | JGI IMG/M metagenome (GOLD analysis project Ga0316201, IMG submission 204516) | Coastal sediment microbial communities from Delaware Bay, Delaware, United States - CS-6 worm burrow | ecosystem: Environmental > Aquatic > Marine > Coastal > Sediment | place: USA... | reverse complement strand
TCCTTCTTGCAGGACACGATCGTAGCTCAAATGCGGATAAAACTCGGCATCCGGGTTGGTAACTGGATCGGCGGAATAGACACCGTCGACCTTGGTGGCCTTGATCATGACGTCGGCGCCGATTTCGATCGCTCGCAGGCTGGCGGCCGAATCCGTGGTGAAATAAGGGTTGCCGGTACCGGCTGACAAGATGACTACCCGACCGGCCTCGAGGTGGCGCACTGCGTCATTGCGATTGTAGTACTCGCACACCTGATCGATGCGAAAAGCCGACATGGTGCGGGCATCGACTCCCGAGCGATGCAGGGCATCCTGCATGGCCAAGGAGTTCATGACCGTGGCCAGCATGCCGATGTGATCGCCGGTCACGCGATCAAATCCTCCGCCCGCCAAACCGGCACCACGGAAGATATTGCCTCCACCGATCACGAGTCCGACCTGAACACCGCGCCCGACCAGATCGGCGATCTCACCGGCAACTCGCCCGAGGACTTCGGAATCTATCCCGAAATCGCCCCCGCCCATCAAGGCTTCACCGCTGAGCTTCAGCAGGATCCGTCGCGGCAATGCGTCATCTGGCATGAGTGGGCTGATTCGACCTCGGTTCCTTTGAAGTTGACCCGGCGGCCGGCCCTGCTGTGCAGGCCGGTGCCGAATTTACTCGCTTCGCGCCGCTGCGGCCTGAGCCATGACCTCTTCGCGGAAGTCCTCAACCTTTTTCTCGATCCCCTCACCCACCTCAAAGCGGGTGAAAGCGCTGACCGAGGCGCCTTGCGACTGCAGCAGTTTACCCACTTTGGTGTCCGGATCCTTGACGAATGCCTGGCCGACCAGGGTGATCTCACCAAGGTACTTGCGCATCCGACCCTCGATCATCTTTTCGACGATGTTATCCGGCTTGCCGCTCTCTTTGGCCTGAGCCTCGGTGATCTCGCGCTCCTTGGCCAGCAGATCGGCCGGGACCTGATCTTCATCGACGCAAACCGGATTACTGGCCGCGACATGCATCGCCAGATCACGTCCCAGGCCTTCTTCGCCGCCGGTGACGTCGATCAGGACTCCGATGCGCACACCGTGACGGTAGCTGGCAATGGCGCCATTGGCCGTCATACGGGCGAAACGCCGGACGTTCATGTTCTCACCGATCTTCGAGACCAGGGCCTGGCGGGCCTCCTCGATCGTGGTGTCCTCGCCCTCATGCAGCGGCAGCGCCATCAGCGCCGCTACGTCGGCCGCGTCACTAGCGAGCACACGCTCAGCCACCGCATCGGCAAACGAGCGGAAGTTCTCGTCTTTGGCGACGAAATCGGTCTCACAGTTGACCTCGACCATCACCGCATTGCTACCGTCCGCCGACTGGGCAACGACGATGACGCCATCGGCGGCGGTGCGGCCAGCCTTTTTCGCGGCCTTGGCCTGACCGGATTTACGCATGTTCTCGATTGCGGCCTCGATGTCACCATCGGTTTCGGTCAGGGCCTTTTTGCACTCCATCATGCCAGCGCCGGTGCGCTCGCGCAGTTCCTTAACCAGGGATGCTGTGATCGCCATGATTGCTAATACCTCGAAAATTCAATAGTTCGCTGATAACAAACGGCCCCCGGCCGGCAAGCCGGACAGGGGCACGCGGTCAAATCTCAGGTGCGCTGCTGTTAACCTGCTGCGGTGTCCGCCGTCTCGCCATGACCGGTTGCTGCGGCAGTCGCCGCCGCCGCGCGACCCTCGAGGATCGCTGCCGAGGCACCCTGCACGTACAGCTGCACGGCGCGGATGGCATCGTCGTTGCCCGGGATCACATAATCGATCGACTGCGGATCATTGTTGGTATCGACCACCCCAATGACCGGTACACCGAGTTTTTTGGCCTCGGCGATCGCGATCTTCTCGTGGCCGGTGTCGACTACGAACAACGCATCCGGCAGTTTGTTCATTTCTTTGATACCACCCAGGCTCCGATCGAGTTTCTCCTTCTCGCGGCGCAGGGTCAGCGCCTCTTTCTTGTTGAAGCGCGCCGCCATCGAACCGTCGCTCTCCATCGCCTCGAGTTCCTTGAGGCGCTTGATCGACTGCTTGATGGTCTTGAAGTTGGTCAGCATGCCGCCCAGCCAACGGTGGTTGACGTAAGGCATGCCACAGCGCTCAGCCTCTTCGCGAACCACGTCGCGCGCCGAACGTTTGGTGCCGACGAACATCAATTTGCCGCCATTGGAGGCCAGCTTGCCAACGAAATTCATCGCGTCGTTGTACAGCGGCAGCGTCTTCTCGAGGTTGACGATGTGGATCTTGTTGCGGTGACCGAAGATGTAGGGACTCATCTTCGGATTCCAGTATCGGGTCTGGTGACCAAAGTGAACGCCTGCCTCTAGCATCTGGCGCATGGAAACATTGCTCATGGATTGCTCCGAATTGTCGTTGGGTTGAGCCTCCACGTGTCCTGACGACCGACCCTGCTCACGCGGGGCACCCAGGCGTCGAGTTGTGACACGTGTGTGTAATTTCGGGTGGCCTGGCCACCCGGTTATTCCCTGTAATCAGGGCGCTTATGCAGCCATTGCCGCGAAGCGGCGCGTTTTATACCATAACAAGCCGCCGGCCTCAATCCAGCTCTAGCGCCAAGAGCTTGTTTTCCACACCTGATTCCACCCAAGGGACGTAGATGGCTGTCATCGTAAAAACGCCGGACGAGATCGACAAGATGCGGATTGCCGGCCGATTGGCGGCCGAGGTGCTCGAAATGATCGGCGAACACGTCAAACCCGGCGTCAGCACCGACGAACTGGATCGTATCTGCCACAATTACATCGTCCAGGAACAGCAGGCCGTCCCGGCGCCACTCAACTACCGCGGTTTCCCAAAATCGATCTGCACCTCGGTCAATCACCAGGTCTGTCACGGCATCCCGGGGAACAAGATTCTCAAGAACGGCGACATCGTGAACATCGACGTCACCGTGATCAAGGACGGCTTTCACGGCGACACCAGCAAGATGTTCTTTGTCGGACAGCCATCGATTCTGGCCAAGCGCCTGGTCGAGATCACGCACAGGGCCATGTGGAAGGGCATTGAACTGGTCAGACCGGAGACCCGGCTGGGAGATATCGGCCACGCAATCCAGCAGTTCGTCGAAGCGAGCGGTTATTCGGTGGTCCAGGAGTACTGTGGCCACGGCATCGGCCGCGGATTTCACGAAGACCCCCAAGTATTGCACTATGGCACGCGGAATACCGGGATCAGCCTGCAGACCGGCATGACCTTCACAATCGAACCGATGGTCAATGCCGGAAAACGCAATGTGAAGCTATTACCCGACGGCTGGACCGTGGTGACCAAGGACCGCAAACTCTCGGCGCAATGGGAACACACGATCCTGGTCACCGGCGACGGTTTCGAGGTGCTGACCCTGCGCGATGAGGAACGCCAGGCAGCCGCCGGCTGACCGGCCCCCGCCAAATGGATCTTCTTACGCCAGCGGCAATGCCGCCCCAACCTGCCGCCCGGCGAACCGGTTCGAAGCAGACAGCCGTGTCGATTTACGCTCCGCTGCTGGAAACCCTCGACCGCCAACTCGACGCCGGAGATGCACCGCTGCCGAGCTATAAAGCCGCGTTGCGCGATTTCCACCAGGGCGCCGCAAAGCAGTTCGAGACCGGCGTGTCCGTGACCGACCTGGTGCACGCCGCCGCCTATTTCACCGATGCGATCCTGCGTCGCGTCTGGGCGGAACATATGGCCGGCGACGCGCCGGCCAGCCTGATTGCCGTCGGCGGCTACGGCAGGGCCGAACTACACCCTGGATCGGACGTCGACGTAATGATCCTGACGTCGCTCGACCCCCAGCTGCTGGCGGACAGGATCGAGCCACTGGTGGTCTTTCTCTGGGACATAGGCCTCGAGATCGGACACAGCGTGCGCAGCCTCGAACAATGTGTCGAGGAGGCCACTGCCGACATCACGGTAGTAACCAATCTGGTCGAATCGCGCCTGATCGCCGGCGACACAAAGCTGTTCGAAAATCTCGACAGCATGACTGGACCGCAACACATCTGGCCGAGTGGCGAATTTTTCTCGGCCAAGGTCGAAGAGCAGCGCAAGCGTCACGCGAAGTTCGACGACAGCGGACAGAATCTCGAACCCAATATCAAAGAGAGCCCGGGCGGTCTGCGCGACATCCAGATGATCGGCTGGGTCGCCAAGCGCCATTTCGGTGTCAGCACGATGGAGGCGCTGGTCGAACACGGCTTCCTGAATGATCAGGAGTATCACCAGCTCAAGCTGGGTGAGGAGCACCTGTGGCGGGTGCGTTACGCCCTGCACCTGTTGACCGGTCGCCACGAAGACCGCCTGCTGTTCGAACATCAGCGTGTCCTGGCCCAGCAGTTCGGTTACACGGATGCCGATGCCAACCTTGGCGTCGAACAATTCATGCAGGACTACTACCGTCGGGTGGTACAGATGCAGCGCCTCAACGAGATGTTGTTGCAGCTGTTCGACGAGGCGATTCTGCTGAAAAACAGACTCGGAGCGCCGATACCGATCAATCGCCGTTTTCAGGCACGCAACGGCTACCTCGAGGTGGTCAACAGCGGTATCTTCGCACGCTACCCGCTGGCGCTGATGGAACTGTTCCTGGTTTTGCAGCAGCATCCGGAACTGCACGGCGTTCGCGCGAGCACCATCCGCCTCATCCGCGCCCACCGCCATCTGATCGACGAACGCTTTCGCCACGATATTCGCGCGCGTGCCCTTTTCATCGAGATGTTCCGCACGAGTGAGGGCCTCACCCATGCAACTCGGCGCATGCACCGTTACGGCATCCTGTCACGCTACCTACCGGCATTTCATGACGTAATGGGCCTGATGCAGTTCGATCTGTTCCATGTCTACACGGTCGATGAGCACATCTTGATGGTGATCCGCAACATGCGACGCTTTGCCATCGCCAAACATGCAGACGAATGCCCACGCTGCAACAAGGTTTTCAACCAATTGCCCAAACCCGAGCTGCTGTATCTCGCCGGCCTTTTCCATGACATTGCAAAAGGGCGCGGCGGCGACCATTCGACCCTGGGTGCAAGTGATGCAGAGGCCTTCTGCCTGAAACACGACCTGTCGGAATTCGATGCCAAGCTGGTTGCCTGGCTGGTCCAATCGCACCTGGTGATGTCCTATACCGCTCAGCACAAGGATATCGACGACCCCGAGGTGATCCAGGAGTTTGCGCGACTGGTCGGCACACGTATGCACCTCGACTACCTCTATCTCTTGACTGTGGCGGACATGCGAGGCACCAATCCGGCGCGTTGGAATTCCTGGAAGGCGGCCCTGCTCGATCATCTGCATACGCGAACCACTGAGGCCATCGAGCGCGGCCTGGAGCAACCGCAGCACCAGAATGATGTGATCACGCAACGCCAGGCCGAGGCGCGCATCCGCTTACTGAAACAGGGCTTCGACAACGCCAAGATCAACCTGCTTTGGATGTCGTTCAGCACCGACTATTTTCTGCAGAACGACGTCGAGATGATCGTCTGGCATAGCAAATTGCTGTGGCCACCGGAACAGACCTTCGACAGCATGCACGTCGAGCTGCGTGATGATCCGGTGCACCGCTGTACCGTGATCTGCGTGTTCGGACCGGATCGCGACGATCTGTTCGCCCATACCACGGCATTGCTCGATCAACTGGGCCTGAATGTACTCAGCGCGCGGGTGCAGACGACCGGCCAGGATCTCAGTCTGAACAGCTATCTCGTGCTCGAGGACGATGGCTCGCAGATCACCGGGGCGGAGCGGCTCGACGGCATCCGCTACTATCTGCTCGATGGTCTGAATACGGCCGAGCCACCGCAGGGGCAGCTGATGATTCCGCGCCAGTTGCGCAGTTTTCAGACCAAATCAGAGATCCGCTTCGAGCAGGACGAGGGGCGGGTTGTGACCCTGCTGATGCTCAAGACCAGCGACCGGCCGGGCCTGCTGTCGTTGGTCGGACAGGCCTTCGCCGCCAACCAGCTGCGCCTGCATCATGCGCGGATTGCCACGGCCGGCGCCGAGGCACAAGACACGTTCGCGATTACCGACCGCAATGATCAGCCGATCACGGATCCCAAGCGGCTCGAAGCGATTACCGACGCAATCCTGGAGAGACTCGACAATCAGTCAGCGTCCTGAGATGGAACCGTTGGCTGCCATCAATCGTTCAAGATGCCCGCATGACATGCGCGCGACGACCGGCGCGGGCGCCCGGTCGAGCGGGCAACAGCGCGAGACTCGATTCACGCCCCGGATCCGGTAAACGCTGATGCCAACACGCCTTGACCCCGCCGGGCGGGCGGGTTGGCGGATTTTCCTCGATCCAGTCCTTGAACGCGCGGTAACTCACGGCGATGCCACTCGCCCGCTCACCGCGTCCGCGCACGGCCACATGCACAGCCACCAGCTGGAGCACATCGCCGACGCGCACCAGCAAGGGCGAGCCGGAGTCGCCGAAGGTTGCATCACAGTCGTGGCTGACGACACGCCCGTCTGCCGATCTTCCGGTCCGGCGGCAGGATGGGTCAACGGTCAGCACATGGCGACGGTCGCGACTGTAGCCGGCCTGGATCCAGCGATCCGGGACTGGCCTGTTTGCCCCGTACAAAGGCACAACCCCGGTCGATGCGGAGACATCACGGTCCAGCGTGAGTACAGCCCAATCGTCATCCGGAACGCGACGGGTGGGCTCATAGGCAGGCGCGACCTGAATCTCCGAAACCAGCGCATGAACGGCATACTCTCCGCGTCGGTATGCCGCCAGAAAATGCAGCGCACAGGGCGGAAACCAGCGGCCTGTGCGCCGATTCCATAGACAGTGCGCGGCAGTCAATACCCGGCGCGGCGCGATCACGGTCGCGGTACAAAAGCCGCCAGTGGTGATGTTGAGACGACCGATCGCGCTCCAAGGATAGCCACGCGAATCCTCCATCACCCGGTTGTCGGTGCCGGTGATTCCGAGCACGTCCAGTTTCGTTACCGCCGGATGCGCCCCAAACGGCAAAAACGAGATCACCACGAGAAGCAACGATCTTGTCGTCGGCAGGAAGGACTCGATCATCGCCTCGACACTGGCTGTTCCACCAGTTCCCAGGCATTGCCATCCGGATCACGGCAAAACAAGGCACGACGGCCCGACCGGCTCATCGTGTACGGGATCGATGCCGCGTCCAGCCGTTCGCAGAACGGCGCCAGATCGGCAACGCTGAGCGCCGTGTGGCGGTCTCGACCGCCATGCTCGGGCCGACCATCAACCGGATCTGGATTGGGTAATTCGAGCAGATGCAGCTGTTGCTCGCCGAGCCGCAGCCAGACCCCGGGGAAAGACAGCTGCGGCCGTGACGGCTCGATCACAAGGCCCAGGATGTCGCGGTAAAATCCGAGGGCGCGCTCGGTATCGGCCACCACCAGGCTGACGTGATGCACCCCGCTGACTCCACTCATGTTTCGCTATCCTCCTGAAAAATCGCGATCAGCGCGGCAGCGATGATCAATCCCCCGCCTGCCCACTCCCTGGTCGACACCACTTCACCGGCCAGCCACCAGGCCGACAGGGCGCTGACGACCAGCTCGAACAGCATGATCATTGCCGAACGCTGCACCGGCATGTGACTCACACCGTAGACCACGGCGAGCGTCGACAACATGAAACCGCCGAGGCCCAGGGCAATCGTAGCGACCCAAACGATCGGCGCGACGTCCGGTACCGCCACCGGCCGCACTTGAATGAACAGCGTCGCAATCACGATCACCCCGAGCCAGGCCAGATGGGTCTTGGCGCGTACGCCCAGGCCGGTGATCCGTCGTGTCATGACATTGTTGACCGCGAATGCGAATCCGGCACTGAGGGCCAGCAGATCGGCACGGTTCAGTGGAACCCGGCCCACCGTCGGATCCCACAGCATCACCAGCGACCCGCCGAGGCCGAGACACAACATTATCAGGGTGCGCCCGGAGAGTGCCTCGTTCAGTAGAAATCGCCCGAGCAATACAGTCCACACCGGTGACAGATAGAATAACAGCACGACCCGCACCACCTCGCCCTCGAGCACGGCGAGGACAAAGGCCACATTGGTCCAGCCGGCAGACAGTATCAGTGCCACGACTTCGCCGGGCTGGTGACGGATGCCATCGAGCGACAGCCTGGAGAACGGCGCGAAGACCACGAACGCGGCACCGTAGGCGACCAGGGTCAACCATGCGCCATGCACCCCTGATTCCTCCAACAGTCGCGAGGGATACCAGACCACACCCCAGAACGTGGCGCCATACAGCAGCCCGAGGACCGGCCCAACCGGTACCACCGAAGCATTCATCAATCCGTTCGCCTATAATCGGCCGCCCGAAATACACGCACGCGAGCGTATGAATCCCGACCTGGAAAAACTTCAGCCCTACCCATTCGAGAGACTCAATGAGCTCAAGGCAGGTGCCACACCGCCACCGCAGCCGCCTATTGCGCTGTCGATTGGCGAGCCGAAGCATGCCACACCCGACCTGATAGCGGCAGCGCTGAGCGCGAAACTGGACCATGGGCTCGCGAGCTATCCGTTGACCCGCGGTATACCCGAGCTGCGCGGCGCGATCGCCGCCTGGCTGACTCGCCGTTTCCGTTTGCCACAAGGGTCACTCGATCCAGAGCGCCACATTCTGCCGGTAAACGGGACGCGTGAGGCCCTGTTTGCGTTCGCCCAGGCGACGATCGACCGCAGTCGGCCCGCAACGGTTCTCATGCCCAACCCTTTCTATCAGATCTACGAGGGCGCCGCGCTGCTCGCCGGCGCCAAACCGGGTTTCGTGTCGTGCACCCGCGACAAGGCCTACCTGCCGGACTTCGACGCGGTCACGGCACAGACCTGGGACGCTTGCCAGCTGCTGTATATCTGTTCGCCGGGCAACCCGACCGGTGCGGTTATCCCGCAACAGACCCTGCAGTCGCTGATGGATCTGGCAGAGCGGCACGATTTCGTCATCGCCGCGGATGAGTGTTACTCCGAGATCTATTTCGACGAAGACGCGCCGCCGGTCGGCCTGCTGCAGGCCGCGGCCGCGCTGGGCAACACGAACTATCACCGCTGCGTGGTGTTCCACAGTCTGTCGAAACGCTCCAACGCGCCGGGGCTGCGTTCCGGCTTCGTCGCGGGCGATGCCGAACTGATAGCCGGCTTTCTGCGCTACCGCACCTATCATGGCTGCGCGATGCCGATCCAACACCAACACGCCAGCGTGGCCGCGTGGCGGGACGAAGCGCATGTCTACGACAACCGACGGCAGTACCGCGCGAAATTCGACGAGGTACTGCAGGTACTCGGCGGCTGCCTCGACGTAACGCGTCCGCACGCCGGGTTCTATCTGTGGCCTCGGATATCCGGCAGCGACGAGGCGTTCGCGCGCGGCCTGTTCGCCGAACACAATGTGACGGTCCTACCGGGACGTTACCTGTCTCGCGAGGTCGACGGTATCAATCCGGGGGCGGGTCATGTGCGCATGGCCCTGGTGGCCACCACCGAGGAATGTGTCGCGGCGGCGCAACGCATCAAACAATTCGTCAACCGACTTTGAACACATCATTTCTCTGCAGGAGAGCATCATGAGCGACATCCAGCCCATTATCGTCGACGCCTTCGAAAAGCGCGCAGACATCACACCGAGCAACGTCAATACCTCGGTGCGCGATGCCGTCATGGAGGCCATCGAACAGTTGGATCGCGGAGAGATCCGCGTCGCCGAACAACGAGACGGCGAATGGATCGTCAACGACTGGGTCAAGAAGGCTGTACTGTTGTCGTTCCGGATCAATGACAACGAGTTCATCAAAGGCGGTTTCACCAACTACTACGACAAGGTGCGCTCCAAGTACGCCGACTGCAGTTCGCGCGAGTTCCGCGAGTCGGGCGTGCGTGTGGTGCCGCCGGCGACTGCGCGCAAGGGCTCTTATATCGCGCCCAGCTGTGTACTGATGCCGTCGTACGTCAACATCGGCGCCTTCGTCGATTCGGGCACGATGGTCGACACCTGGGCGACCGTCGGCTCATGCGCGCAGATCGGAAAAAATGTCCACCTGTCCGGAGGGGTCGGTATCGGCGGCGTGCTCGAGCCTCTGCAGGCCGCCCCGACGATCATCGAAGACAACTGCTTCATCGGCGCGCGCTCAGAGGTTGTCGAAGGCGTCATCGTCGAACAGGGTTCCGTGATCTCGATGGGGGTCTATATCGGGCAGTCCACCCGGATCTACGACCGAGAGAACGACGAGATCCTTTACGGCCGGATCCCGGCCGGTTCCGTCGTGGTATCGGGCAACCTGCCCTCAGCCGATGGCAAGTACAGTCTCTACTGTGCGGTGATCGTCAAACGGGTCGACGAAAAGACCCGCTCCAAGGTCGGCATCAACGAGCTGCTGCGGGATATCTGACGAACATCAGGATGCATCGGCCGGGAGGGTCAGCAGTTTTCGGCGGCCCTGCCGGCATTTCCTTTCTGCCGGACGAATTATGAACACGCTTTACGGTATACCCAACTGTGACACGATGAAAAAGGCCCGCGCCTGGCTCGACGACCATGATATCGAATATGTTTTCCATGACTATAAAAAGGTCGGTATAGACGAGGCCGTGTTGCGGCAATGGGTCGACGAAGTCGGCTGGAGGGCCCTGTTGAATACGCGAGGGATGATGTGGCGCAAGGTGCCGCAGGGCGTCAAAGACCATATCGATGAGGCGTCGGCAATCGCGCTGATGCTGGAGACGCCCAGTATCATCAAACGCCCTGTGCTGGATACGGGCTCTACCCGTCATGTCGGATTCAAACCTGGGCAGTATGAGAAAATCTTCGATTAAAGAAGCTCGCAGCTATGACCCGGGATTCGCAAAACGATGGCACCCGGCCCAAAGGTAATCGAACCCACCATGTCTGATACCCTCGACCTCGCTATCGACCTGATCAGCCGCGAATCCGTCACACCGAAGGACGCAGGCTGTCAGACACTGATGATGCAGCGACTCGCTGCGCTCGGCTTCGACAACCAGCCGATGCCCTTCGGCGATGTCGATAATTTCTGGTCACGACGCGGCAAGCAGGGCCCACTTTTTTGTTTTGCCGGCCACACGGATGTCGTACCTACGGGACCGGTCGAACGCTGGTGCTGCCCCCCGTTCGAGCCACAGATCCGCAACGGCATGCTGTATGGACGCGGTGCCGCCGATATGAAGGGTTCACTGGCGGCGATGATCACCGCAACCGAGCGCTTCGTCAGAAATCACCCGGACCACAAGGGTTCGATCGCCTACCTGATCACCAGCGACGAGGAGGGCCCGGCAGTCAATGGCACGGTCAAGGTCGTCGAGACTCTGCAGGCACGCGACGAAAACATCGATTGGTGCCTGGTCGGCGAACCTTCGTCGAGCATCCGTGTGGGCGATGTGGTTAAAAACGGGCGCCGTGGCTCACTCGGGGCCAACCTGACAGTGAAAGGCATCCAGGGGCACGTCGCCTACCCCCATCTTGCACGCAACCCGGTGCATGACTGCGCCCCTGCGCTCGCCGAGTTGGCGGCCAGTGAGTGGGACCAAGGCAACGAATTCTTTCCCAAGACGACCTTCCAGGTGTCGAACATTCACGCCGGCACCGGTGCAACCAATGTGATCCCGGGCGAATGCGAGGTCACGTTTAACTTCCGCTACTCGACCGAGACCACCGAGTCGGAGTTGCGTGAACGCGTCGAGAGCATCCTCGATCGCCGCAAGCTCGACTACCAGATCCGCTGGAACCTTTCCGGCCTGCCCTTTCTCACGCCGCGCGGCGAGTTGGTCGAGGCGGCACAAAGGGCGATCCATTCTGTCACTGGCCTTTCGCCCGAACTCTCGACCGCCGGCGGCACGTCCGATGGCCGCTTTATCGCGCCGACCGGTTCACAAGTCCTCGAACTTGGCCCTCTGAACGCGACCATTCATCAGGTCGACGAGTGCGTCAGCGTCGCGGACCTCGAAGACCTGTCACAGATGTATGAAAGGATCCTGGAA
>Ga0316201_10003157_pt1 | contig 12049 bp, 13 predicted proteins | sample CS6wburrow_MG_FD_204516 | JGI IMG/M metagenome (GOLD analysis project Ga0316201, IMG submission 204516) | Coastal sediment microbial communities from Delaware Bay, Delaware, United States - CS-6 worm burrow | ecosystem: Environmental > Aquatic > Marine > Coastal > Sediment | place: USA... | reverse complement strand
GGTGAAATAAAACCGTGAACGAACTGCCGTCCGACATCAGCGAGAACCTTCGTTTTCTTGTAGCTGAAGTCAGGGCGCGGCTGGATGACCTGAAACAGTTCATGAGAAGACGCACGCCCAGCCGGGCACGGCGTGTGCTCGACCGCCGGGGCTATTCAGAAAACCTCATGCTGCGGGTCCAGAATGGCTGTATTCAGGCCATCGCCGAGGCACCCGATCGTGATATTGCCCGGTTACGAGCGATCCAGGCGATTGCCGCCGACCTGGAGCGAGTCATGCAGCTGGCTCGGGATGCCATTCACCAGATGGACAGACTTGAAAAGGACGAGGTGATCGCGGGCAAGGACCATGTACCGATGCTGGACATGGTGTGTGACGGCATCAACCTGATCGAATCTGCGCTCGACGAGAATGACACCCAGCTGGCACTGCAGATTGGTGAATGCGAACACAGGATCAACCTCGATTACCACCGCTTGCTCAAGGTCTACACCCAGGCCATCAAGCAGAAGAAGCGAACAGAAGACCTCATTATTGCCTTGCTGGTGACGCAAACGCTGGAACGCATGGGGGCCATGCTGCTGGATATCAGTGAATCCCTGCTATCCGCCATCCTCGGCCAGCCCATGGATATTGACCGTTACCACGCGTTAATGGACTCGCTGCAGCGGTTGTCAGGACAGGTCGGTATCAAGGACAGGAAAATGGAGATCAACTCCATTGCCGAGACGCGCTCGGGGAGCGGTATCACCGCCATCGGTAGTGCCAGGAAGAAGGACAAGAAAAAAACATCGCCTTACCTGGCAATCTACAAGGATGGTTTGCGCAGCAAGCTGAAGCAGGAGCGCCAGGGCGTCGAGAGCTGGCATGAAATCTACCCCGGCCTGGCGCCGCGGATCCTCTCCTACAAACGGCGTGGTGATTCTGCCTCGTTGCTGATTGAACACCTGGCCGGTATCACCTTTGAGCAGATCCTTATCAGTGAGTCTGACGAGTTGCTCGAGCAGGCGGTAAAAAGGCTGGGCCGGACCCAGAATGACGTGTGGAAGGAGACCCGGCGCAACAAGCCTGTATCCGCGGAGTACATGAAGCAGCTGAATGCACGCCTGGCCGACGTGTATGCGGTACACCCCGAATTCGAGGCGGACAGTATCCGTGTCTGTGGGCACCGCTTCGTGTCTTTTGCGCAGCTGATCAAGCTGGCGGCCAGGCTGGAACAGAAACTGGCGCCGCCATTTTCGGTGTATATTCACGGGGACTTCAACGTCGATAACATTATCTATGACCCGGTGGCGCGCAAGATCAACTACATCGACCTGCATCGCTCCCGGTACATGGACTACGTACAGGACGTATCTGTCTTTATGGTATCGAATTACCGGCTGCAGATCATGGATGCGCCGGTCAGGCAGCGTATTCTTGAAGTGATCTGTCGTTTCTACAGCACCACGAGACGCTTTGCGAAGCGCAATAACGATGACACCTACGAGATACGCCTGGCACTGGGGCTGGCGCGTTCGTTGGTTACCTCAACACGGTTTATCCTCGACAAGACACTGGCCAAGGCCATGTACCTGCGGGCACGCTACCTGCTTGAACAGGTCAACCGGCTTGGCGAAAAGGACTACAAGAAATACCGGGTACCGGTAGAGGTGCTGTTCAATGGCTAGTATGAAAAAAATTGGTGTGATCGGTATTCCCGGCAAGTGGTCAACCGAGGTGCTGGCGGATGCCGTCGAGTCGCGTACCGGCTCGCGACGGGTCATCGACATGGATGCCGTCAGCCTTGATCTGCCACAACGCCGCCTTGTGCATGAAGGGGAGGACCTGTGCGAGTTCGATGCACTGGTCGTCAAGAAGATCACCCGTGAGTATTCAGCATCGACTCTGGACCGGCTGGAACTGTTGCGTGTCGCCGAGGCCAGGGGGGTGCGTGTCTTCAGTGGTGCGGAAAACATCCTGCGGCTGATCGACCGCCTCAGTTGCACGGTGTCTCTGGCGAATGCCGGCATTCCCATGCCCGCGACCGTGGTGACCGTGGATGTCAGGACGGCCTGCGAGGCGATTGAGTCGTACGGGGAGGCGGTGCTGAAGCCGCTGTACTCCACCAAGGCGCGGGGTATGTGCCTGGTCAGTGCGAGCGAGGGTGCCAAGCACGTCAGCAAGGCTGTCGAGAAATTTCACGCCGAAAATCCCGTGATGTATATCCAGCAGAAGCTGGATCTCAGCGGGCGCGACTTTGGCATGGTGTTTCTCGGTGGTGAGTACCTTGGCAGCTATGCACGCGTCACCGACAGCGACTCCTGGAACACAACCATTCATCACGGTGGAAAATACATGGCCTATGAGGCCAGTCCCGAGCTGGTCGATCTCGGGCAGCGAGCCCAGGCACCCTTCGGTCTGGATTTCACGACGGTCGATGTCGCGGTAACGGATGCCGGACCCATCGTCTTCGAGGTCTCCGCGTTTGGTGGTTTCCGCGGCGCGAAAGAGGGCATCGGGATTGATGCCGCGTCCCTGTATAGCGATTATGTGCTTGGCAAACTGGAGGGGAATAGTGATACCTGAATCAGCTTCACAGGCGGCGAAGCTGCTGCGCGAAGAGCGGACGTTGCAGGCGCAAGGTCTGTACATCAATCCGGGCGGGCTGTGTATTCACATCCGTTCCAACTCGACGGAATTCATCGAACAACTGGCGGTGTATTTCAGTCACGTGGCCGTGGAGGCCTGCGATGCGGCTGTCAGCATCGAAGCCTATGACACGGATGTGCTGACGCTGGATGTCGACTGGACTGACTGGCCCCGTGAGCCCGGCAAGACTGGCCGCAAGGATGCTATCTATGAACTGGCGGACGGTCGGCTGTTGCGCAAGGTGCGTACCGGTATGCTGTTCCTGCAAAGCACGGAGGCCGTGATTGCTGCCGGTCCGTGTCGAGCGCTGGACAACCAGGTCATCAACTTCATCAACTCGCAGTACATGAACTGGCTGCAGCGGCAGGGCTGGTTGATCTGCCATGCCGCGGCGCTGGACCTGAACGGCCACGGGGTCGGTATCGCCGGGCTGTCCGGCGGTGGCAAGTCGACCCTGATGCTGGCGCTGATGGACAAGCCGGGTGTCGCTTATGTCACCAATGACCGCCTGTTTATCAAGCGGGACAATGGCACGGTGAGGGCTGCCGGCATCCCCAAGATGCCACGCATCAATCCCGGTACGATTGTGCACAATCCGGTACTGCACGGCCTGATCGGGGCCGACAGACGCAGCGAGTTGCTGGCCCTGCCGAAGGATGAACTGTGGCACCTGGAAGAAAAGCACGATGCCATGATCGCCACGCTGTATGGCGCTGAGCGTGTGTTGCAGGAGTCACGCCTGGATACCTTCCTGGTACTGAACTGGTCGCGCGACACCCGTGAGGCCACGCGTCTCGATGCAGTCGACCTGGCCGCGCGCCAGGACCTGTTGCCCGCGATCATGAAATCGCCCGGCCCGTTCTACCAGCTGGCTGACGGCAGCCTCTACCAGGCCAGCATGCATGCCGATCCGCAGGTCTATCTCGATGCACTGCAGGGGGTACAGATACTCGAGGCAAGTGGCCGGGTGGATACAGAACTGCTGAAGGACCAGCTCTATACATGGATAACAGGCCGCCAGGCGCAATGATGGGGAAAAACTGTGGCGAAACGTGAATTGTTAATACTCAGGCATGGCAAATCAGACTGGGGCTCCGGTGTGGAGGATTTCAACCGGCCGCTCAAAAACAGGGGCAAGCGTGCTGCCCAGCGGATGGGGGTCTGGCTCTGGCAACAGGAGCTGCGACCGGATCTGGTTATCAGTTCGCCGGCGGAACGGGCGATCAACACGGCGCACAAGTGTTGCAAGAGTATGGATATCCCGGTCAGTAGCATTGCCAGGGATGAACGGATCTACGCGGCCTCGCTGCAGGCATTGCTCGCGGTACTGGCTGATGTCCCGGAAGAGCACCGGCGTGTCATGCTGGTGGGTCACAACCCCGGTCTGGAAGAGCTGCTGATGTATCTGACGGACAACGCCGAGGAGTTCACTGTCGATGGCAAGCTGTTGCCGACGGCAACGCTGGCACATCTGACGATGCCGGAGCAGTGGGATGGCCTTGCGCCGGGCTGTGCGGCGCTCAATGTCGTGCGGCGACCGCGCGAGCTGCCCGAGGGCTTTCCCTGGCCTGCGCCGCGCGGCGAGGAGGTGCGCGAACGGCCCGCTTACTACTATACCCAGTCAGCCGTGATTCCCTACCGCATTCGGGATAACGGTGAGGCAGAGTTTCTGGTGGTCGGCTCCAGCGGCAAAAAACACTGGGTGGTTCCCAAGGGCATCAAGGAGCCGGAACTCTCGCCCCAGGATTCGGCTGCACGCGAGGCCTGGGAAGAGGCCGGTGTCCGCGGCGAGGTGGCAGCCGAGCTGCTGGGCCATTATGACGCGGTAAAGTGGGGTGCACACTGCAGTGTCGACGTGTTTGCCATGCGCGTCGACGAGGTGCTCGATGATGACAGCTGGGAAGAGAGTCATCGCAAGCGTCGCTGGTTGTCGGCGCAGCAGGCCGCCAGGGACCTGAAGCAACCCGAGTTGCGTGCCATATTGCTTGAACTTGCCGAGCGTGTCGGGAGCTGAAATGCCGCGCCTGATAGCTGCCTTGCTCAGACACGGCGAGTATCGGCAGTTGCCCGAGACGCCCAGTGCACTGCAGCCGTTTCCCCTGACGGACAAGGGCCGCGAGCAGGCGCGTCGCGCAGCCGGCGCCCTGTTGCAGATGGCGCGGGAGATGCGTTGCAGCATCGACACTGAATTACACAGTTCCCGCCTGCTGCGGGCATGGGAGAGCGCAACTCTCATTGCGGAGAACCTGCAGGGTGATTATGCCATTCAGAGTTTTGACGCCCTTGCCGAGCGCAGCATGGGCAGTGCCGCCAACCTGACGGTGTCGCAGGTCGAGGCTGTTGTGCGTGAAGACCCGCGCTTTGAGGAGTTGCCGGCGGACTGGAAGTCGAGCAGTCATTTCTGCCTGCCGCTGCAGGGAGCGGAATCACTGGCGGAGGCGGGTCAGCGGGTGGCGCAGCACCTGGTCGAGACCATGCGGGAACTTGCACGCCATGTACAGCAGGACACGTTCAAGGTGTTCGTCGGTCACGGTGCCGCGATACGGCATGCGGCCTGGCAGCTGGGGGTGCTGGATCTTTCCGACGTTGCCAGACTGAGCATGTTTCATGCGCAGCCGGTCTGCCTGGAATACAGTGATGCCGGCTGGCAGCATGTGGGTGGTGACTGGAAGGTGCGCGATGCCACGGCGCAGCCGGATTGACAGGTAATGAAACACGCTAACAAAAACTGGCTACCGCGCTACCGTGGGCTGAAATGGGTCAAGGCAGACCTGCCGACCAGCGCGTGTCCCTGGACCGAGGGCAAGGGCCAGTCCCTGCGCCAGCGCAGGGCCCGGCACAGGGACAATTGCGAACGCCTCGGCAAGCTGATTGATCAGCATGATTGGCGCTGGCCAACGCGACCGCTGTGTTTTATTACCGACATACATGCCGATACCGATGCACTGATTGACTCGCTGGTTGCCTCGGGCGGGTTTCGCAAGACCGGGCCAAAGGATGCCGACTTCCGTCTCACCAAGGCAGCAAAAAAAACGCGTTACGTCATCGGTGGTGACTGCTTCGACAAGGGACCTGGCAACCTGCGGCTGTTGCGTATGCTCCGCCGCCTGATCAAGCACGGCATGAATCTGCGCCTGCTGGCGGGCAACCACGACATCCGCGTCATGCTGGGCATGCGCAGTGTTGGCGAGTACCGGACGGCCAGGAACGAACACTTCTTTGTGCGCCTGGGCCCGAAGGCGATCCCGCTGATACTGGAACTCAGGGAACAGTACCTTGATAAAAAGTCATTGAAGCATGTGCCATCCAACAGGCGCTGTCGGGAATTGCTGTATCCCTCGGCGCAGTGGCAAAAGCAATTCCCGCTCATAGCGAAAGACGTGCTGTCGAAATCAAACGTTGACCGCGAGATCGAAAGGCTTAACAAAAAAATGGAACGCCTTGATCATCTCTGCGAGCTGCATGAGCTGAGTATGCAACAGGTATACGCTGCAACCCTGCAGTGGCAGAAGCTGTTTCTCGAGCCGGGCGGTGAGTTTCACTGGTTCTTTGACCGTCTGCACCTACTTTACCGGCAGGGCTCGTTCCTGTTTATTCATGCCGGCCTGGATGACCACGTCGCAGAGCTGATTCACCGCAAGGGCTTCAAGCATCCCAACAGGCGTTTCAGAAGGCAATTGAAAGGTGATGACCTGGAGTTCTATTACGGCCCGCTTGCCAACAGTATTCGTACCAAGTATCGCGCCGCGGATTATCCCCTGTCGCACAAGGGTGTGCGTCTTGCCCATGAAAGCGGTGTGCACACGATCATTCATGGCCATCGCAACGTTCGTCACGGTCAGCGTATCTCGCTGCGGCGCGACATGATTAATATCGAGTGTGACACCACCATGGATCGCGGCTCGCGCAGCAAGGAAGGGCTCAAGGGGGCAGGTGCCGGTGTGACCCTGCTCAGGCCACGGGAAAAGGTTGTGCTGGGCATCAGCAGCGACTACAAACATGCGAAGGTCTTCGATCCGTCGAGTCCCTGCACACAGGAGAGCAAACAGTGAAAAGAGGCAAACTGAGTTTCAGGCATGAATCGCTGCAGGATGCCAAGACCATCAAGGGCATCCTCAAGGCGTTAACGGAGGGCATGGCCAGTGGCAAGCTGAGTTTCAGCGATGCCGACGACAGTATCGAGCTGCATCCTGCCGGCCTTATGAACCTGAAAATCACGGCCCGCCAGGAAGATAACCTGAATCGCGTCAATATCCGCATTACCTGGCAGTCGGAAGACAACACCAGTGGCAACAAGTCCATCAAGGTAAAGTGCCGTTAATGGCGATGCGTTGCAGATATAAAAACAAATATTTATAGTGTGTTACAAGGCATTTCCGCAGTACTTTTTCTCACGATAACGGGTAGGCCTTTATGCTGTCACTGCTACGCTGGCTGCTTCTGACAATTGTTGGTGTCGTCGGTGTGTCGTTTGCGACAGTCCTTGTTATGGCAATGCTGGGGGTCACGATTGACCTCGGTCAGCTGCGCGGCAGCGTCGAGTCCTCGGCCTCCCGGGCGCTCGAGCGCAAGGTCTCGATCAACGGCCCGGTTGTCCTGGAATTTTCCGGCTGGCCTTCCATTGAAGTCCGCGACATCACCGTTGCCAATGTGGCGGATGGTCGCGCGGACTATTTGTTCACGGCAGGGCTTGCCCGTCTCGATATTGGCCTGCGGTCGCTGCTCAAGGGTGAGTTGCAGATTGGCGAGATCTCGGCCGAGGCGGTCAACCTTTACCTGGAACACGATGCGCAGGGCCAGGCGAACTGGGAGGTTCGTCCGCAGCACAAGGCGGATCCCGTTGAGCCGCAGGACAAGCACGAACCCCGCTTCAGTTTCGTCGGTCTGGACGAACTGTCACTGCAACAGGTTGCCGTCAATTACCATGATGCTGCCCTAAACAAGACCGTCCTCTTCGAGCTCGATATGCTCTACGGCGAGGCCTCTCCCGGGCAACCCATGACGCTGGCGTTTGCCGGGCATGTGCAGCAGGACCGCTATGACCTGGCTCTGCAGGGTGAAGCCATTGAGCAATTGCTGGATCCGGCCACAAGCTGGAGCTTCTCCCTGAAGGGCATGCTGTATGGCAAGCAGATCGATGCGCAGGGTGAACTCGGCCGGCGCAGCGAAGTGCCTGTAGTCGCACTGGAACTGGCGGTCCAGGAACTGGACGTCGGTGCCATCCTGTCACGTCTTGATCTGGTCGAGGGTATGGAGGCAACGACCCGCCAGGCAAGCGTGGACCTGACGCTGCGGGGCGACACCCTGCAAGAGCTGGTTCGCCAGTCACGCCTGTCGTTCGATATCACCGACGGCCGCTGGGTCATCGCGGACCCCAATACGCAGGCCGGCTTCAGCATAGACAGGCTGGCGGGCAATATCCTCGTCGAGGGTGGTACGGCCGTCACCATGAAACTCGGCGGCGAGATTGAGCAGACACCGGTGCGCTTGACGATCGTGGGCGCAACGCTGGAGGAATATCTCACCACGCGGCAAGAGTTGCCGCTGTCGATTGATATCGCGATGCTCGATTCAAGCTTTACCTTCGATACCCGCCTTGCCTTCCCGATTACAAGGCACGATCTGCATTTTTCCCTGACCTTTGCGGGCAAGCGCCTCGATGCCTTCAATGAGCTGCTGGACCTGGATTTGCCGCCACTGGGTCCGTACTCGCTGGATACGGAGCTGACCGTTTCCGGTGAGGGGTACGACCTGTCGCGACTGGCCGTCCGGGTCGGGCAGAGCACGCTGGACGGGCGCGTGCAGTTACTCACGGCGCTGGACAAGCCGACACTGGAGGTCGAGTTGTTGTCGCCGTTGATCCGGGCGGACGATTTTTACTTTGGCAAACGCAAACAGCCCGTCGCAGACCCGGCTGGGTCAGTCGAACCGGCAGTAGCGGCCGAAGAGGCCAGCGGCGATGATGATTACCGCGACATAATCTCCTTTGAAGTGCTTAACAAGTTCAATGCAACTGTCCAGGTTGAGGCGCAACAGGTCACCTCCGGCAGCGATGAGCTCGGCTCGGGTTCCTTGACGGTGACGCTCAGGGATGGCCGGCTTGCCGTGGAACCCCTGCAGATCAACACGCCCGGTGGCGGCATCAATCTCGGTTACAGCCTGCAGCCGCGTGCCAACGACGTGGTGATGACGGTTGATACCGACATTGATCACTTCGATTATGGCGTGATGGCGCGACTGGTCGATGCGAACACCGGGATGGACGGGGTCATGAGCCTGGATGTCGAGTTTGCGTCCACGGCACCCGACCTGGAGAGTATTCTGGCGCATGCCAGCGGTCACCTGGACTTCGCGTTGTTTCCGGGTAACATCTCTGCAGACGTATTTGATCTCTGGGCCATCAACCTGATCACGTCGGTGGCCAGCGAGGTCGACAAGGGAGAGACCTCTGCAGTGAATTGTATTGTGCTGCGCCTGGCGCTGGATGCCGGCCGGCTGGAGGAGCGTGTGATTTTCATGGATACCACGCGCATGAGAGTCGCCGGTAAACTGGCAGTTGATTTCAACACGCGGCAGATCGACCTGGTTGCTGCACCCCGGGCGAAACGCCCCGAGTTTTTCAGTATGGCGACGCCGGTGAAGGTGCAGGGTTCGTTTGAGGATTTCGCTCTGGGTGTCAATCCGCTCCGGCTGACCGGTAGCGTGTTCTCATTTATCACCAGTCCGCTGCATGTGCCGATCCGGCGTGTGTTTCGCGAGAAGGCCCCGGCGGATGGTCGCGAGGCGTGCGAGCTTGCCTGGGACCGGACCGCTGATGAGCTTATAGAATTGCAGTCCGAGACGGTGCAGCCCTATACCGCAGATGACACGATCAGGGATTACTGAGCGGGTCTCAAGAGGATGCTCGCAACCTGTGGGTGGAATATCAGGACAATCATGAGTCAGCGCACGCACAGGAGAGTCTATATTGAATAATCTTGCCGGCTTCATAAAAACAACGGTCATCGGTGGTCTCGTCGTCATCGTGCCACTGGCGATCATCGCCTTTGTAGCGGGCGACGCGGTCCATACCCTGATCGAGGTGACTAGACCGTTGACCACGGGTTTCCCGTTTGGAGCGTTTGTGAATGCATTGCTGGCGGTGCTTATTGCCGCCCTGGTCATTGTGGCCATCTGCTTTGTCGCCGGGTTTCTGCTCAGTACCTTCCTGGGGCGCACGGCAAAGAACTGGATGGAGACCCGGGTGCTGGAACGCGTTCCCATGTACTCAACCCTGCGAGGCCTGACACAACGCTTTGCCGGGATGGAAAATGCCGATTACCCGGTGGTTGAAGCCGACCTGTTCGGGTCGGGGAGTCGCGTGCTGGGGGTGCTGGTCGATGAGCTGGTAGACGGGCGCAAGGTGGTCTACGTACCGTCGTCACCCATGGTGACCATCGGGCAGCTGCATATCCTCAGTGCCTCCCATGTCACCGAAACGGATTTATCCATGGCGGAAACCATTGGCTGCCTGTCACAGATGGGGCTGGAATCGAGAAAGCTGTTTGCTGGCGAGCATGCGGCGAGTTGATCTGTTGAACCGGTACGCCGTGTTGCTGTGCGTGGTACTTGCCGGCTACGCCGTGGATGTTGCCGCGATGACGGATATCGAGGCGAGCGAACTGGGTTATAAAGTAACCGCGGTAAAAGTGGCGATACAGGAACCGGCCGCACCTGGTGCGATGCAGGCGATTACATCCCTGGGGCATGATCAACGCTACTACGTCATGGTGCGTGGCTGGCTGACGTACCAGCTACAGGGAGACAGGAGCCTGCTCGAGGCTAACCCCGATCAACCGGAGGTGCGGGCGCGTGTCGATTTTGTGCAGCGCGCCATCCGGGCGATCGACCTGGAATGACGGCCATAAAAAAGGCGGGATACCCCGCCTTTTTCGATGACCTGATAACGGCTTATTTCTTCCAGTTATCGAAGTTATCCATGTTGTGAGCCTTGCCGTCTTCGTAGCCAGCTGTGTAGGCCTCGTTGACGCGCTGCTCTTCACGTTCCGGGTTCAGCAGGTAGCCACCTTGCCAGCCCTGCACGTACTCAGGGTCAACGCCCATGCCTTCCATCTTGGTTACTGCGTCATAGTATTCCTGGTTCATCGTTTTCTCCTCGTACTGTCTAGACGTAAATTTCGGTTAAGGGGTCAGAAAAAATTCATTCGCGTATTAGCGCCCGGCAGCCTCGTCTCGGGACAGGGCTGCAGCCGAGTCGTTCGCCCCGGCAACGGCGCGTTCCGCTGCCTGCCGTGACCGGCGTTCTCCCGTGGGGCGCAGTATAATAGCAGTGCCGTGCATCACCGGGTTGCTGGCACTGCAGCTGTTCAGTTGAGCATCCATGTATATCTGCTAGCTGGTTGTTTCAATTAGGGTTACTGCTTAGCGGCGCAAGTATACAGGAGCGCATTTTTCGCCCGAATATCCCTATAGAGAGAGTGAATTCGACTCGCAATGTGTAGTGTATCCATATGAAAATCAGGCATATTCTCTCTTAATGGGTATTCGATGCACGACTATGAATGGGTAGTGTACGCTGCTTGCCAGGCGCCGCCTGCGCGGCCAGCTGAATATACAACAGGAGTAACAGCAAACATGGGCGAAATACTCAACAGTCCGGACTATTCCAGTGGCGTAGCCGCCTTTGAGGCGAAGAACTTCTCACTGGCCATGCAGTTTCTGTCACCGCTGGCCGAGGCCGGTGATGCCGATTCCCAGCATCGCGTGGCCATCATGTGCCAGAACGGTCTCGGCGTGGTGCGCAACGATCAGCGTGCCTTTGACATGATGAAGGCGGCAGCCGACCAGGGCTACGCCATTGCGCAACATGGCCTGGGCTTCATGTACCTGGAAGGCGAATGTGTCGAGAAGGATGCAGCGCAGGCGGCACAGTGGTTCCGCAAGGCGGCCGACCAGGGGCTGGCGGGTTCGCTGACGACGCTGGCGATGATGTATGAAGAGGGCAATGGTGTCGACAAGGACCCGGTAGAGGCCAGACGGCTGTATGCCGCGGCCGGCTTCGACATGTAACGCTCGCCTGAACGCAACCATCCCGATAATCTGAATGGAACTTACGCCGGAAGACGCCCTGCGTATCAATGTCCTGCTGGCGGGCTCTGTTGATGCAATCCGCATCGATGAATCGCGCATGACGGTGTATGCACTGTCCGACAAGGGCGAGGCGAAGGTGCAGCTCAACCCCAACTGTCGCGATGAATCCTACCTGCGGCAGGTCCGCGAAACCCTGTCCAGTCACGTGCTGGGTTCCCCCGGTGGTTATCCCGTCTACCTGAAACGCTGGACGCGCATGGGGCAGGCGCGCGACGAAATCCTGGAGTCACTGCTGAAACTGGGCGAACCCGAGGCCGTGGTCGCGGTG
>Ga0316201_10003156_pt1 | contig 12052 bp, 6 predicted proteins | sample CS6wburrow_MG_FD_204516 | JGI IMG/M metagenome (GOLD analysis project Ga0316201, IMG submission 204516) | Coastal sediment microbial communities from Delaware Bay, Delaware, United States - CS-6 worm burrow | ecosystem: Environmental > Aquatic > Marine > Coastal > Sediment | place: USA: Delaware... | reverse complement strand
TGATCATCTAAAAAAAATACCAAATGTTGAATATTCTGAAGCAGTTGATAGGGAAGACCTAGTAAAGCAATATCAAGAATCTGCATTTTTTATCCACCCTTGTATTTGGGAGGAGACATTTGGAGTTGCAATGGGAGAAGCAATGCGTTGCGGTTCTTATCCAATAATTACAAATATTGGAGCACTTTCTGAGGTTGCTGGAGAAAGAAATGCAACAGTTGTTCCCATTGATGGCGAGAACACTTCAAGTGGGTGGAAAATTACTGATAAATTTATCATAGATTTTACAAATGCTTGCTGTAAAGCACTTGATTATTATGATCATCAACCTAAATTTTATAAAGAAGTTTCAAAGATTATATCAGATCATGTTGTAGAAAAGTACAATTGGAAAGATATTGCAGAGCAGTGGAGGAATCTAATTGTTCAAATTACTCAAGTTTACTTTCAACCAGATAGTTTCGATTCTGAAATTTATAAAGAAGTATATTTAAAAAATGAATATAAAATAAAAGAATTTTCAGAAAATGATATTGTTATTGATATTGGTTCCCATCGTGGATATTTTGCCAAGTTATGTTTAGATAAAGGATGTAAAAATATTACATGTTATGAGGCAAATAAGAATAACTACGAATATCTCCTAAAAAATCTCAAGAATTATGAAGGGTGGAAAGCAAATAATATAGCAGTTTGGAAAGAAAACTCAGAAAATGTTATATTTTATAACCATAATTGCTATAACACAGGCGTAAATTCTTTTTACAAACATCCACAATCCATAGACTTTCCAGAAAAAATTGAAGAAGTAAATGTAAAAACAGTTTCTCTTGACTACATACTGAAAGATTTTGAGAAAGTGAGTCTACTCAAAATTGATGCTGAAGGTTCTGAGTATGAAATACTAATGAATTCAAGTCTTATTGAGAAAATTGAGAATATTGTTGGTGAATATCATGAATTATCTTCTTGCCATACAAATTTTGATATTGAAGGAAAAACCATAAAGGATTTAATTCAATTTTTGGAAAGTAAAAATTTCATTATACATAATATAGAAAATACGCCTTATAAAACAGGAATATTTTTTGCAACACATCAATCAAAAATGAAAGAAAAAACTATGTCTACTGAAAACTCTTCCGCGTTGACTTATAATCCCATAGATTCTAAAAAGGCGGTGAATGATGAAGAATATCTTCGTCAAGCATCTGAAAATGTTCTTAAGTGGGAAGAAAGTGACAAAGAAATGGCACAGGGTCGAACTAACTTCCAAATAGAAAAGTTTATTGGTCTCGACACTCATAATATCTCTGTTTCTTTTGAACACATTTTAAAAGAACGTCGCATAATGGCAACAGGATATATGTTTAAGCTTATTGAAATGAAAGAAAAAGTTCGAGAATTTGAATATAAGTGGAAAAATCATGAGGACAAGTCCCAACCTCTTATGTGGGAAGTTAGTGGACCTGGTGGTGGAGGAAAGAAACTTTGTTGGTATGATTTGGATGAATTAGAACTGACTCATTACTTAAAAGGAAGTGAAATTGAAATTCGTGATAGACTTTATCAAATGGAACATTTAGATAAAATTCTTGAAAAACTTGTTGCGCAAAATGGAGGCAATCCTCCAAATAGAGAGCAATTCTTAGAGGAGAATCAAAATTATTGGGATACCCGTCTTGCAGAGCAAGCATTGGATGATTTGATGGCAGCACAAACTGGAATTTCTGGCGCAAATATTCAAGCAATGCGTCGTGCTTCTGCACCATCAATAATCGATCAAAGAAATAATCTCAAAGAAGGTTATCTCCCAATGGATAAACTTATGGATCAAAGAGGACGTATGGAATTCATTGGAGACTTACAAAGTAAGGTGTTGAAAGGTTATGAGAAACTAACCGGAACTGACTTGGGATACGGTGCAGCAATTAAACCAGCGGAAGAAAATAAAAAAATCTTTGGACAAGGATTTAAATAAGAATGAATGAAAGAATAATTGTGGTTGATGACTTCTATGATATTCCATATCACTATCATAGAGGTTTTTTTGAGAACGAATGTGTACTTACTCATGAGACTGTTGGTAAAATATCTCAAATTTTAGGTGGTCCAATTAGTGTCATAGAAGCAACAAACGAAAAAAACACAAATTCTGGGGTTGTGGCACATCTTAAATGTGATTGGATTGCCGTAATTTATATGTCATTACCCCTAGAAGCATTTGGAGAGTTGGGAATTAAATTTTATTCACATAAACAAACTGGTTTGGAGGTATTTCCTTCTCAAGAGGAAATTAAATATCTTCAGATTAAAGAAGATTGTTTAAAAAATATTTTTAGTTCTGATCCAGAATTGTGGAAAGAGTATGGTTGCATTCCTGCAAGATATAATCGCATGGTTATATTTAAAGGCAATATTTGGCATTCATACAATCTAAATAATAATATTAAGTATCAAAAAATATTAATAAATCATGCCTGATACCAGAGGAATATTTTCTTTTCAAGATATATCCGAATTTAAACTTTCCAATCAATGGGTTCCTCTGGATGAAGTTTGGATAGTACCTTCCCCAAGTTCTCCAAACACTGGTTACTTTGGTGGTGGCGGTTTTCCTACAGTATCAACAATGGATAAGGTCACTTATTCAACAGATACTACAGGAGCAGTTCCTGGTGCAGATTTAAGTGTAGCACGTTATGGTCTTGCTGCAACAGGTAATGGTACCAACGGTTACTTTGGTGGTGGTAGTCCTACCACAGCAACAATGGATAAGGTCACTTATTCCACTGATACCACAGTAGCAGCTCCTGGTGCCAATTTAAGTTCAGCACGTTATGGTCTTGCTGCAACAGGCAATAGTACCAACGGTTACTTTGGTGGGGGACGTTTACAAAAATCAACAATGGATAAGATCACTTATTCTACAGATACCACAGCAGCAGTTCCTGGTGCAGATTTAACGCAAGGAAGATATTTTCTTGCTGCAACAGGTAATAGTACCAACGGTTACTTTGGTGGTGGTGACAATCTTCCCGGCCCCTATGTAGCAACAATGGATAAGGTCACTTATTCTACTGATACCACAGGAGCACTTCCTTCTAGTGGCAATGTAAGTTCAGCACGTCGCGGACTTGGTGCAGCAGGAAACTCAACACACGGATACTTTGCTGGTGGTAATATTCCTGGTACAGTATCAACAATAGATAAGATCACTTATTCCACTGATACTACAGTAGCAGTTCCTAGCGTCTATTTAAGTGATACCGGGGATGGAATAACTGGATCTGGAAACTCAACAGACGGATACTTTGCTGGTGGTAGTCCTAGCAAAGCAACTCTAGATAAGATTAATTACTCGACAGAGACCGTATCAGAACTCACATCATCTCCATTAAGTGCAGCAAAAAGATATCGTGGCGCATCAAGTGCTAGGGCAAATGGACTTCCTGTAATAGAACCTCTAGCAACTAGATTTTCTGATGGTGCTCTTCCGACACCAAACACTGGTTACTTTGGTGGTGGTGCTCCTAACACAGCAACAATGGATAAGGTCACTTATTCTACTGATACCACAGCAGCAGTTCCTAATGCCAATTTAAGTGTAGCACGTGCTTATCCTGCTGCAACAGGTAATAGTACTAATGGTTACTTTGGTGGTGGTACTCCTATCACAGCAACAATGGATAAGGTCACTTATTCAACAGATACCACAGCAGCAGCTCCTAGTGCAGATTTAAGTGTAGCACGCTATGTTCATGCTGCAACAGGCAATAGTACCAATGGTTACTTTGGTGGTGGTAGAATCCCTGATACCACAGCAACAATGGATAAGGTCACTTATTCCACTGATACCACAGCAGCACTTCCTTCTAGTGCAGATTTAAGTGTAGCACGCGGTTTTATTGCTGCAACAGGTAACAGTACCAATGGTTACTTTGGTGGTGGGCAGCCTGGTCCATTCGCAACAATGGATAAGGTCACTTATTCCACTGATACCACAGCAGCAGTTCCTGGTGCAGATTTAAGTGTAGCACGTTATGGTCTTGCTGCAACAGGTAATAGTACCAACGGTTACTTTGGTGGTGGTAATCCTAGTACAGCAATAATGGATAAGGTCACTTATTCCACTGATACAACAGCAGCAGCTCCTAGTGCCAATTTAAGTGTAGCAAGATTTTATGTTGCTGCAACAGGTAATAGTACCAATGGTTACTTTGGTGGTGGTAATTCTGTTCCAGTATCAACAATGGATAAGGTCACTTATTCTACTGATACAACAGCAGCAGTTCCTGGTGCAGATTTAAGTGTAGCACGGCGTGCTCTTGCTGCATCAAGTGCTAGGGAAAATGGACTTCCTGTAATAGAACCTCCAGCACCAACTCCAACATCTTCTACTGTTTCTGCTCAATTACCAAACACTGGTTACTTTGGTGGTGGTGAACTTCTTCCCGGTACTACAGCAATAATGGATAAGGTCACTTATTCAACAGATACCACAGCAGCAGCTCCTAGTGCCAATTTAAGTGCAGCACGTTACACTACTGCTACAGGTAACGGCACCAATGGTTACTTTGGTGGTGGGTTTCCTGGTCCAGTAGCAACAATGGATAAGGTCACTTATTCCACTGATACCACAGCAGCAGTTCCTGGTGCAGATTTAAGTGTAGCAAGATATGGTCATGGCGCAACAGGTAATAGTACTAATGGTTACTTTGGTGGTGGTTCATCTCCCGGTAAAGTATCAACAATGGATAAGGTCACTTATTCCACTGATACCACAGCAGCAGCTCCTAGTGCCAATTTAATTAATGAATTTAATAGAATTTCTGCAACAGGCAACACTACCAATGGTTATTTTGGTGGTGGGGGAGTTCCTATCTTAGTAACAATTGATAAGGTCACTTATTCTAACGATACAACATCAACACTTCCTTCTAGTGCAAATTTAAGTGTAGCACGTTGGGTTACTGCTGCAACAGGTAACAGTACCAATGGTTACTTTGGTGGTGGTACTCCTGGTTCAAAGTCAACAATGGATAAGGTCACTTATTCCACTGATACCACAGCAGCAGTTCCTGGTGCGAATTTAACTTTAGCACGTAATGGTCTTGGGGCAACAGGTAATAGTACCAGCGGTTACTTTGGTGGTGGCAGAACTAGTCCAGTATTATCAACAATGGATAAGGTCACTTATTCTACTGATACCACAGCAGACGTTCCTGGTGCATATTTAACCGTGGAACGTAGGTATGTTACCGCATCAAGTGCTAGGGCAAATGGACTTCCATTAGCAGCACCAGTTTATTTGTAATATCACAAATCACAATTACATAATCTAAATAATAATATTAAGTATCAAAAAATATCAATAAATCATGCCTGATACCAGAGGGATATTTACATTTAGAAAAATATATAATTTAAAAGTTACTGATAATGGTATTCCTCTGGATGAGGTTTGGATATCACCCTCACCATTTTTGACTTCTACTCCAAACACTGGTTATTTTGGTGGTGGTATTACTCCCGCCTTAACTGCAACAATGGATAAGGTCACTTATTCAACAGATACCACAGCAGCAGTTTCTGGTGCAAATTTAACTGGTGGTCGTAGATATCTTGCCGCTACAGGAAATAATAATAATGGTTACTTTGGTGGGGGTGGCACTCCTGCTGGGGTATCAATAATGGATAAGGTAAATTATGTGACAGAGACCACAGTAAGATCACCTAGTGCAAATTTAACTGCAGTACGTTTTAGTCATGCTGCAACAGGTAATAGTACCAATGGTTACTTTGGTGGTGGTAGACTCCCTTCTACCACAGCAACAATGGATAAGGTCACTTATTCTAATGATACCACAGCAGCAGTTCCTGGTGCAGATTTAAGTGTAGCACGTTTTAATCTTGCTGCAACAGGTAATAGTACCAATGGTTACTTTGGTGGTGGGTTTCCTGGTCCAGTAGCAACAATGGATAAGGTCACTTATTCAACAGATACCACAGCAGCAGTTCCTGGTGCAGATTTAAGTGTAGCACGATATAGTCTTGCTGCAACAGGTAATAGTACCAATGGTTACTTTGGTGGTGGTTTTCCTGGTCCATTAGCAACAATGGATAAGGTCACTTATTCCACTGATACCACAGCAGCAGTTCCTGGTGCAGATTTAAGTGTAGCACGCTATTTGCTTGCTGCAACAGGCAATAGTACCAATGGTTACTTTGGTGGTGGTGGTCTTCCTATCACAGCAACAATGGATAAGGCCACTTATTCTACGGATACTACAGCAGCAGTTCCTGGTGCAAATTTAAGTTTAGCACGTTTTACTCTTGCTGCATCAAGTGCTAGGGCAAATGGACTTCCAACAGGAACATTTTCTGCAGAACCTTTAAGTTTGCCTCCAAATAGATTTTCTGATGGAATTTTTTCAACTCCAAACACTGGTTACTTTGGTAGTGGTGATATCTTTGGTCCAAGAACAACAGTGGATAAGATCACTTATTCCAACGATACCACAGGAGCAGTTCCTAATGCATATTTAAATGTAGGACGTAATGGTCTTACTGCAACAGGTAATGGTACTGATGGTTACTTTGGTGGTGGTGCTGGTTTTTCATCAATCGAAAAAATCACTTATTCCACTGATACCACAGTAGCACTTCCTTCTAGTGCCAATTTAAGTGCAGCAAGTTATGGCGTCGCAGCAACAGGAAACAGTACCAATGGTTACTTTGGTGGTGGTTCTCCTACCACAGCAACAATGGATAAGGTCACTTATTCCACTGATACTACAGCAGCAGTTCCTGGTGCAGATTTAAGTGTAGCACGTTTTGGTGTTGCTGCAACAGGTAATAGTACCAATGGTTACTTTGGTGGTGGTAGATCTTCTTCCAATGACGTAACAACAATGGATAAGGTCACTTATTCGACAGATACCACAGCAGCAGTTCCTGGTGCAGATTTAAGTTTAGCACGTCGTGTACTTGCTGCAACAGGTAATAGTACCAATGGTTACTTTGGTGGGGGTCTTCCTACCACAGCAACAATGGATAAGTTAACTTATTCCACTGATACCACAGCAGCAGTTCCTGGTGCAGATTTAAGTGTAGCAAGATATGGTCTTGCTGCAACAGGTAATAGTACTAATGGTTACTTTGGTGGTGGGCAGCCTACCACAGCAGCAACGGATAAGGTCACTTATTCCACTGATACCACAGGAGCACTTCCTTCTAGTGCCAATTTAAGTCTTGGCCGCGCAAATCTTGGCGCATCAAGTGCTAGGGCAAATGGACTTCCTGTAATAGAACCTCCAGCACCAACTCCAACATCTTCTACTTTTTCTGCTCAATCACCAAACACTGGTTACTTTGGTGGTGGTACTAATCCTTCCATATTATCAACAATGGATAAGGTCACTTATTCCACTGATACCACAGCAGCAGTTCCTGGTGCCAATTTAAGTGTAGCACGATATAGTCTTGCTGCAACAGGTAATATTACCAATGGTTACTTTGGTGGTGGTCTTCCTGGTTCATTACCAACAACAAGAATGGATAAGGTCACTTATTCCACCGATACCACAGCAGCAGTTCCTGGTGCATATTTAATTGTAGGACGTAGTGGTCATGCTGCAACAGGTAATAGTACCAATGGTTACTTTGGTGGTGGTGGTCCTGGTCCATTAACAACAATGGATAAGGTCACTTATTCCACTGATACCACGACAGCACTTCCTTCTAGTGCCAATTTAAGTTTAGCACGCAATTTTCTTGCTGCAACAGGTAATAGTAACAATGGTTACTTTGGTGGTGGCGGTTTTCCTAGAGTAGCAACAATGGATAAGGTCACTTATTCAACAGATACCACAGCAGCAGTTCCTGGTGCGAATTTAACTTTCGCACGTAATGGTCTTGGGGCAACAGGTAATAGTACTAATGGTTACTTTGCTGGTGGGCAGCCTACCACAGCAGCAACGGATAAGGTCACTTATTCCACTGATACCACAGGAGCACTTCCTTCTAGTGCCAATTTAAGTGCAGCACGCTATAATCTTGCTGCAACAGGCAATAGTACCAGCGGTTACTTTGGTGGTGGGTTTCCTGGTCCAGTAGCAACAATGGATAAGGTCACTTATTCCACTGATACCACAGCAGCAGCTCCTAGTGCAGATTTAAGTGTAGTACGCGATTTTCTTGCTGCATCAAGTGCTAGGGCAAATGGTCTTCCAGCAACAAGTTCACCAGCACCAGTTTATTTGTAATATCACAAATCACAATTACATAATCTAAATAGTGATATTAAGATTATAAAAAAATATATTTTTAAGTCATGCCCAATATCAGAGGAATATTTTCCCTTAAAGAAGCATTTAAATTTAAATTTACTGATAATTGGATTCCTCTGGATGAAGTTTGGATAGCACCTTCCCCAAGTTCTCCAGCAACTAGATTTTCTGATGGTGCTCTTCCTACACCAAACACTGGTTACTTTGGTGGTGGTGCTCCTACCACAGCAACAATGGATAAGGTCACTTATTCAACAGATACCACAGCAGCAGTTCCTGGTGCAGATTTAAGTGTAGCACGGCGTGCTCTTGCTGCAACAGGTAATAGTACCAATGGTTACTTTGGTGGTGGTGATCCTGGTTCAAAGTCAACAATGGATAAGGTCACTTATTCCACTGATACCACAGCAGCAGTTCCTGGTGCAGATTTAAGTTTAGCACGCTATGCTCTTGCTGCAACAGGCAATAGTACCAATGGTTACTTTGGTGGTGGTAATCCTGGTCCAGTAGCAACAATGGATAAGGTCACTTATTCAACAGATACCACAGCAGCAGCTCCTAGTGCCAATTTAAGTTCAGCACGATATCGTCTTGCTGCAACAGGCAATAGTACCAATGGTTACTTTGGTGGTGGTAATCCTGGTCCAGTAGCAACAATGGATAAGGTCACTTATTCCACTGATACCACAGCAGCAGTTCCTGGTGCGAATTTAAGTGTAGTACGATATCGTCATGCTGCAACAGGCAATAGTACCAATGGTTACTTTGGTGGTGGTAGAATCCCTACTGTCACAGCAACAATTGATAAGGTCACTTATTCGACAGATACCACAGCAGCAGCTCCTAGTGCCAATTTAAGTTCAGCACGCTATGCTCCTGGTGCAACAGGTAATAGTACCAATGGTTACTTTGGTGGCGGTTTTCCTCTCACAGCAACAATGGATAAGGTCACTTATTCCACTGATACCACAGCAGCAGTTCCTAATGCCAATTTAAGTTCAGCACGATATCGTCTTGCTGCATCAAGTGCTAGGGCAAATGGACTTCCTGTAATAGAACCTCCAGCACCAACTCCAACATCTTCTACTTTTGACTCTATTTCACCAGCACCAAACACTGGTTACTTTGGTGGTGGTAGTACTGGTCCAGTAGCAACAATGGATAAGGTCACTTATTCCACTGATACCACAGCAGCAGTTCCTGGTGCAAATTTAAGTGTAGCAAGATATGGTCTTGCTGGAACAGGTAATATTACTAATGGTTACTTTGGTGGTGGTAATCCTACCACAGCAACAATGGATAAGGTCACTTATTCAACAGATACCACAGCAGCAGTTCCTGGTGCGGATTTAAGTGTAGCACGCTATTGGCTTGCTGCAACAGGTAATAGTACTAATGGTTACTTTGGTGGTGGTAATCCTGGTTCAAAGTCAACAATGGATAAGGTCACTTATTCCACAGATACAATATCATCACCCACTAATGCCAATTTAACTGTAGCAAGATATGCTCTTGCTGCAACAGGTAATAATACTAATGGTTACTTTGGTGGTGGGCAGCCTTCAAGATCAACAATGGAAAAGGTCACTTATTCCACTGATACCACAGCAGCAGCTCCTGGTGCGAATTTACGTTCAGGACGTTATTTTCTTGCTGCAACAGGTAATAGTACTAATGGTTACTTTGGTGGTGGTAATCCTGGTCCAGTAGCAACAATGGATAAGGTCACTTATTCCACTGATACCGCAGCAGCAGTTCCTGGTGCAGATTTAAGTTTAGCACGGCGTGCTCTTGCTGCAACAGGTAATAATACTAATGGTTACTTTGGTGGTGGTAGAGTCCCTGCTCCCAGAGCAACAATGGATAAGGTCACTTATTCCACTGATACCACAGCAGCAGCTCCTGGTGCAGATTTAAGTATAGGACGATATTATCTTGCTGCATCAAGTGCTAGTCTTCCGTCAACAACAATTTCACCAACACCAGTTTATTTGTAATATCATCAATCTCAATTACATAATCTAAATAATGCAACAACAAAAAAAATATGATTGAAAATCCTTTATCTTATGTTCTTATTAGACCAAATGCAATTAACAAAGAAGGACTACAAGAACTTATACAACACATAGAATCTTCAGCATCAGAAGATCTTTCTATTTTTGATCCACATGAAACAAATAGAACAGGAAAAATATCTTGGTCCGTAAATAAAAATACCAGAGATACTCAAATTGTTCCAATAGGAAATTTGTATCTAAAAATTGAAGACCTACTGAAAAAGTGCGTAAGTCAAATTATAAATCCATTCTATGATATTGAGATTGATTCTAGTGAATTTCCTCAAATACTTTCATATGGTATTGGTGGACATTATAAACCTCATGTGGATGGCGAAAGTATTTGGGTATCCCCCACAGGAGAAAAAATATGGAAAAAAAGTACAGATAGAGATATATCTACCGTATTTTTCCTAAATGACAATTTTGAAGGTGGAGATTTTGTGTTTCCGGAATTAAAAATTAGAATAAGACCCGAACCGGGAATGATGGTATGTTTCCCATCAAATCATTTTTACGTTCATGGAGTAGAACCAGTTACGAGAGGAAAAAGATATTCTATAGTAACTTGGTCTACGATAAAGGGTTTTGTTTCTATGGAGGATATAAACAAGGAATTGTCGCATAAATATGGAATCAATGTAATATAAATATTTAAAAAATACTGGAAAAAAATGCAATACATTAAGCACTACTGGGTAGAATGCGATTCTAGAAACTACCTTTGCGAAACAAATAGCGCAAAAGCAAAAACACATCCCGTATTAGAATATCCAGGTCTAGATGTAAAAATTTGGGCACAGGACTCTAGTGGAATTGATATTTGTTTATCCGAAGTTCCTGATAATGTAACTATTACAGATATCATTGATGGAAATAGTGGAAAAAAAGCAGTTCAAAAAATTACATTTGACCAATTTTCTAGTATAAAGACTTATTTTGATCAGCATGATTCTCTTATCGAAGAATCTTTCCAAGCAGAATTTTCTGGAGATGAATCTACTGCAGAGGCAAAAAGAATTGAAGCAGAAGCAAAAAGAAATGAAGGAATTTCAGAAATTCATAACATTCTTTAAATTTTTATAGAATATATTGTAAACAAAGATTCTTACTAAATTGAGAATAATACAATCTTCCAGAAGAATTCGTAAACATCTTTGCTGCCTGATAGACACCATAAAAACCGTCTACAAGACCCTACGGAGTAATCTGTGGGGTTTTATTGTATTCACTCTCTAAGGCACCTAGAAGACGCTGTAATGACCTTGTAGAGTTCTTTATGCATTCTGTATTGTTCTTTTTGTATTTCATAAGAGTGATGATTCATGAGATTATTCTACATGAAGATCAGGTGCTTGACAAGTACCATAAAACCCAGTAGAATCTCTTTGTCAGGGTTGATAAGGACTATGAGCTCTGATAATACTTAAAGACCTTTGAATTACTTATGAAAACCAAACGTAAGTTTGTAAACATCTTTCCTAAAAGTTCCAAAGCAAAGATTTATTTTGATAACAACATGAGTTCACTTCATGGAATGGAAGTAATGGAAGAGACTGATGATCAGTTCTATTTGGTTTCTATCAATCAAAGGTGTGGTTTCTGGTGTGGTAAAAGAGGAGATGATCATTGGAAAATCTCCAAGTAAAATATAGATAGTATAATGCTACGTTAAGTATGCCATGCTCACTTTACTTGCTT
>Ga0316201_10003155_pt1 | contig 12053 bp, 18 predicted proteins | sample CS6wburrow_MG_FD_204516 | JGI IMG/M metagenome (GOLD analysis project Ga0316201, IMG submission 204516) | Coastal sediment microbial communities from Delaware Bay, Delaware, United States - CS-6 worm burrow | ecosystem: Environmental > Aquatic > Marine > Coastal > Sediment | place: USA... | reverse complement strand
TAAATGCATTGCGATTGGCGAGTTTCACGATGAGGCCCTGGCTTTCGGTATTGAACGCATCAACCCCAATACGGCCATCAATATTCTGCATTTCGCCCGTGGCGTAAAAACAGAGTATGAGCTCGCCGTCATGCGGCTTGCCGCAGAACGCGGGGCATTGGGTCATATTGCGGCGGAAGCCGCCTTCCGCGACGGTCAGTCAGAATTCGACATTCACCGGGCGTACTGCGGGGCCGTCAGCCACACTGACCCGGAACTGCCCTACGGCAATATCATCGCACTCAACGACCATGGGGCGGTATTGCACTACACCGATCTCGATCGAGAGGCTCCCCGGTCGATCCGCTCATTCCTCATCGATGCGGGCGCGCAGGTGCATGGTTATGCATCGGATATCACGCGCACGTACTCCAACGGCGACCAGCGCTTCCAGGCACTCATCGAACGCATGGATGCGATGGAGCTGGCCATCGTCGACAAGGTACACGCAGGCGTTGACTATCGCGACCTGCATGTCGGCACGCACAAACTGCTCGCAGAGCTGCTCGTGGACGCGGAGCTGGCCAGCGGCAACCCGGATACGCTACTTGAAACGGGCGTCACATCGGCATTCTTCCCCCACGGGCTCGGGCATCTCCTGGGCATCCAGGTCCACGATGTCGGTGGCCACCAGGTAAACGAATCAGGGACCATCATTGATCCGCCCAGCGGACACCCGTTCCTGCGTCTTACCCGCGTGCTCGAAGAAGACATGGTTCTGACCATCGAACCCGGTATGTATGTCATCGACATGCTGCTGGAGAACCTGCGTGGCACACCGGCCGAGGGCCACGTCAACTGGGAGACCGTTGAATGGCTGCGGCCCTTTGGCGGTATCCGTATCGAGGACGATATCCGTGTGATGGCCAACGGCCAGGAAAACCTGACACGGGATGCTTTCCTGCGTGTTTCATAACGGCGCTCAATAAGAGTGAGTTGCCCGGTTTCGGTGCAATCCCGGAACCGGAGCGCCTTTGTTTTCAATCACTTGGGTGGCGTTGTCCTTGGCATGTTTCATGCAGTAAGTCTGCATGGCTGGGTGGAATCGAAACGTATCCATGCGCGCGCTGCGTGCATTTTGTGCGGCGGCGAACAACGAGAGTTTTCGCCTCGCCGCTGATGATCTGTACCTGACGGCGTCCGCGGTCAGCCACCAGATACGGCAACTTGAACGCGCGCTCGGTGTTGAGTTATTCAAACGCAGTGCGCGCTCGCTGAGTCTTACCGATGCAGGCATTGCCTTGGCGGACGATTTGCGTCCGACACTCGAGAATCTTGATGCGGTGATCGAGAGAAACAGCCGCGCAATCGGGCAGGAAGTCCTGAAACTCTCAGTGCAACCGTTCCTGGCAAACGAATTACTGGTGCCCAGACTCTCTGAGTTTTTCGCCGACAACCCGGACATCTCCGTGACCGTCGATACCAGTGACGACGACGCGGATAAGATCGCGCGCTCCGCGGATGTGTCGATCAGGTTGTTCTCTGCGCCGCCGGCTACCGACATTCGGGACCGGCTGTTCGCACTGCGCCTCCTCGCCGTCGGCTCGCCCGGCTTCTACGACAGCGTCAAAGTCGTGGGTCGTCGCATTACGAGCAAGTTTCCGCTGATCGTGCACGATACGCGGCCCAAAGCCTGGCAGCGATGGCAGCGCTCCTCCGGGATTACGGTGCCTGGGCAAAGCAAGATCATTCGCCTGAACTCGATGATTTCCATCGCGAGAGCCGCCGAGCAGGGTCTGGGGGCAGCACTTATGCCTGCACAGTTATGCGATGCACGCATTCGCTCGGGTTCGTTGGTACCGCTCTTCGCCCACGAACTCGATTACAGCGAAGCCTACTATCTCACCTGCAGCAGCGCTGCAGCCGCGCAACCGCACATCGCGACGTTCCGGCGCTGGTTGTTACGAGAACTCGCACTCGAATGATGAATTTTTTTCATTTCTCACGACAATTTATGTCGTTTGTCAGGAGATGTCAGGGGATACATCATGACGGTGTACAAGGATTCTCACTGACGAATATACCCCCCCATATCGTCGGTGGTTGTCGGCGGTCCGTCCTACCCCCCAGGGCGGACCGCTTTTTTATTCAGCAGCCTTGCGCCTGCGCTCAGCCTTGTAGCGTGCTTTGACGCGCGCGCCCTTTCTTTGAAGCATCGGCCTGAGAAAACGGCCGAGCCAGGGCATCAGGTAACCGATAGTTGCGAGGATACCGGTGGACTTTGGCATCGCCTGCTCCGCGATGTTGTTACCACACAGATCCAGGATAGCCTGACCCACATCTTCCGCGGTACTCATTGGTTGGGAAAATGAGATGTCGTCAACCTCGTCAAGGTTCTCCATGATAAAACCGGTGTCCACCGGACCGGGTGAGACGACCGCCGCCTTGATACCAGAGCCTTCCAGCTCCTCCCGCAGGGCAAATGTAAAGATCCTGAGTCCGAACTTGCTGGCCGAATACGTCGATGCACCCGGACTGGCAAGGCGACCATGCAGCGACGCGACATTAATAATCACACCACCGCCAGCATCTTCCAGGTAAGGCAACGCCAGTCGCGTCAGGATGATCGGCGCCTTGAGGTTCACATCGATGATTCGGCCAAGATCCTCGGCATTGACGTCGCGCACCGCACCGCGCGCATGATATCCGGCATTGTTCACGAGAATATCGACGCGGCCGAATTCGAAGTCGGCTTTCTTGAAAAGATCGACGCAGGCATCAGCGTCGGTAACGTCCATCGTGAAAATTTCAACGTGCGTCTTGTCGCGCAGCTCCGCCGCGAGCGACTCAAGGGCCTTTTTGCTCCGCGCAACCAGTAAGAGATTGGCCCCCGCCTCGGCGAACAACCGTGCTGTCGCTGCGCCTATGCCTTCGGAGCCGCCGGTGATGATGACGGTCTTGTCTTTGAAAATCATTCGGGGATGGTATCAGAAGCCGAGGTAACCCTTGATCTTCTTCCAGAGTGAGGACTCCCACCCATAAACCTCGAGCGCGTCGGCATTGAGCGTCGCAACCGGCATCGTCGTATCAGGTCGGAGCGGTTCATTAGCGGCCACATCTTCCGGACGCAGCTCGAGTCGGCCTTTTCTGCCTTCTCGGGGCGTAGTCAGGCCATCGACCTCGAGGCTCAAATAGGGCAGTACATCGTCGTCGACGATGTCATCGAGAAACACGGCATCCGGGTCGAATGTCTCTTTCGACAGGATCACACAATCATCAAAAGCTTTGTTGTCCTGGCTAATGGCTCTATTCCCATTTGGCACTGGAGGACACTGTATCGCTGCGCCAGGCAAGGCGCTGTGAGGCGACTCACAAACTCGAGAAATCACCCTTTTATTCTTTCTTTATCAGTAAGTTACCGAATGACCATCGGCGTGAAATGCCCTCTGAGTACCGGCTTTTCAAGGCAGGGCTGCCTCCGCTGCCCGCCGGCCGAGCTCGATCATTTCGGTGGCTTTGTCGACATCAAAGGTCCGCGCAGCATCACGCGGGATATCAATCACAAGATCGGGCGGATACGCGGCCAGTTTTTGCCTCGCGATCGTACTCTGCATCGCATCGAAAACCATGTACGCGACATCATAGGAACCGATCACCTTGCGCGGTTTAAGCGGCTCATTGCGCTCCGGTCTGCCGCCAAGGTTGACGGCCAGTGTCAGGTCCGTTTGCGCGTCGAACACTGGTGCGATCGGGACAGGGTTCACCACACCGCCGTCGACCAGCATCTTTTCCTTGTATTTCACCGGAGTGAAGAACAGGGGCAATGAACACGACGAGCGAATGGCGTCGAACAAGGGACCCGAGTTCAGCCAGACCTCCCTGCCGCTCTCGAGCTCTGTGGCAACGGCAGTGAAACCAATGGGCAGGTCCTCGATCTGGCGATCACCCACGAGCTTGATCATTTTCGCAATTATCTTGTCGCCCTTGACCAGACCACCCCCCTCCCAGGAGATGTCCATCATGTTGACCATATCCAGCTTGGTGAGTTTGCGAACCCACTCCTCGTAATGGTCGAGCTTCCCGGCGGCATATATCCCACCGATGAGCGCACCGATTGAACAGCCCGCAATATTTGTGATCTCGTACCCCTTTTCCTCGAGCACGTGGATAACCCCGATATGTGCCAGCCCACGCGCGCCGCCGCTACCGAGAACCAGGGAGACTGTTTTGTGTTTCTGATTGTTCATGCGCCGATTCTACGCCAAAAAAAAGCCGGGCTAGGCCCGGCTTTTCTTAATTATTACGCGCAGCGACTACCTACTCTTCGGTAGGTGCCTCGGCTGCCTGGTCCGTCAGCATGACAATGGCCATGGGAGCAGCATCGCCCGGACGTGGACCCGTCTTCAGAATGCGCAGGTAACCACCTGGACGCTCCTTGAAACGCGGACCGATTTCCGTGAAGAGCTTGCCCACAATTTCCTTGTCGCGCAGGCGATTAAAGGCGAGGCGACGATTCGCGACGCTGTCCTCTTTCGCGAGCGTGATGAGCGGCTCAACGACGCGGCGCAGTTCTTTGGCTTTTGGCAGGGTCGTACGAATCGTTTCGTGCTTGAGCATCGAGGAGGCCATGTTACGGAACATCGCCTTACGGTGAGAGCTGTTACGACCCAGTCGACGACCGGATTTTCTATGACGCATTATTTTATTCCTGGTATCTGATTCTTACATCATGAGCTCGTGCTCAGGACGAAGGCTCGCCGGCGGCCAGTTGTCGAGATGCATTCCCAACCCCAGTCCGTGGCCTTCAAGAACTTCTTTAATCTCTGTAAGAGATTTCTTGCCGAGATTCGGCGTACGCAGAAGTTCCACTTCGGTGCGCTGCACGAGGTCACCGATGTACATGATGTTCTCTGCCTTCAGGCAGTTCGCAGAACGAACAGTAAGCTCAAGCTCGTCGACCGGACGCAGGAGGATCGGATCCACCTGGTTCTCGGCCTGCGCGCCCACACCCTCTTCCTGACCCTGCAGGTCAACGAAGACAGACAGCTGGTCCTTGAGGATGCTGCCGGCGCGACGAATGGCCTCTTCCGGATCAATCGTACCGTTCGTTTCGATATCGATCAGGAGCTTGTCAAGGTCGGTGCGCTGTTCAACGCGAGCCGCTTCGACGTTATAGGTTACGCGTACGATTGGGCTGAACGAGGCGTCGAGCTGCAATCGGCCGATCGGACCCGTCTGCTCTTCGAACGACGGACGCTGTGTTGCAGGGCGATAGCCACGGCCACGCTCAACGCGCAGAATCATGTTCAACTCGCCAGCCTTGGTCAGGTTCGCGATGACCAGCTCAGGATTCATGATTTCAACATCATGGTCGAGCTGAATGTCACCGGCCGTAACCGGGCCCGGGCCCTTCTTCGAAACCCGCAGTTCTGCGTTGTCGCGAGCATTCATCGTGACAGCAACCTGCTTGAGGTTCAGGAGAATATCGACGACATCTTCCTGAACGCCTTCGATGCTCGTGTACTCGTGAAGGACACCCTCGATTTCAGCTTCCGTAATAGCAGCGCCCGGCATGGACGACAGCAGAATACGGCGCAGCGCATTGCCGAGCGTATGACCAAAGCCGCGTTCGAACGGCTCGATAACAACTTTTGCTTGCAGATCGTTGACCGCTGTTACTTTTACAACGCGCGGTTTCAGAAATTCGTGTACTGATTCCTGCATGGGAAAACTCCCTCCGATTACTTCGAGTACAACTCGACGACGAGGTTTTCGTTGATGTCGGGAAGAACGTCTTCGCGATCAGGCAACGATTTTAAAACACCCGCCATTTTTTTGACGTCGACCTCTACCCACTCAGGCAGGCCGACCTGGCTCGCAATCTCTATCGCACTCTGGATGCGCAGCTGCTTCTTCGCCTTCTCGCGAATAGCAATGGCGTCTCCGGCCTTGAGCTGAGCCGACGGAATGTTAACGACTTTGCCATTAACTTCGATGCTCTTGTGGCTCACAAGCTGGCGCGCTTCGGCACGTGTCGAAGCAAAGCCCATGCGATAAACCGTGTTGTCGAGACGACCCTCCAGCAGGCGGAGCAGGTTCTCACCCGTCGAACCTTTGAGCTGGGCAGCACGCTTGTAGTAATTGCGGAACTGTCGCTCGAGCACACCGTACATGCGACGGAGCTTCTGTTTTTCGCGAAGCTGCAGGCCGTAATCCGACATACGCGGACGACGCTGCGTCGGGCCACCCGGAGGTACCTCGAGCTTGCACTTCGACTCGAGCGGACGTACGCCGCTCTTAAGAAACAGATCCGTGCCTTCGCGGCGGGACAGTTTACACTTTGGTCCTAAATATCTTGCCATTGTTCAGCCTCTACACGCGGCGTTTCTTGGGTGGACGACATCCGTTATGCGGAATAGGCGTCACATCCTCAATATTCTGGATACGGAATCCGAGGGCGTTCAGTGCACGCACTGCCGACTCGCGACCCGGGCCTGGCCCACGTACGCGCACATCCACATTCTTCACACCGAACTCGAGAGCCGCACGGCCCGCTTTGTCCGACGCAACCTGTGCTGCGAACGGGGTGGATTTACGTGATCCACGGAAACCGCAGCCGCCGGCCGTAGCCCATGACAGAGCATTACCCTGGCGGTCGGTGATCGTGATGATCGTGTTGTTGAAGGAAGCATGAATATGCGCAATTGCATCAACTACGTGCTTTTTAACCTTCTTTTTCTTAGCTTCAGCCATTTAAGACTTACCTCTTAATGGGACGCTTCGGTCCCTTACGGGTCCGGGCGTTTGTACGGGTGCGCTGGCCACGCAGCGGCAAGCCACGACGATGACGGATGCCACGGTAAGAACCGAGGTCCATCAGGCGCTTGATGTTCATTGACGTCTCGCGACGCAGATCGCCTTCGACGGTGAAGGCTGCAACGGCCGTTCTAAGCTTCGCTACTTCGGGTTCCGCGAGGTCTTTAACCTGCGTGTCCGGAGCGACGTCAGCCGCTGCGCATATCTGCTGCGCGCGCGTGTTTCCAATACCGTAAATAGACGTCAGTGCTATCACGACGTGCTAGGTCAACTGAATGTTAATGCCTGCTATACGTGCCACTTAACAAATCCTCGTAAATACGCGGGGTCTAACCCTGGCGCTGCTTATGCCGTGCGTCAGTGCAGATCACCCGCACAACACCGTTGCGGCGAATAATTTTGCAGTTTCTGCAGATCTTTTTAACTGATGCTCTTACTTTCATGAGCTGTCTCCTAAACGCTGACGGATCAGCGAGCTTGTCCACCGCTGCCGTAATTGCGCAGGTTGGCTTTCTGCATCATGCCTTCGTACTGGTGACTCATGGCATGTGCCTGCATTTGCGACATGAAGTCCATCGTGACAACGACCAGAATCAGCAGGCTCGTGCCGCCGAAGCTGAACGGCATGTTCGGGTAGAACATGCGAACGAACTCGGGCAGCAGGCATACGCCGGCTATGTAAATCGCGCCCCAGAACGTCAGTCGGGTCAGGACCCGGTCAATGTACTCTGCTGTGTGGGCGCCCGGCCGAATACCCGGCAGGAATGCGCCCGCTTTCTTCAGGTTGTCCGCTGTGTCTTTCGAGTTGTACATCAGCGCCGTGTAGAAGAAGCAGAAGAAAATGATCATTGCTGCGTACAGCAATACATAAACAGGCTGGCCCGGCCCAAGGTTGGCGCCGATGACCTGCAACGCACGCTGCGCAGCGTTGGGGTCGGCCGCCTGGCCAAAAAACTGTGCGATCGTCGCCGGGAACATCAGGATGCTCGAGGCAAAAATCGGCGGGATTACGCCCGACATGTTGATCTTGAACGGCAGGTGCGTGCTTTGGGCCTGGAACATCTTCCTGCCCTGTTGCCGTCGCGCGTAGTTGACCGTGATACGACGCTGCGCTCGCTCCATGAAGGTCACGAAGATGATTGCTGCGATACCGCCAATCAACATCAGAATCGCTGTGATCGCCGCCATTTCACCGTTGCGCACCAGCTCCGCCGTACCCGCAATAGCGGCCGGAAGACCGGCGACGATACCGGCGAGAATGATCATCGAGATACCGTTACCGATACCGCGTTCAGTGATCTGCTCACCCAGCCACATCAGGAACACCGTGCCTGTAACCAGAGTTATGCAGGCCGTGATCAGGAATGCCGGACCGGGATTGTTAACCAGCGTTCCCTGGTTCTGCAGGAAGCTCGCAGCCGCGATCGACTGGAAGCTCGCCAGGGCAACCGTGCCATAGCGCGTGTACTTCACGATCTGGCGGCGACCCTGCTCGCCTTCCTTGCGCAGCTGCTGGAGCTGCGGAACGATGTGGCTCGCCATCTGCATGATGATCGATGCTGAGATGTACGGCACGATACCGAGCGCGAAAATACCGAAACGCGCCAGCGCGCCGCCCGAGAACATGTTGAACATGCCCAGCATGCCGCCTGACTGTTGTTCGAACCATAACGCCAACGCAGCCGGGTTCACGCCGGGCACCGGAATAAAGGTGCCAACGCGATAGACGATCAGCGCGCCTACAAGGAACAACAGACGAATTTTGAGTTCGCCAAGTTTACTCGCCTGTTTCGCCAGTTCTGCCGGATTTTGTTGGGGCTTCTTTGCCATTGTCTAGTCTTCGATGCTGCCGCCAGCTTTCTCGATCTCCTCACGGGCACCCTTGGTGACCTTGAGACCTTTCAGCTTCACAGCTTTCTTGATTTCGCCGGACTTGATGACCTTAACTTTCGTCGCAAATGCCGGGACGAGATTCGCTTTCTTCAGAACGTCCATGTCGATGACGTCCGCCGTCGGTAACTCAAGCTCGTGCAAACGCAGCTCGGCCGAGTACTTCGCCATCCGCGAACGGAAACCAACCTTCGGCAGGCGACGCTGCAGTGGCATCTGGCCACCCTCAAAGCCGACCTTGTGGAATCCGCCCGAACGAGACTTCTGTCCCTTCTGACCGCGACCACTTGTCTTACCCTGACCGGCGGAATGTCCGCGGCCGAGGCGCTTGCCTTCTTTCTTAGCACCCTTACCAGGTGAAATGTCATTAAGACGCATGTCAGGCTTCCTCTACCGATAGCAGGTACGAAACGCGATTGATCATGCCGCGGTTTTCCGGCGTATCAATCACCGTAACCGTCTGATGCATTCTGCGGAGACCCAGTCCGGCAACACAGGCTTTGTGGCTCTTAAGCCGCCCATGCTTGCTCTTGACCAGAGTGACCTTCAATTCTTTTGGCTTCGCCATGATCTTGTCTCTAAATCTCTTCAGTAACGATCCGGGCCTAGGCCAGGATCTCCTTAATCTTCTTGCCACGCTTGGCGGCGATCGCCTGCGGTGAATGTATCTCCGACAGACCCTTGATCGTTGCGCGCACAACGTTGATCGGATTACGCGAACCGTAACTCTTGGCAAGAACGTTGCGCACACCAGCCGCTTCGAATACAGCGCGCATTGCGCCACCCGCGATTACGCCGGTACCTTCAGACGCAGGCTGCATGTAGACCAGCGTGGCGCCGTGGCGACCTTTCTTGGCGTACTGCAGAGTGTCGTTATTCAGGTTCACGTTAATCATGTTGCGGCGAGCTGCCTGCATCGCTTTCTGAATAGCGATCGGTACTTCGCGTGCCTTGCCGTAACCAAAACCAACCTGGCCCTGGCCATCGCCGACTACTGTCAGCGCGGTAAAACCGAATTGACGACCACCCTTGACCACCTTGGCTACACGGTTAACCGTGACCAGTTTTTCAATGAGGTCATCGCCAGCTTGATTCTGTTCGTTTCTTGCCATCGTTAGTCTCTATTAGAACTTCAGACCCGCTTCGCGGGCAGCGTCAGCCAGTGCCTTAACACGACCGTGGTAACGGAAACCGGAACGATCAAATGCGACCGTATCGACGCCGACCGCTTTTGCCTTCTCAGCAATGCGCGCGCCAACAATGGCTGCAGCTTCGACGTTTCCGCCGTTCTTGATTCCCTTGCGAACCTCGGCTTCAAGCGTCGATGCAGACGCCAGCACCTTGGCACCATCCGGACCGATAACCTGAGCATAGATATGCTGCGGTGTACGGTGGATGCTCAGCCGGTTTGCCTTGAGCTCACGAATCTTCGCGCGACCACGACGGGCACGACGCAAACGATTTTGTTTCTTGTCCAGTTTCATGGGTGCTTTACCTAATTATTTCTTCTTCGCTTCCTTGAGCATTACACGCTCATCGGAATAGCGAACGCCCTTGCCCTTGTAAGGCTCCGGCGGACGGAAGCCACGGATTTCCGCAGCGGCCTGGCCAACTTTCTGCTTGTCAGCGCCTTTGACGACGATCTCGGTCTGGCTCGGCGTCTCAATGCTGACACCCTCGGGTGCCTCATAAACGACGGGGTGTGAGAAACCGAGCGACAGATTCAGGTTCTTGCCCTGCGCCTGTGCACGATAACCAACGCCCTTAAGCTCGAGCTTTTTCTCGAAGCCTTCCGACACGCCCTTCGCCATGTTCGCGATAATGGCGCGCATGGTGCCTGCGATTGCGGTCGAGAAACGCGAGCCCGAACGCGGCGCCAGCGTCAGTACGTTGTCTTCCTGCTTGAGCTCTACTTCCGAATTAAGCTCGATCGACAATTCGCCGTTACCGCCTTTCAGCGTGACAACGTTGCCGGCTTGCTTGAACTCAACGCCCTTGGGCAGCTCAATCGGTTCTTTTGCAACTCTTGACATAGTTCTGTCTCTTTCCAATGAAGCTCAGCACCTTACGAAACGATGCAGAGAACCTCACCACCAATACCTTTCTCACGAGCCTGGCGATCGCTCATCACGCCCGCAGACGTCGAAACGATAGCAACGCCAAGGCCGCCCAGTACCTTCGGCAGGTCTTCCTTGCCGCGGTATATACGCAGACCCGGGCGACTCGCGCGCTGGATCTGCTCAATGACAGGTACGCCTTCGAAATACTTGAGCTCAACAGTGAGCTCTTTCTTGGCGCCCTCACCTTCGGTCGCAAAACCGGTGATGTAGCCTTCGTCCTGTAATACTTTCGCGATGGCTTCTTTCGCGGTCGAAGCCGGCATCGAGACGGCAACCTTGCGCGCCTTCTGCCCGTTACGAATGCGTGTCAGCATGTCTGCGATCGGGTCGGTCATACTCATCTTATATCTCCGCCTACCAGCTGGCTTTCGTCAGACCGGGAATTTCGCCATTCATGGCAGCTTCACGCAGCTTGTTGCGACCGAGGCCGAACTTGCGGTAGACACCATGGGGACGACCCGTAATCGAACAGCGATTACGCTGGCGCGTCGGGCTGCCATCACGCGGCAGCTTGTTAAGTTTCGACTGCGCAACAGCGCGCTCTTCGTCCGAGCTGTTGATATCGCGAACAATTGCCTTCAGCGCCTTGCGCTTTTCAGCCTGCTTCGCGACCAGCTTGGTACGTTTGAGTTCACGCGCAATCATTGACTTCTTGGCCATACGATTTTTCCTATTTCTTGAAGGGGAAGTTAAACGCTTCCAGAAGCGTCCGTCCTTCCGCTGCATTACGTGCCGTCGTGGTGATGACAATGTCCATGCCACGCAGCGCGTCAATTTCGTCGTAGTTGATTTCCGGGAAAATAATCTGCTCCTGGACGCCCATGCTGTAGTTGCCCTGCTTATCAAATGACTTCGGGTTCAAACCACGGAAGTCGCGGATTCGCGGGATAGCAATGGTGACGAGGCGATCGAGGAACTCATACATACGTTCGCGGCGCAGCGTTACCTTGCAACCGATAGGCATGCCATCGCGGATTTTGAACGCTGCTACCGACTTGCGGGCAATCGTTGCAACCGGCTTCTGGCCGGCGATTTTCTGCATGTCGCCGAGCGCTTTTTCCATGATCTTCTTGTCAGCAACCGCATCACCAACACCCATGTTCAGGGTGATCTTGGTGATCTTCGGCACTTCCATCGGATTTTCCAGACCAAGCTTCTTCTGGATCTCTCCAGCAAGTTCGTTCTGATATTTTTCCTGTAAACGTGACATGTCTGTTCTCTTAAATGTCTACTACGTCGCCGCTCTTG
>Ga0316201_10003154_pt1 | contig 12053 bp, 9 predicted proteins | sample CS6wburrow_MG_FD_204516 | JGI IMG/M metagenome (GOLD analysis project Ga0316201, IMG submission 204516) | Coastal sediment microbial communities from Delaware Bay, Delaware, United States - CS-6 worm burrow | ecosystem: Environmental > Aquatic > Marine > Coastal > Sediment | place: USA: Delaware... | reverse complement strand
GCATGGCCTCGGTACCACCCTGGTCGATGACCGACTTCGCAACCCGGCGCAGGCCCTCGGCCGTAGCCGTCGCGACCGCAAGAATAGCTTCTGCCTCACCCTGAGCTTCGTTGATCTGCTGCTGCTTTGCAGCTTCCGACTCTTTGATCACGCGTTGCTTCTCGCCCTCGGCTTCGTTGATCTTTGCGTCACGAACGCCCTCCGAGGTCAGAATCACAGCGCGTTTTTCACGTTCCGCGCGCATCTGTTTTTCCATCGCACTCAGAACATCCTGTGGCGGATTGATGTTCTTGATCTCGTAGCGAAGTACTTTCACGCCCCAGGGATCCGACGCCTTGTCGAGCTCCGCGACCACGTTCTGATTGATCGTGCCGCGTTCCTCGAACGTGCGGTCAAGATCGATCTTGCCGATTTCCGAACGCAGGGTCGTCTGTGCGAGCTGCGAGATCGCGAACATGTAATTGCCGATACCGTACGATGCACGCCCCGGATCGAGGACCTGCATGTAGAGAACGCCGTCAACACCGACCTGTACGTTGTCTTTCGTAATACAGATCTGCTCGGCGATATCTGCTGCCTGTTCCTTAAGCGTGTGCTTGTAGGCAATGCGCTCCAGGAACGGGATCAGGATGTGAAAGCCGGCGTTCAGCGTTTTGCTGTACTTGCCGAGTCTTTCAACGACGTATCCGTTCTGCTGCGGGACGACAACCGCCGTCTTGAGCAGGATGATAATCGCAACAAAGACAAACCCAAGCGAAACAATAAGTGATTCCATAATTCTCTCCTTTGCTACGACTATTCGGCTTCGACGTGCAGCGTCAGTCCTTCGGCCTTGACAACGCGCGCCCTCGATCCAGCGCTGATCGTGTCATTGCCTATGTTACGCACGGTCCACTTGGTACCGCGAAACTCGACCCGTGATTCACTACCGGCCGCAAGATCATGCTTGATATCGATGCTGTCACCCGACAGGTTGTCCCGAAATCCAACAGCTCCACCGCGAATCTTCTCGTAAAGACCCTTGCGGAACGTAAAAAACGAGATCAGCGAAAGTGATGCGAATGCAGCCCACTGGGCCCATTCAGGCATTGCAATACCGAGCATGCCGGCCAGGCCGACCAGCGCTGCTGAGATGCCAAGGAAGACCAGGTAAAACTGCGCGTCAATTGCAAAAAGCTCTGCGCCCAGCAAGACTGCGCCAATAACCATCCAACCCCACCATGTCATAGCCTTCTCCCAAGCTTGCAGTTCCGGACACTATATCGCGAATCCTGAATAAGCGGCAGCTTGAAAGCCATCCGTAGTGTCCCCATATGCGGTACTATTCTGCGAGCCGCAAACAAAAAATATCGAAGGGGGACGGCATGCAGGAATCAGGTACTTCTATCGCGGAGTTCTTTGCGAACCTGGTCGCGACGCTCAACGGCTACATTTGGAGTACCGCGCTCATTTCTCTGGCACTCGGCGCCGGTATCTTCTACACGATACTTACGCGTTTCGTGCAGGTGCGCCTGTTTGGCGAAATGATCCGCCTGCTGTTCTCAAGCAAGGAGTCGGACAAGGGCATCTCCTCGTTCCAGGCACTGGCCGTGTCACTCTCGGGGCGCGTTGGCACCGGCAACATTGCCGGCGTCGCCGCGGCTATCGGGTTCGGTGGACCGAGCGCTGTTTTCTGGATGTGGATGGTTGCCCTCCTCGGCTCGGCGACCGCCTATATCGAGTCCGCGCTCGGCCAGATCTACAAAGAAGAAATTGATGGCCAGTATCGTGGCGGTCCTGCCTTCTACATAGAAAAAGCGATGGGCCAGAAATGGTACGCGTGGATTTTTGCCATCGTCACAATCTTTGCCTGCGGCATATTGCTGCCAGGGGTGCAGTCGAACAGCATTGGCAATGCAGCCAACCTGGCGGTCGGCGGTGACACCATGGTGAACTTCCTTGGCGACTCCGTTGCCGTGGACAAGCTGGTTACCGGTGTCGTCGTAGTCGCTGTACTGGGCTTCATCATTTTCGGCGGCGTCAAGCGTATCGCCCACGTCACCCAGGTCATCGTGCCGGTCATGGCGGTCGGCTACATCCTGATGGCTCTCGGCATCATCATCTATCACATCGCCGAGCTGCCGGCGATCATCGCACTTATCTTCAGTGACATCTTCAATCCTATGGCTGGTCTTGGTGCCGCTATCGGCTGGGGTGTCAAACGCGGTATCTATTCCAATGAGGCTGGCCAGGGAAGTGGCCCGCACGCTGCCGCCGCATCAGAGGTTCAGCACCCGGCGCAACAGGGGCTGGTCCAGTCTTTCTCGGTATACGTCGACACCTTGTTCGTCTGTTCGGCCACTGCGTTCATGATTCTCATTACCCAGCAGTACTACGTCGCCGGACTCAACACATCGATCAGTGGTGGCGTGCTTGGGCCGGAGGTCATCATCAGCAGTCCCGCGTTTACGCAGCTCGCGCTCGAAAGCGTTATGGGTGGTTTTGGCAAGATCTTCGTGGCTGTTGCCCTGTTCTTCTTTGCGTTTACCACGCTGCTCGCTTACTACTACATTGCGGAAACCAACGTTGCGTATATAAGGCGAACGCTACGGACACCCGGTCTGTTGAGCCTCCTCAAGATCGTGACGCTGGTGTCGGTGTTCTACGGCACGATTCGCGAAGCGAATCTCGCGTGGGCCATGGGCGATCTGGGGGTAGGCCTCATGGCGTGGCTCAATATCATCGGCATCCTGATCCTGTTCTTCATGGGACGCCCGGCGCTCAAGGCGCTCAAGGACTACGAAGCACAGCGCAATGCCGGTGTTACGGAATATACATTCGACCCGCAGAAGCTCGGCATCAAGAACGCCGATTTCTGGGAGAAATAAGGTACCTTATTTTTTGTTCGGGAAGTTTAGCGCCTTATTGTCCACGGCTAGTGCGGCTTCATGGACCGCCTCTGCAAGGCTCGGATGCGCATGAATCGTGCGCTGGATGTCTTCTGTGCTCGCTGAGAATTCAAGCGCGAGAACGGCTTCCGCTATGAGCTCGCCAGCCATCGGGCCAATGATGTGAACGCCGAGGATCTCGTCGTCTTCTTTTGACGAAATGATTTTCACGAAACCCGACGTCTGTTCCATCGCTTTCGCACGACCACTGGCCATGAACGGGAACTGGCCCGTCTTGTAGGCAACGCCGCTATCTTTTACTTCGGCTTCGGTTTTACCGGCCCACGCAATCTCGGGGCTGGTGTAGAGAACTGATGGGATGACGTCGTAGTTCATCTCCGCAACCTCGCCGGCAATCAGGTCGGCGACCATGACGCCCTCTTCCGACCCCTTGTGGGCAAGCATGGGTCCACGCACACAATCGCCGACCGCATACACACCCTTAACCCGTGTTCGGCATTCATCATCAACCACAATGAAGCCGCGTTCATCGATCTGGATGCCCGCGTCATCCGCAAACAGTCCATTCGTTACCGGCCGTCGGCCCACGGCAACAACGAGCTTGTCGACATCGATCGACTGAGCACCGTCCTTGTCTTCGTAATCGACTTTGACGCTCTTCTTGCCGGCTGTAGCCTTCGAGACCTTTGCGCCCAGCTTGATGTCCAGGCCCTGTTTCTTGAAGTCGCCCGCCGCAACCTTCGCCACATCGCGATCGGCCATGAACAGGAAATCATCCATTGCTTCAAGGATCGTAACTTCCGAGCCCAGACGCGCCCAAACGCTGCCCAGCTCAAGCCCGATTACACCCGCACCAACCACGCCCAGCGTGGCGGGCACGGCGTCCAGTTCGAGCGCACCCCAGGAATCGATGATGCGGTCGTCGTCAAACTTCGCAATCGGTAACTCAATCGGTTCGGAGCCTGCTGCAAGAACGATGTGCTCCCCAGAGATAATCTCTTTATCACCTGTAACCGGCGTGAACTCGACCTGCTTGTTCTTCAGCAGTTTGCCGTGTCCGACGAGGCCTTCAACCTTGTTGGCCTTGAACAGGCCTGCGATACCGCCGGTAAGTTGCCTTACGATGCTCGCGCGACGCTTTTGCATCGCCTCGATATCCATCTCGACGCCACCGGTCTTGATGCCGTGTTTCTTGAACTCGTGCCCGGCGCGGTGATACAGCTCGGACGATTCAAGGAGTGCCTTGGACGGGATGCAACCTGCGTTGAGGCAGGTACCGCCGAATGCGTTCTTGCCATCCTTGTTCTTCCACTCGTCGATGCAGGCAACCGTCTTGCCGTGCTGTGCTGCTCGAATCGCTGCGATGTAGCCAGCCGGGCCGGCACCAATAACTACTACGTCGAAACTTCTGCTCATGTGAATCTGTTTCCTGTAAACCGGTTGTCTCTTCAGACCTGCAACAGCAGGCGGGACGGATCTTCGAGCTGTTCCTTGATCGAAACCAGGAACTGCACGGCTTCCTTGCCATCAATGATGCGGTGATCGTAGGTAACCGCCAGGTACATCATCGGTCGCGCGACAATCTCGCCGTCGACAACCATCGGACGCTGCTGGATCGAATGCATACCGAGGATCGCACTCTGCGGCTGGTTCAGGATTGGCGTCGACATCATCGAGCCGAAAATGCCACCGTTTGTAATCGTAAACGTGCCGCCGGTCAGGTCATCCATGCTGATGCTACCGTCCTGGGCCTTCTTCGCCATATCGGTCAACGCACCCTCGAATTCCGCGAAGCTCATCTGGTCAACATCGCGAACGACCGGAACCATAAGTCCGCGATCGCTGGATACGGCAATGCCGATGTCGTAGTAGTTGTGATAGATGATGTCGTTGCCTTCCACTGAGGCATTTACCACGGGGAACTTCTTCAGCGCTTCAACAGCTGCCTTCGCAAAGAACGACATGAAGCCAAGACGTACACCGTGCGCCTTTTCAAAGTCGTCACGGTAGCGCTTGCGCAGTGCCATGACTTCGGTGAGATCCACTTCGTTGAACGTCGTCAGCATCGCGGCGCTTTGCTGTGCCTCCACAAGACGCTCTGCAATACGCGCACGCAGACGCGTCATTGGCACGCGTTTCTCTTCGCGTACCAGGCCTTCCGCCACAACTTCGACACCAACAGCCGGTGCCGCGTCGCCCGGCGTCACATCACCACTGGAGTCGGACTTGAGAAACGCCATGACATCGCCTTTGGTAATGCGGCCGTCCTTCCCAGAACCCAGGACCAGGGTTGCATCGAGGTCATGCTCGTCCAGGAGGCGGCGCACGGCCGGGCTCGTTTTGACCGGCCCTTTGGATTCTTTCGGGGCAGGCGCGGCTTTTTGCGCAACTTTCTCTGCCGCTGCAGGCGCAGCCGCTGCAACCTCACCTTCCTCAAGAATTGCGAGTACATCGCCAGCGACAACCGTCGCGCCATCTTCGACGACGATCTTCGCGATCGTGCCAGCGGCAGGTGCCGGGACTTCGAGTACGACCTTATCGGTCTCGAGGTCGACGAGGTTTTCATCGCGCGCGACGCTTTCGCCGACGTTCTTATGCCAGGCGACGAGCGTTGCATCCGCTACGGACTCAGGTAAAGGCGGTACCTTTATCTCAATGGTCATGTTGTTTTCCGTTTAGTCTTTTCAGGCTTTCGGACTTTGCTCGCCTCGATACTGATATCGAGGGCGGCTTCGACCAGCGCCTGTTGCTGTTGCAAGTGAACTTTGAAAATACCGGAAGCCGGAGCAGCTGCACCCGGACGTCCCGCGTAATAGAGTTGTTGCTTATCGCCAAGCGGTTCCTGCAGGCGATGCTTGATCTGGTACCACGCACCCTGATTGAGCGGCTCTTCCTGACACCACACGATTTCTTCGGCGTGACTGTACTGCGCGATGATTTCGGCATACTCCGCAATCGGAAACGGGTACAGCTGTTCGATACGAATAATGACGATGTCGTCGATGCCGTTAACCTCACGCGCTTCAAGCAGATCGTAGTAAACCTTGCCGCTGCAGAACACGAGGCGTTTCGTCTTCTTGACATCAATCGCTTCAATCTCCGGGATGATCAGCTCGAAACGACCGCTCGACAATTCCGTAAGTGCTGAGACCGACATCTTGTGGCGCAGCAGGCTCTTCGGTGTCAACACGATCAGCGGTTTCCGGAAATTGCGTACATGCTGGCGCCGCAGCATGTGAAACATCTGTGCGGGCGTCGACGGTATGCACACCTGCATGTTGTTCTCGGCACAGAGCTGCAGGAATCGTTCGAGGCGTGCCGAGGAGTGCTCAGGCCCCTGGCCTTCATAGCCGTGTGGCAGGAATAGCGTCAAGCCACACAGACGGCCCCACTTGGCTTCGCCCGAACTGATGAACTGGTCGATAACGACCTGCGCGCCATTCACGAAATCACCGAACTGCCCTTCCCAGATGACCAGGGTATCCGGCGCAGTACTGGCGTATCCATATTCGAAACCAAGCACAGCTTCTTCTGACAGGAACGAATCGATGACACGAAATGCGTTGGTCCTCTCAACAATGTGCTCGAGCGGAATGTACTCGCGATTGTTGACCTGGTTGTGCAAGACCGCGTGACGATGGAAGAACGTGCCACGACCGCTGTCCTGGCCGACCAGCCGTACCGTGTGGCCTTCACGCAGTAGCGAAGCGTACGCCATGGTTTCGGCGAAACCCCAATCCATGTCCATCTCACCGGACACCATCTTGCTGCGGTCGTCCATGATGCGCAGCACGCGCCCGTGTGGCCGCACATCCGGTGGAATCTGGGTGATTGCCGCTCCGAGGCTCGCGACCGTCGCCGGACTGATCGTTGTATCAGCCGGTTCGTCCCATTCCGTATGCGTAAAGGGCGACCAGTCAACCGTGTATTCATTACCGATCAGGCCAAGGCTCGACTTCGGTACGGGTTCGCCCCTGTCAAGGCGATCACGATAGTGTTCCTGCAGACTGGAGGCTGTCGTAACGTCGATAACGCCCGCCGCCTCAAGGCGACTGGCGTACAGCTCACGAGTAGTCTTGTGACCCTTGATGCGAGCGTACATGATCGGCTGTGTCGCAGACGGCTCGTCTGCCTCGTTGTGGCCGTGGCGTCGGTAGCACACGAGATCAATCACAACGTCCTTGCGGAATTTCTGCCGGTACTGAAGTGCAAGTCGCGTCACGAACAGCACGGCCTCCGGGTCGTCGCTGTTTACATGGAAGATCGGCGCCTCAATCATCTTGGCCACATCGGAACAGTAATCCGTGGACCGGGCATCGGACGGACGGCTGGTCGTGAATCCAATCTGGTTGTTGATCACGATATGCACGGTGCCGCCTGTGCGGAAGCCGTTCGTCTGTGACATCTGGAATGTCTCGGTGACAACACCCTGACCGGCAAACGCTGCATCACCATGAATCAGCACCGGCAACACTTCCTGACGCGCGTCATCACTACGGCGTTGCTGGCGCGCGCGCACGGAGCCTTCAACCACAGGGTTTACGATCTCGAGATGCGATGGATTGAACGCCAGGGCGATATGCACGTTGCCGCCCGGGGTCTTCATATCCGCAGAGAAACCCTTGTGGTACTTAACGTCACCCGAGCCGCGTAGTTCGTCCAGGTCGTAGTTGCCCTCGAATTCCTCAAACAACTCTTCCGGCGACTTGCCCAGGATATTGACGAGAACGTTGATACGTCCCCGATGCGCCATACCGATAACGATTTCGCGAATCCCGGACGAGCCACCCTGCTGGATGATGTCGTCGAGCATGGGAATGAGGCTCTCGCCACCTTCCAGCGAAAAGCGTTTCTGCCCGACGTAACGCGTATGCAGATAGCGCTCAATGCCTTCGGCACTCGTCAGCTGCTCGAGCGTCCAGAGGCGCTCCTCGTCGCTCAGATTATCGGTCACGGCACCTTTTTCGAAATGCCGGCGCAACCACAGGCGCTCACGAGCCCGCGAGATATGGGCGAACTCGACACCGATCTTGCCGCAATAAATTGACTTGAGCAGATCCAGAATGTCACGCAGCTTCATGCGCTCATTGGTGGTCCCTGCCAAGCCACCGGTGAAGAACTCGGTATCCATGTCGGCCTCGGCCAGGCCGAGATAGTCAAGTTTGAGTACGCCGGGCATGCGCCGATCCATGATCTGGAGCGGATCGATATCAGCAATCTGGTGGCCACGCAGGCTGTAGACCTGGATCAATCGCGAGACAGCCGCCTGCTTTTCGCCCGACGTAACCGGCTTGCCGGAGCTGCGTGTCGTCACCTTGCCGACACGTCGTCCCTCGCGTGCCTCGGCCAGCAATTCGTCCCGAATTCTGGAGTGCACGACCTCAGCCTCCGTGTCGCCCAGCGACTCGAAATACTCGCGCCAGCCTGCCGGTACAGCGGCGGGATCCTCGAGGTACTGCTCGTACAGGCGCTCCACGGCACTGGCATTGGCGCCGAACAAGGGTGTGGAAGCGAGTTGTTCCTTTAAAGAATTACTCATTATTTCAAAGGCTTAGGATGCATTCTGCCTATCTGCGCGTTGCGGTTCTGGCCGGGCCAAAAAAAGGTGCGCTAGTGTATCCCAAGCGTCCCTGCAGGGGAATCCACAAACCCAGGCAATTCCCGCTATGACAGACTAAACAGATTGACCAGTTCGTAACAGACCAGGCAGGAGTAAAACGTGAAGAACGTGGTCAGGAAGAGCCCCGTTCTCAGGCGATTCATAAATCGGGCCTTCGCCAGGTACACCAGGACAAAAATGCCGAACGCTGTCATCGCGAGTTTCAGGCTCGTGAACATCACCGTTCCGTGCGCCATAAGGGCGTTCATGACGGGATTCGCCTCGATCATCCCCCGATCAATAAGCTGGAGGGTCAGGAATGCATCGGCACAGGAAAGCAGCATGGTTCCCGTTGCGAGAAAGAACAGCCAGGGGTGGTGCCAGTCCAGAAAGATGACTTCGGTATCGGCTATGCGGCGATGTGCATGGCGGCGGGAGAGCGTAAAGCCGTACACGACGGTACGCCATGAAAACTCGCGCCGGTCCGCGCTGCTGCGCGATCTTAGGGTTGCTGTACTGGCTTCCATGGTGTCTACATCTAATCCTTTAGCCCTGGTTCTAGTTGTCCGTCGTTGCACCGAGCAGATAGGCAATCAGGTCATCCCTGTCACTTTGCCTTAATACACCAGCAAACGTCATCCGGTTCCCTGGCAGGAATCGTCCCGGCTGCGCCAGCCAGGCGTTTAATGCCTCGGGTGTCCAAACGAAATCGGCGTTGCGCATAACCGCAGAATATTCAAAGCCACTGCGCGAACCGACTTCCGTGCCGAAGAACCCGTGCAGTGCCGGACCGATCATGTTTCGTCCGTCCCTGTCGAGGCTGTGGCAGGCCTTGCATATCTGCGCCTGCCTCTCACCTCTGGACCGATCAGCGTCATTGTACGGCGCGGTAGCCAGATATTCCTCTGCCGTCAGGACGACTTGTTCGCCCAGCATTGCAGCAGTGGGAAGTGGAGCCGTGCCTGACTCGGTCCCGGTGTCTTCGTTTGATTTGCCACAGCCCGCGACCAATGTCACAGCGGCGGCAACTGCCAACAGCCTGGAGTATTCCCTCAATGCCAACCCTCAAACCCTTTGCCAGCATTAAATATAGAGCAATTTGCGTACCAAGACCGCATCAATTTGATTTGCGGGAAATTTTGACCGTAACCCTCGTACTGCGATTGCCAGATTGTATAAATACTCGACACGATTTCAGACATCTCTTTGGTATCCCGAGGGATTCTGTGGATAATCAGCCCGGCTAAGGAGGGGCTTGCGAATGAAGGGCTACACAGGCGTTGCGGAAGATGGCCGGGCGATTCACTACGTTGATCGCAAACGATGGTTCTGGCTGCTTTCAGTGCTGTTTCCGCTACAGGCGCTCCTTCCAGTTGCTTTGCATGCATCCAGCGGCAACGAGCTCTGGTTTCTTCTTCCGTTTCTGATCTACTACCTGCTCGTTCCCGCTCTCGACTGGGTGATCGGAGAGGACACGAATAATCCGCCCGAAGAAGTCATCATGCAGCTCGAGCAGGATATCTTCTACCGCCGACTGACCTATGTCGTGGTCCCGCTGCACTTCATCACGCTGTTTGGCTGCGCCGCCTACGCACTGACCCAACCATTGAGCTGGTGGGCGTTCGTACTGCTTGCGGTTGTTGCGGGCTTGACGGCGGGGCTTGCTATCAATACCGGCCACGAACTCGGCCACAAGAACTCGAAAATCGAAAAGACCCTGTCAAAAGTCGTCCTCGCCGTCGCTGCTTACGGTCACTTCACGGTGGACCATAATCGCGGGCACCACATGCTGGTGTCGACGCCGCAAGACGAAGCCAGTGCGCGCATGGGTGAAAGCATCTACAAGTTTGCGCTGCGCGAGATACCCGGGGCGTTTCGCAGGGCGTGGACCATTGAGCGGGAACGCCTGACGTCGCGAAACAAGTCCCTGTGGCACTACAGCAACCCCATTCTGCAGTCGTATGCGATCAGCGTGGCAGTCGCGGTTATTCTCATCGCCGCATTTGGCTGGCTTGCGCTCGTATTCCTGCTCATCCATCACGCCATGGCCTACTGGCAACTGACCAGTGCCAACTACATCGAGCATTATGGGCTGTTGCGCGAAAAAACGTCGAAGGGCCGCTACGAGCGCTGCGAACCGCACCACTCGTGGAACTGCAATTTCATCGTCAGCAACCTCGTGCTGTTTCACCTCGAGCGGCACTCTGATCATCACGCGCATCCTCTGCGTCGCTACCAGTCGTTGCGCCATTTCCCGGACGTGCCGCAACTCCCCAATGGGTACTTCGGCATGTACGTGATCGCCTACTGGCCGTGGCTGTGGTTCAAGGTCATGGACAAGCGCCTGATGGCGCTGCCGCATGTCGCCGGCGATCTCGACAAGGTCAATATAGACCCGGCCGCGAAACCCTCGATCTTCCTGAGGTGGGGACGGGACAAGATGAGCGAGCCGACGTTCACGGATCTGCCAAAACTCTAGAAACCGACCAGAATCTTCGGCACTGGCGACCGGCGCGGTTACATAGACTGACCGCGATGGACTCTCGCCCACCCACACTAAAGCACGCGGTAGCAGTAATCCTTGCGCTAGCCGCTGCCTTGTTAGCGCGGTCCTGGTTGCAGGTGGCGTTACGTGCAGGCGACGTGGACAAGCTCTATGCCGCCGATCTTTCCTATCTTGTTGTTCCACCGATTCTGCTGCTGCTGCTCTTTCCCGTCTTGCAGGCAAACAGAGCTGGGCTACGTCGGCAGTTAGACACCGCGCATGTCGGGGCTGGTCTTGTGCTTAGCGCGATCGGTCTCGGCGTCCTGCTGCGCCTTGCCTGGTGGTGCCAACTCGCCGCAGGGATATCCATTGGCGTCTACAGCAACGGCGGTGCATATACGGCTATCGGACCGGTTTTCAATTTTCAATGTCCGTCCGCATACGTCATGGCGATGGGCGTAATCGTCATGGCAGCACTGGTTCCTGTCATTGAAGAAGTCGTACACCGTGGCTTTATTCAGTCGGCGCTGTACCGCTACGGACCCGCGGTCGCCATCCTCGGCGCCGCCGCTGTTTTCACGGTATTCCATCCGCCCGGGAGTTGGGGCTTCGTTTTCTCTGCGGGCGTAATGCTTGGCACGCAATACCGAATCACCAAGTCACTCTGGTCATCGCTGATTTCACACGCCACGATCAACGCGCTGATTCAGCTCGACTGGCGTTGCTTGCGCGGCCAGTGGAACCCACCCGCCGCCGAGACCCCCATCATCGAGTCCTTCGCCGTCGCACTGCTCTTGTTCTTCGTCTGCATTGGATCGATTGTCGCCGTTCTCGTAAGAATGCATCGGGGCGACATGTCACCCCGATGCACCTGACTCACAATGCGTTGGCAACCCTTTCTATAATATGGGACGTAGCTGCAACGAGACCTTCGTACGCCTTGATCAGGTCGCCACCGATCGACGCCGTGTCTGTCACTCCGCCGTAGTTATTCCCACCTGAATCACCGGCCGAACAATCGTCCCCGGCACCCGATACAAACCCGATTTCGCTCATTGTCAATTCACGCATTTTCAATCTC
>Ga0316201_10003153_pt1 | contig 12055 bp, 6 predicted proteins | sample CS6wburrow_MG_FD_204516 | JGI IMG/M metagenome (GOLD analysis project Ga0316201, IMG submission 204516) | Coastal sediment microbial communities from Delaware Bay, Delaware, United States - CS-6 worm burrow | ecosystem: Environmental > Aquatic > Marine > Coastal > Sediment | place: USA: Delaware... | reverse complement strand
GGCGCGGTGGCCTGCACCCTCGACACGCGCAAGCGTGCCCTGAGCCTGCTGACCGAAGCGCTGGGCGCCCTCGAGAACGCCAATGACCCCGCGGCGGCCGGTGAGCATCTGGCGCGGGCCCGCAAGGCCCTGCGTGTGGCCCAGGAAACCGAACCGGTCCTCGACGAGGCGATGAACCGGGCCGAGGAGCTGGTCAAGAGTCTGCGGCTGCACGGACGCGGGCAGACCGAACAGCCGGCTGCCGTGGACGTGAACCCCCTCCTCGAGGGGACGCTCGTCCTGCTGCGGCACGAACTGAAAAACGAGGTGGAACTCGACCTGGACCTGGGTGAGGTACCGCCCGTGCTGGGCTGGAAGGGTCCTCTCGGCCAGGTGTTCCTCAACCTGATCGTGAACGCCAGACAAGCGCTCGGCGGGCCCGGCAGGATCGGCATCACCAGCGCCGTCGTCGACGGCCAGGTGGTCGTGACGGTCACCGATTCGGGCAGCGGGTTGCCGCCGGGGGATCCGGAGCAGCTGTTCGCACCCGGCTGGACGACCAAATCCGAGGATGACGGCACGGGGCTGGGGCTGTTCATCTCGCGGAAGATCATACGGCAGCATCCCGGCGGTTCGCTCACGGCGGCCAACGGTCCGGCCGGCGGCGCCGTTTTCACCGTCACGCTTCAGCCCTTCGCCGCGGGCCATGCGGGCGACACGGCCTGATGAGCGATTTCTGGGGTTCCCTGCTGGATGTCCGCCGGGGTGAACGCCGGCTGGCTTTCCTGATGGCGACCAATTATTTCCTGCTTCTGCTGTTCTACTATCTGCTCAAGCCCGCCCGCGATTCGCTTTTCTTGACCGAACTGACCCCCGACCGGCTGCCGCTGGTCTACATGCTGACGGCCCTGGTGGCCGCGCCGGTGACGGCGGCCTACGCGCGGGCGGGCCTGCGCCGCCGTCAGGACCGTCTCATCTACCTGACCATCCTGTTCCTCGTCGTGAATCTGATCGCGCTGCGCTGGCTGATCAACATCCGGCAGGACTGGGTGTTCTACCTCTTCTACACCTGGGTGGGTGTGGCCGGCGGTCTGACCACGAGTCAGTTCTGGCTGCTGACCAACGACATGTTCGATGTCTCGCAGGCCAAGCGGATCTTCCCCTTGCTGGGACTCGGCGGTATCACCGGCGCGTTTCTGGGGGGAGAGATCACCGGTTTCCTGGTGCGCAACATCGGTGTGTCGACCGAGGACCTCCTGCTGGTGAGCCTGGCGGTCCTGCTGCTTGCCGCCGGGACCACCTATCTGGCCTGGAAGCAGCGGAATCCGGTCGAGGAAGCTCCGCTCCGGATGCAGGCGCTGGACGGCGAAACCGACAGCGGTGATTTCCGCGGCATCATTGCCTCCATCATGAAGTCGCGGCATTTGAGCCTGACGGTGGGCATCCTGTCGCTCACGGTGATGACCGCGTCTTTTGTCGACTTCCAGTTCAAGACCGTCAGCTGGCAGACCTTTACCGGCGAAGCGGAACTGACCACTTTCCTGGGCCGGTTCTACGGGCGGATGAGCTTGATCTCCCTGCTCCTGCAGATCGTCCTGGCCAGCCGCCTGATCCGCTGGATCGGCGTCGGCGGGGTCCTGCTCGTTCTGCCGGCGGTCCTGGCGGTCGGCACCGTCGGCATGATCGCGGTGCCGGGCCTGGTGGCGGCCATGTTCCTGCGCGGCGGCGACATGTCCTTGAAGTATTCCCTCGACAAGACCGGCCGCGAACTGCTCTTCATGCCCATCCCCCTGGCCCTGAAGAAACGGACGAAGGTCTTCATCGACATGTTCGTCGACCGCTGGGCGCGCGGACTCGCCGGCGGACTGCTGCTGCTGTGCACGGCCGTGTTCGGTTTCGACATCCGGCGGATCGCCGTGGTGACCCTGTTGCTGGTGCTGGCCTGGTTGATCCTGGCGGTGCTGATGCGCAAGGAGTACGTGAATTCGTTTCGCAAGGCCCTCAGCCGGCGCGAGATCGATCTGGCCGGGTTGAGGGTTCGCATCGATGACGCCGCGTCCATCCGGGTGCTGGTCAACGCGCTGGCCGGGGACAACCGGCGGGAGATCATCTACGCCCTGGACATGTTGCAGGAAGTCGAATCGTCGCGTCTGGCCGACGCCGTCCGGCCCCTGCTGGACCATCCGGATGCCGGGATCCGCCGCCGGGCCCTGGACGTCCTGCGGCTGAACGGCGGACCTGAAGACCGGCCACGCCTGGAAAAGGGATTCGCTGACGACGACCTGGGTGTCCGGTCCGCCGCCGTCGGCTGCGCCGTGGCCTTTGCCGCCAATACCGCGGAGGCCGACGGGTTCCTGCGGGACATGCTGGCCGCGTCGCCCCAACGCCGGAATGCGGCCCTGGCCTTCCTGGGGTTGGACCGTTCGGGAGATGACCGTCAGGCCCTGGTCAGCGAGCAGGTGGCCCTGAAGGTCCTGGCCGGGAGCGGCCCGACCGGGCGAGAAGGCCGCCGGGTTCTGGCGGGTCTGCCGTTCGATCCCGCGGGCTGCTCCGATGCGCTGTGGGAACAGCTTCTGCGCGATCCCGATCCGACGGTCGTCGAAGCGGCCCTGGACGGGCTGGGGCGCCGGCTGGACACCGGGAGGATCGACTGGCTCCTGGAACAGCTGGGCAGTCCGCGTTTCCGGACCCATGCCCGTCGGGCACTGTCGCAGCTGGCGGCCCGGGACGAGGCCGTACCTCCCCGTCTGGAAACCTTTTTCCGAAATGCCGACAACCCCGTCAGGGCGCGCGTCGAGATTCCCCGGGTGCTGGCGGCAGTGCCCGTTCAGGAAAGTGTGGAAATCCTGCAGCGGCATCTGGCCACCCATCAGCCGGAAATGCGATTCGATGTCCTGAAAGCGCTGGGAAAGCTGCGGACACGCTACGCCGCCCTGCGCTTCGACGACGCGGTCGTATCCCGCGAGGTCATGATCGAGGCCGGCCGCTACATCGAACTGGCGCGCGTCGGGGTCCTGCTGCCCACGGCGGGCGAGCAGGCCCGGCTGCTGGGACGCGCGATCACCGAAACCCAGCAGCTGCGGCTGGAAAGCGTCTTCCGCCTGCTGGGCCTGCTGTACCCTGCCAAGGATCTGCTCAATGCTTATCATGGTGTGATGAGCGGCCGCCGGGTCCTGAAAGCCAATGCCCAGGAGTTCCTGGACAACCTGCTGAAGGGACGCCACCGGCTGCTGGTCCTGTCCCTGATCGATGAACAGCCCGCGCACGAGGCCTGGAGCCAGACGGGCGGCGATCTCGGTCTGCCGGACGGCGACCCGGCGCGCACGGCCGCCGAGGCGCTGGATTTTCTCGGTGCCAGCTGCGATCCCTGGCTGGCCGCCTGCGCCCTGGCTGCAGGCGGCACGGTGACCAATCCCGCTGCCTCGGTTTATCTGGAGAAAACAGGAGATGCCATGCTGTCGGCCATTGAAAAAGTCCTGCTGCTGCAGAACGTCGAAGTCTTCTCCGAGGTGCCCACCGACCAGCTGGCGGCGCTGGCCGGTATCGCCCGGGAAATGGCGGTCCTCGAAGGGGACGTCATCTTCAAGGAGAACGACTCTCCCGATGCGCTGTACCTCGTCCTCGAAGGACATGTCGGCCTGCATCAGGGCGATCGCGAAGTCACCACCGCGGGCAAGCTGAAGACGTTCGGGACCTGGGCGCTGTTCGATCACGAGCCCCGCGTGTTGACGGCCACCGCGACCGAGGATTCGCGACTGCTGCGGATCGACCGCAACGAGTTCAGCGACCTGCTGTCGGACGATGTCCGGATCGCGCAGGGGATCATCCGCACGGTGGCGCGCCGCCTGCGGGATCTGGCCGGGAAGGCGTCGTGATGCCCCCGGCCCGCCTGACCGCACCGGTGATCATGCTGGTGGACGACGAGCCGATGGTGACCCGCGCCCTGGCCTCTTTCCTCGCGCTGGAAACCGATTACCAGGTGGAGGAGTTCAGCTCGGGGGCGGCTGCCCTGGAGAGGATCACCACCGGCCCGATCGACCTGGTCGTGACGGATTTCCTGATGCCGGAGATGAACGGCCTGGAGTTCCTGACCGAGGTGAAGCGACTCGATCCGGAGATCCCGCGCTTGCTGTTGACCGGTTACGCGGACAAGGAAAACGCCATCCGGGCCATCAATGAAGTCGGCTTGTTCCAGTACCTGGAAAAGCCCCTGGACAACGACCAGTTCCTGCTCGCGCTGAACAACGCCCTGGCCCACAAGGGAGTGCGCTCGGCGCTGCATGCGAAGATCCACGAGCTGGATCGTGTTCTCCAGCAGCGGGACGAACTGAGCGCCCGCGACGAGGAGATGCAGCGGGAAATGGACTGGGCCCGGACCGTCCAGGCCAAGTTCCTGCCGGAGGAGATCCCGACCGTCGCGCCGTTTTCCCTGGCGGTGGTGTACGAACCATCCATGGCCGTGGGAGGCGACTACTACGGTTTTGTTCCCCTGAGCGGCGGCCGGTGGGCTGTCCTGGTGGCCGACGGAGCCGGCCACGGCGTGCAGGGAGCCCTGGGCACGGCCCTGATGAAATTTGCGACCGCCGGCCTGCAGGGCGGTGATTTCGGGCCGGGGGAGATCCTGGCCCGAATGAACGGCGTGCTCTACCAGGGACTGCCCCGGGGCATCCCGGTCGCCGCGGGCGTCGCCGTCCTGGAGCCGGACACCGGGCGCATCCGGTTGGCCGGCGCGGGCCTGCCCAACCCCCTGCTCGTGGCAGCGGATGGAGCGGTCCACGCCCAGCCTGCCGCCGGTCTTCTGCTGGGACTGGTGGACGATCGGATGTATACTGCCGGAACCGAGACGGTCGTCGAACTCCGACCGGACGAGCGCTTGTTGCTGTTCAGCGACGGACTGACCGAAGCTCAGGACGACGCGGATGTGTTCTACGGGGAAGGCCCGCTGCAGAAGGACATGCCGCATCTGACGGGATCGACGCCGGCCGAGATGGTGCGGTCCCTGGCGGACAGGGCGCTGGCTTTCGGCCTGCCGGCATACAAAGACGACCTGACGCTGGTGGGAATCTCGAAAACGGAATGAGGAAGGGCCCGTGAACGATTTTTCAGCGAAATTCGAGGAGAAGGACGCGACGGTGGTCCTGGTCGACGACGAGGACATGGTCCTGGCCAGCCTGAGGTCGTTCCTCGAACTGGAAACCGACTATGCGGTCCGCGCCTTCACCGACTCCGGCGAGGCGCTGGCATACGCCCGTGAGGGCCAGGTCGACCTGGTGATGTCGGATTTCCTGATGCCGGGCATGAACGGCATCGAGCTGCTGGCCGAGTTCGGGCGACACCAGCCGCAGGCCCCCCGGGTGCTGCTGACCGGCTACGCCGACAAGGACAGCGCCATCAAGGCCATCAACGAGGTGGGCCTGTTCCAGTACATCGAGAAACCCTGGGACAACACGAACCTGCTGGTGGTGGTCCGCAACGCCCTCGAACGCCGTTTTCTCGTCAAGGCCCTGCAGGACAAGATCGCCGAGATCGACCGGGCCGAGGGCAAGCTTTCGGGCCTGCAGAACGATATCCTGAAGACCTTCATCTGACGTCGGTCCGGAGGTGGTTTTGGATTTGAAATATATTTCCCGCGGGGTTCTGCTACTTCTGGTCTTGCTGCTGCCGGCGCCGGCGGCGTTCGCCCAGCTGGGGCAGGGCGCGTCGGACAACATCTTTCTCGGTGGTTTCGTCAGCCAGGGGTATCTCAATACCTCGCGGAACAACTACCTCGTGCCCAAGAGTGTCAAGGGAACGGCTGCCTTCACCGAGGCGGCGGTCATCCTGTCGGCCCAGCCCACGGACCGGCTGCGGGTCGGTATCCAGCTGCTGGGCCGCACCTTCGGCGTATCGGGCCGGGATCAAGTGGTCGTGGACTGGGCCTACGGCGACTACCGCTGGAAGGATCAGCTGGGTGTCCGGGCCGGCAAGGTCAAATTGCCGTACGGCCTGTACAACGAAGGCCGTGACGCCGACATGCTGCGGACATCCATCTTCCTGCCCCAGAGCATCTACAACGAGAAACAGCGGGATTTCATCCTCGCCTACGAAGGGCTCGGGTTCTACGGCAACCTGGAACTGGGTGGCGTCGGTGATCTGGACTACCACGTCTACGGCGGCACCCTGACCGTACCGGACGCCACGACCGGTTTCTGGAACGACATCTACACGCAGGCCGCCCAGGAAATCACCGGGGAAGTCGGTGAGATCGTGGACGCGGAAATGGAAAATCCCACGGGAACCGCCGAGGCGCAGTTTTCCTCGCTGACCGATCTCCAGGTGGCGTTCCCCTGGATATTCGGCGGCGCCGTCATCTGGTCCCCGCCGGTCGAGGGGCTGCGCCTGGGTACGACCGCGATGCAGGGCCGGTTCAACGTCCAGACCGTCGTCAACTACGATGTGGTCGTCCCCGAGGGTCCCGACATCAACAACCCGGGTTACCGACCCTTCACGATCAACGTCGACGTGACCGAGAAACTCCACTACATCACCGCCCTGTCGGCCGAGTACCTGCGCGGGGACTGGACCCTGGCCGCGGAATGGGAGCAGTCGAAGATCGAGACGTCGAAGGACAAGGGCTGGTACGTGCTGGCCGGCCGCCGGTTTTCCGACCTGTTTTCGTTGGGCGCCTATTATTCGCGTCTGGACACCGGATACGGCGACGAGGTGTCGCCGGGGCTACCGGCCGCCGCACTGCCGGACTATTACCGCTGGCAGAAGGACCTGACCGTCAGCGCGCGGTTCGACCTGAACGATTTCTGGCTGTTCAAGCTGGAGTACCATTTCATCGACGGGGTTGCCCTGGCCGAACCGATCAGTCTCGAAGAGCACCTGGCCGACCCCCTGGACCGCCGGTGGGGCATGTTCGCCGCCCGGACAACCTTTTACTTCTGATCGGAGGACGACATGAGATTCGCCATGCCGTTGCCGTTCGGAAGAAGAGTCGGAGCGCTGTGCGGTGGCCTGCTGCTGTGGTCCTGCCTGGCCGGAGGAATCTCGACGGCGGCGGCGGACCTGGTGATCATCGGCAACCCGCAGCTGCCGGCCGACTCGATCGACAGCCGCGACCTGAAGCGGATCTACCTGGGCAAGAAGAGTCGCTGGAGCGACGACTCGTCGGTGGTCCCGGTGATGATGAAGTCCGGCCCCCTGCAGGACGAGTTCGTGACGGAATACCTCGACCGCTCGGTCAACCGGTTCGTCACCCACTGGCGGCAGCTGGTGTTCACGGGCAAGGGTGTCCCGCCACGGAGTTTCGCGACGGAGAACGAGCTGGTCGATTTCATCTCCCGCACCCCCGGGGCGGTGGGTTTCGCCTCTCCCGGGGCGGATGTCGCTGACGTGAAGGTGTTGCGGGTCGAATAGGGTCACCGGAGTCCATGACGATGAAGTTCAATCACAAGATCATGCTCAGCCCCCTGGTGACGGCCCTGGCCTTCACTCTGCTCTTCGTCCTGACCTACCGCGCCACCAACCGGTCGTCCGAGACCATCACCCGCATCCAGGACGAGTTCTTCCATTCCCTCGAGCTGAGCCACGACCTGGAAACGAATCTGCTGACGATCCGCCACCTGTTGACCGAGGCGGTGACCAACGGCAACGAGGACCTGATCGTGGAAGCCGAAGAGGCCGCCGCCGGTTTCCGCGCGACGGTGGTCGCCTGCCGGGACGTTCCGAGCCTGAGCGGAATGCTCGCCCCCCTGAACGCGGATTTCGAACAGTACTGGTCCCTGGCCCTGGTGACGACCCGGGAGATGGTCGAGCAGGACCAGGAGCTGAGCCTGGAATTCAGCGCCGAACTCTACCAGAATATCGGGCTGATGAACCAGCGCTACCACGCCCTGCGGGACAACATGGCCGTCGTGGTCGCGGACAACAACACGCAGCTCGAGACGGCCATCGAGACGATGCGCGACCGCATTGCCCGCATCCGCCGGGTGATGAACATCACCAGCCTGGTCTTCGTCGGAATCCTGTTCGTACTGTCGGTGATCGTGATCGGATCGATCGTGCGCCCGGTCCACCGCATGAGCAAGGTGGCGTTGGGGATTGCCGACGGCGACCTGGGGCTGGAGCTGGATCACCGCTCCAACGACGCCCTCGGGGAACTGGCCGACAGTTTCCGGAAGATGCAGGCCGCTCTCATCAGCGAATTCGAACGCCGGGAGAAGGCCGAAGTTGAACTGATCGCCGCGCAGGGGCAGGTGATCCAGTCGGAGAAGATGGCGGCCCTGGGCAAGCTGGTCGCCGGTCTGGCCCACGAGCTGAACACGCCGCTGGGCACCATGGCTTCGTCCGTGGACGTGGTCGATCGCAGCCGCCGGATCATCCTCGAGAAGTGCGCCGGGGCCGGGACCCTGGCCGACATCAGGCAGGACAACCGCTTCGGGCGGGCGACGCACGCCATGGAGGACGGGGTGGCCAACCTGCAGACGGCATCGGCCCGTATCGGCGAACTGGTGGCGGGGCTCAAATCCTTCAGCCAGCTGGACAAGGCCGAGTTCCAGCAGACCGATGTCAACGACAGCCTGCGCACCATCCTGCAGCTGGTCGAGCGGCGGCTGCCGGCGGACGTGACGGTCGACCTCCAGCTCGGCGACCTGGACCCCGTGCTCGGTTACCCGGCCCAGCTGAACCAGCTGTTCCTGAATCTGATCCAGCACGCGATCAGGGACATCGATCCGCCCGGCAGGATCACCCTGACCACGACCCAGGAGGGACAGGAGGTCGTGACCACGCTGACCGATACCGGTCGGGGTTACGCCCCCGATTCCCTCAAGGCCCTGTTCAATCCCAATTTCAGGGCTGCGTCGAGCCGCATGGCGGTGGACTGGGAGATGGTCGCCTGCAACCGGATCGTCGGTCTCCACCAGGGGACCCTCACCGCCGAAAGTCGCCTTGGGGAGGGGACCACCTACCGCATCACCATCCCGGTCTGGAGCCGCCGGGAAACCTGACCGTCGGCATACCTGCCGGACTCTGACAGCCGTTCATCTTCCCGGGTCATGCCGACAACCCTCCGGGAGGGGTAACCCCCTGCTGTTTCATGGGAGATAGCCTCCAGATGATAGGAAGTATCAATGTCATTTGGCGGGCCGCTGACGGTGCCGCGCCACCAACTGAAATAATATTCGATACTTAAAAGAAGGCGCAAAATCCTATCAAAACAGTACGGTTTTAAGGAAAATCGAATCTTGCAACTTGTTTTCAATCAAGGTGATAACCTGTTTGACCCGGGCTGGAGAGAGTCCAATTATTGGGGTGCGTCCAATTCAAGTTGAACCACCCTCCCCCGGGAGATGACCTCCATGTCCAGCAGGCGCCACTCACGGCACACCATGGTTCATATCGGGATCTTGATCCTCTTTCTGGGTATCGGCGGCATGACCGCCACGACAGCCGCGCTCGGCCAGACCGCCGACGACTGTCTCGACTGTCATGACGATCGGGAACTGACCAAGAACGTCGACGGCCGGGTCGTGTCGCTGCATATCGATATCGCCGAGTATCAGAATTCGGTTCACGGTCGTGAGGATATGGACTGCATCGATTGCCACCAGGATCTCGACGGCTTCGATGACTGGCCGCACGAGGATGAACTCGAGGATGTCGACTGCGCCATGTGCCACGACGACGTCGCCGAGATCTATGCCGAGAGCCTGCACGGCGTCGGTGTCGCCGAGGGCATCCCGCTGGCGCCCCGCTGCTGGTCCTGCCACGGCGCCCACGACATCACCCCGCCGGAGGATCCCGGTTCCCGGGTCAACAAGTTCAACATTCCCATCATGTGCGGGCGCTGCCACAAGGAAGGCGAGGGCGGTGTCAGCGATTACGCCGAGGTTTCCCAGGACAGCGTGCTGGCCCACTATTCCCAGTCCATCCACGGTGAGGGTCTCTACCGCCGCGGGCTGACCGGGACCGCCGTCTGCATCGACTGCCATACGGCCCACAACGTCCGCAACCACAACGATCCCAAGTCGACCATCCATCGCGACAACGTGGCCAACACGTGCGAGAAGTGCCACGGCCTGATCGAGACCGTGCACCGCAAGGTGATCCAGGGCGAACTCTGGGAGAAGGACCCCACCAAGGTGCCCGTCTGCATCGAATGCCATCAGCCCCATGAGGTCCGGCGGGTCTACTACGACGAGGGCATGTCCGACAAGGAATGCCTGGTCTGCCACGCGAAGACCGATCTGGTCGCAGCCAGTCCCGGCAGCGGGGACAAGTCACTGTTCGTCGAACACGCGGTCCTGGCCGGTTCGGCACACACCAAGATTTCCTGCATCCAGTGCCACACGGGCGCGACTGTCAGCCACGAACGCCCCTGCGACACCATCCCCAGCAAGGTGGACTGTTCGATCTGCCACGCCGAGACCGTGGAGATGTACAAGACCAGCATCCACGGGAAGCTGGGCCAGCAGGGCGATCCCGACACGCCCGACTGCCTGATGTGCCACGGCGGGCATGACGTCCTCAAGAAGGACAACCCGCGCTCGCGAACGCATGTCCGCAACATTCCCGACCTGTGCGGGACCTGTCACGACGAAGGCGGGATTGCCGACAAGCGGTACGAAGGCACCCAGGAGAGCATGGTCGCCAACTACAAGCAGAGCGTGCACGGCCGCGGCCTGGACAAGAGCGGTCTGGTGGTGACGGCGACGTGTGTGGACTGCCACACGACCCACGCGATCCTGCCGAGCAAGGAAGTAGATTCCAGCGTGCATCGCTCGAAGATCGCCGACACCTGCTCCCAGTGCCACGAGGGCATCGACCGCACCTTCCGGGAGAGCATCCACTTCACCGGCGAGGCCCGCGGCGAACACGGCCTGCCCATGTGCAGCGACTGCCACAGCTCCCACGAGATCGCTCGCATCGACGCGGCCGGGTTCAAGCTGCAGATCGCCAATTCCTGCGGCGCCTGCCACGAAGAGGTGACCGAGACCTACTTCGAGACCTACCACGGCAAGGTGTTCGCCCTCGGCTACACCGAAACCGCCAGCTGCCACGATTGCCACGGTCAGCACAACATCCTCAAGCCGGACAACCCGGCCTCGACCCTCTCGCACGACAACATCGTGGGCACCTGCGCCAAGTGCCATTCCGGGGCCCACCGGCAGTTCGCGGGCTACCTGACGCACGCCACGCACCACGACAAGGACAAGTATCCGGTCATCCACTACACATGGCTGTTCATGACGTCCCTGCTGATCGGTACGTTCGTGATCTTCGGCATCCACACCCTGCTGTGGCTGCCCCGCAGCTTCCAGGCGCTCAAGCATTCGCGGCAGCTGCGCGAGCAGGCCAAGGGTGAAAAGCAGTTCCGGCGCTTCAACCGTCTGAACCGCATGCTGCACATCACGGTGATCATCAGCTTCCTGACCCTGGCGATCACCGGCATGGTGCTGAAGTTCTCCTACCTGGGCTGGGCGCAGTGGCTGGCCCATCACCTGGGTGGCTTCCAGTCGGCCGGCACCCTGCACCGCATGGGCGCCCTGCTGACGTTCTTCTACTTCATCCGCCATATCTGGGACGCCAACTGCCGCCGCCGCGATGCTGGCCTGACCTGGGGACAGTTCATCCTCGGTCCGGGCGGAATGATGTTCAACAAGCGCGACGGCCAGGAGTTCGTCCAGACGGTCAAGTGGTTCCTGCACAAGGGCGAGCGCCCGCGGTACGGCCGCTGGACCTACTGGGAGAAGTTCGACTACTTCGCCGTCTTCTGGGGTGTGGGCATGATCGGGTTCAGCGGGCTGATCCTGTGGTTCCCCGAAATCTTTACCTACATCCTGCCGGGCTGGTTCGTGAACGTGGCGACCATCATCCACTCGGACGAGGCCCTGCTGGCCACCGGGTTCATCTTTACGATCCACTTCTTCAACACGCACTTCCGTCCGGACCGGTTCCCGATGGATCCGGTGATCTTCACCGGCCGCATGACGATCGAGGAGTTCAAGGAAGACCGGCCCCGCGAATACGAGGAACTGGTCAGGGAAGGTCGGCTCGAGGAGCATCTGGTCGATCCGCTGCCCGACCCGTT
>Ga0316201_10003152_pt1 | contig 12058 bp, 12 predicted proteins | sample CS6wburrow_MG_FD_204516 | JGI IMG/M metagenome (GOLD analysis project Ga0316201, IMG submission 204516) | Coastal sediment microbial communities from Delaware Bay, Delaware, United States - CS-6 worm burrow | ecosystem: Environmental > Aquatic > Marine > Coastal > Sediment | place: USA... | reverse complement strand
GTCGCAGAGTTGGTTTTTGCACATTTATATGGTGGAGTTCGTTTTCTTCATGATTCAAATAGAAATATGCCATTGGATGGCGATACCAAGTTCAAGGCTCTTAAGAAAAATTACGCCAAAGGATTGGAATTGCGAGGTAAGACATTGGGTGTCATAGGCTTAGGCCGTATTGGACAAGAAGTCACAAAAATTGCCATAGGTATCGGCATGAAAGTCATTGCTGCAGATAAGTTTGTAGATGATGCCACTATTAAATTGGATTTTTTTGATGGCCAATCCACACATTTCGCAATAAAGACTGTGCCAATAGACGAAGTATTGAAGAATGCAGATTTCATAACCTTGCATATACCAGCTCAAAAAAAATATGTCATCGGTAAACGGGAATTCGATCTGATGAAAAATGGCGCTGGTATAATTAATGCAGCTCGCGGCGGTGTTATCGACGAAGTCGCATTAATTGATGCCTTGGAAAGTGGTAAAATCGCTTTTGCTGGTTTAGACACCTTCGAACAGGAACCTAATCCTGCGATCAAAGTCCTCATGAATGATAGAATCTCGTTAACACCCCATATTGGTGCTGCCACTAATGAAGCACAAGACAGGATTGGTACTGAATTAGCATCACAGATAATTAACATTTTAAAAATTGAAAAGGCTTGATTAGGCTTTTCATTTTGTTTAAGTCTATTAAAGTCCAATCAAGATCATGTTTGGACTTTTTTTGTACATTAGGGCCTCATTAAATTTTAAATCAAAAAAATATTATGTCAGGAATTTTAGATATGTTGGACAGTGACGTGGGAAGAACCATTATAAGTGGTGTATCCATGAAATCTGGTCAACCTTTAGATAAAACGAGTAAATTATTAACTATGGCTATGCCTGTATTAATGCAAGCTATGAAGCAAAATGCTAAAACGCCAGAAGGAGCAAAAGGTCTAATGGGAGCATTAAGCAATAAACATGATGGAAGTTTATTAGATAATCTTGAAGGATTCTTTGGCGGTGACAGTGATAAAGAAGCCATTAATGATGGTGGTAAGATATTGGGTCATGTTTTAGGAAGTAAACAAAGTAATGTAGAAAATGCACTTGGAAATAAAACTGGTATCGACGCGTCTTCAGTTTCGCAAATCCTTAAGATAGCTGCGCCCGTATTATTAGGCTATTTGGGCAAGAAAAAACGTCAGCAAGCGGTTCATGACAGTAGTAGTTTGGAAGGGTTCTTAGGTGGAATGCTAAGAGCTAACACACCACAGCACGAACAAAACTTTTTAAGTTCATTTTTAGATGCAGATGGCGATGGTAGTATCATTGATGATGTTGCTGGCATGGTGCTTGGAGGTGAACAGAAGAAGAAAAGTGGATTAGGTGGGTTACTAGGTGGTCTTTTCGGAAAGAAATAATTCAGTGATCTTGAATATTAAAAATAAGCCATGCAATTGCATGGCTTTCTTTGTTTTATGTGTCTAGTCAAAATTCTTATTTTCTAGTAAAAACAATTCCCTAAAAAATAGCAGTGATCATTTGTGCTATTACTGTACACCAAAATTTTATTTAAACTAGCCAAACGCCTACTCGCACTGAAGAATGGACCATTAATGTTCAAGACGCTTCAGATATCGCTATTAAAAATGGAACTGATATAATCAACATAGTAGTTGCTACTAACAATAAGCAGGATAATTTAGGTAAAGAATAAACCTATCGGGCAGCGAAAGTACTGTTAAACGTCAAATAACAACTTTTCGTCGATAAATAATAATTTCTGGACTAAAATATAAAAGGTCTTTTTCGTTTGGCCAAGACCCATTTTGTATTTTCGAATCAAATAAAAATAACCGAATTTAAATTAAAAAATATGTCAGGAATTTTAGATTTACTAAACAGTGATTTAGGAAAAACAATAATCAGTGGTGTCGCTGGATCAACAGGGCAACCACAAGATAAGACTGGAAGTCTCTTAACAATGGCATTACCCGTGCTCATGACCGCAATGAAAAAGAATGCGGCCACAACTCAAGGTGCCGAAGGCCTTCTAGGTGCTTTGAGTAGCAAGCATGACGGAAGTATCTTGGATAATCTAGGAGACCTATTTGGTGGCGGTGGAGTTAATCAGGATGTAGTGGCAGATGGAAGTAAGATCTTAGGTCATGTACTTGGTGGCAAACAAGACAATGTTGCAAATGCCTTGGGGCAGAAATCCGGTATGGATGCAGGTTCAGTAGCTCAAATATTGAAAGTAGCGGCTCCATTACTAATGGGCGTTCTTGGAAAGCAAGCCAAACAAAATAATGTAAACTCTGCCAGTGGCATAGAAGGTTTACTTGGTGGTCTTTTAAAAGGAAATTCTCCACAGCAAGAACAAAGTTTCTTGGAATCCATTCTGGATGCGGATGGAGACGGAAGCGTTATTGATGATGTCGCTGGAATGGTACTTGGCAGTGGACAAAAGAAAAAAGGCGGTTTAGGAGCATTACTTGGTGGCCTTTTCGGCAAGAGGTAATTAAATAGCAATAAATATTCATAAGAAGCCATGCATGAGCATGGCTTCTTATTTTAGGAGTGCTGCCACAAAATTTGTATCTTTAAGTAAAACAATTACCATGAAGAAACTAATATTGATTATTTGTTTTATTTCAGCCTTTTACAGTTGTAATTCTACAAGACAGACTTCTATTTCCAGTGAAGAAATAGCTATTAGTGACCAAGACACCGTGCGCATCGCCAATGACGAATTGGAATACGAAATTATAATAATTGAACCAGGTTTTAATAATTGGTTGGTGACCACCGCAAGGCCAGAAGGATATTATTCGCAAAGTTTTTTAGAAAGCAGGAATTTACTCTATGTTGCTGAATGGAATCGTAGGGTGATCAATAGTACTCAGTACAATCCAAATCTTTACGAGATGCAAATAGACTATCAGCAGGGCATTGATTATGGTTACGAAGTAAATTATAAGCTTTATAATTACTTTATTTATTTTCAGCGCAGATATAAGCAAAAATTAGCTGGTTTGATTCCTAGGATTTAGTTGTAAATTATATCTTTGCATGGCATTTTGGCTATGGAAAAGTTTAAAGAACATTGGGAAATCTCGAAAAACTGGCAATTACTATTTCCTCTTTTTGGAATCCTTGTACTACTCTTTTCTGCCTATAAATTAGCGTTTCTTTTCACAAGTCAATTTCATATTATCTTTTCGATTTTATCTTCAGTAGTAATATTTTATTTAATGCTTTCGACTTGTCTTTTTTTCATTAGGAAACTTGAAAAAAAATGGATAGTCGATCAAAAGTGGGAAATGATTCGGATTTTCATTGTATTTGGCATCACAGGTTCAACTTCTGCCTTTGTTGGCAGGCCTTTGATCGCCTTAGCAGGAATTACTAAAGAAAACTTAAATCCTTTTATCTACTGGATTTTATTCATTATCATTGGTCTGATATTCTATCAGGTCCTTCTTGTAGCTTTAGGATGGCTTTTTGGTCAGTTTGAGTTCTTTTGGGGGTTTGAGAAGAAAATGTTGAGACGATTTGGGTTAAAGCGATTTCTTGAAGATTAATGAATAAAATTAAGGAACATATCATTTTAAGGTTTGTAACCATAACTCTTGTGGCTGCGCTTATGACTCCATTAGTGGTAAAGCTATCCCACATATATAAAGACCATGTACATGAGGTTTGTACATCTGTTCAAGCGGAACATCTACATGAAATAGACTTGGATTGTGAATTCTATAAATTCAAGGTTTCTAATGAATTCACATATACCATTCGTTCTCGCACTCCAGTTATTTTAACAAAAGAAATAAAACCTGTTATATCGCAATATAACTTTATAAGTGATTTTGAGAAGTTGTCTTTTGCCTTAAGAGGCCCTCCAGTTTTAGTTTAAGATTATTTAAGTATGCCGTAAACCAACGGTTAGTCTAATTTTAAACAAATACAAATGAAATTCTTACAATTAATAATACTTCTTTTTAGCCTTACAGCACACACGCAAAACAATGATATAGTTGGGAAAGTGACCGATAACTCCAATAATGAACCAATTGCCTTTGCCACCATTTATTTTCCAGAACTTGAAAGGGGCACTCTAACGGATCATGAAGGCGTTTTTAAGATTGAAAACTTTCCTTCTGGCTATTATAAGCTTATCGTCTCTATAATTGGTTATGAAACTTGGTCTGATACGGTGAATACATCAGATACCAAAGTCATTTCAATAGGTCTAAATTCTTCTGTCATCGAAATGGAAGCGATAATAGTTTCAACGCCATTTCATAAATTACAGAGAGAAAATGTAATGAAAGTAGAGCGACAAACGGTGAACGACTTGAAAAATCAAGGTGCTGCCAATCTCGCTGAAGGCATTACTAATATCGCTGGTGTTGAGAGCATAACCACGGGTGCCTCTATAGGCAAACCAGTAATTAGAGGTCTAAGTGCTAATCGTGTTTTGGTATATACTCAAGGCATCCGATTAGAGAATCAACAATTTGGTGATGAGCATGGTTTGGGCATAAGTGATTCTGGTATTGAAAGTGTCGAAGTCATAAAAGGTCCTGCTTCATTGCTTTATGGTAGTGACGCTCTTGGAGGTGTCCTATACTTGAACCCCGAAGGTTTTGCACAAGTAAACACCTCAGAAGGCGATATCTTGGCAAATTATTTCAGCAACACAAATGGTATTTCAACTAATGCTGGATTTAAGACATCGGGTAAAAAGTTAAAATTCTTGGTGCGAGGAGGTCTTGCAGAATTTTCTGATTATGACACTAAAGACTTTAGGGTAACTAATTCCAGATCCAAGGAATACGACTTTAAAACCGGTATAGCATATCAGCTTGAAAAATTTCAGTCTGAATTACGCTATAACTACAATCAATCGAATCTTGGGATTCCGGAAGAAATTGGTGAACAAACAACCAATAAAACACCTTTATTGCCATCTCAAAAAATAGACAATCATATTTTAAGCTTGAAAAACAAAATGTTTTTCAAGAACTCCAGTGTTGAAGGCAAGTTCGGCTATACCTTTAATAACCGAAAGGAATTCGAAGATGAAGATGGCCAAAAGCTTACGGCACTCGAAATGCACTTGAGCACATTGAGTTATGATATTAAGTACAATCTTCCAAAAATGGGGAAATTGGAAAGCATCATAGGTGTTCAAGGTTTATTTCAGACAAACACGAATTTTGGAGAAGAAGCCTTGATTCCTGATGCTGACTTGAAGGATCTAGGGCTTCTTGCAACTGCCCATATTCATATAAATGAACAGAACGACATACAACTAGGAATGCGATATGACTTGCGGAGTATTTCATCAAAAGAACGAGGAACGCTGACAGAAGAAGGCTATTTCGCGCCTTTGGATAGGGATTTTTCCAGTTTCAATGGTGCTATGGGATATAAAGCAAACCTTTCAAAAGAACTAACAAGCCGCATCAATCTCGCCTCTGGCTTTAGAGCTCCAAACTTGGCAGAGCTCACTTCCAATGGAGTTCATGAAGGCACGAATCGTTATGAAATTGGAAATCCAAATTTGTCCAATGAGCAAAATTTTCAAGCCGATTTTGCCTTAGAATATCAAAACCAACATCTAGAACTTTTTGCTAATGCTTTTTACAATAAGGTCAATAATTACATCTTTATATCTCCTACTGGAAATGCGATTGATAACAATCCTGTTTTTGATTATCTGCAGAGTGACGCCAAACTATATGGAGGGGAAATTGGCATTCATTTGCATCCACATCCTCTGGATTGGTTGCATTTAGAATCTACCTTCGAAACGGTAACGGGTAAACAAGACAATGATGATTATCTCCCGTTAATACCAGCAAACAAATTAACGAATACACTTCGTGTTGAGTTTAGAAAGTTGGATTGGGTGAAAAACCCTTATGCCTCGATAAGTTTGAGAACTACGTTTAACCAAAATAACATAAGTATTTTTGAGACGCCTACAAATGGCTATAATTTAATAAACTTAGGATTAGGTGGTGAAATAATGGTTTTAAGAAATAGAATGACTATCAACCTTAATGTTACTAACCTAACAAATGAAGTTTATATACATCATTTATCAAGACTCAAACCTGACGGTATTCCAAATATTGGGAGAAGTATAAATTGTGGTATTTCTTTTGATTTAATGGGTGCCGGCTCCTAGATCCAAGTCTATGAATACATCAAGTATGCTATACAAAGACCTTTTTGTTGGGCCATCTGATTGCTGATTAATTGAAGTACTCAAAATCAAGTAATAATAATAACTTTTCGAAATAACCAGTAATATTGATTCCCACTTAGGTTTTATCCGGTAAATAAAACTTGACAGATACATTATCCTTTTAAAAAAGTATCCAGAAATAAATCAATATTATCAGTTAATTCTTTCAATTTTCATTAAATTAATGAATTAAAGGTCATAATCTATTTCTTAGGGATTGAAAAAGGTTATCAATATTATTATTAATTCATATAATTTGATTGAATGAAGGCTTGTTCTTACTACAAAATAATCCCAGAATTAAGACTTGTCATTGAGTATTTCGGAGGTTATCTTTCTATTGAAGATGTTCTGGAAACTAAAAGGCAGCAAATAAAGGATAATTATGACCCTACTTACAATTTCATCGTAGATTATCGGGAGGCACGAAACATACTAGATAAAAATGAACTGAAGGAATACGTCAATTTCGTTAAGCAAAACAAGGAGTTTATCGGTAAGAGAAAATCTGCTATTATTTCGAATTCTACCGTGAGTATGGTAACAACGAGTATATATGCCATGTATGGAAGAACTGCCTTGCCTATGGACATCGCTATTGTACAGAATCTATATGAAGCAATGGAATGGACCGAAATCGATAAGAGTCATTATAAATTGGTGTATCAACTACTAACAGAATATAAAGGAAATTGTTTCGATTAAAGTGTCGTCGATATTAGCTATTATTTACCTCGATGATAGTTTCCTTACTTTTAAATACATAAGTAAATAACCACATTAAAGTAAATGTAGGTATAATATCCACGCCAGGTAATGCCTCTTCGATAAAGGAGACACCTGCAGCAATTTTACCAATATTGCCTCTATACATCTTCGTCATGATAAATGCCGAAGCAGGTGCCCAGGCTATGTCTACAAGTTCTCCCAATCCTGGTATAAGGAAACTCGCATATCCAACAGCATCAAAAAAAATGCTTAGTGCTAGTTTTCTGTATTTCTTATCTGTTTCTAAAATCATTGTAAAAAATTATATTCTACTTTTTGCAATGCAAGAAAAGTGCCAGAAAATCAACGTTGCATTTATGACAACTTTTCACTTATCAACTTTAAGAATTCATTTCGGGTTTCAAGTTTTTTAAAGGCTCCCCTAAAACCTGAAGTTGTTGTTACTGAGTTTTGCTTTTGCACACCACGCATCATCATGCACATATGGGCTGCTTCTATTACAACGGCAACGCCTTCTGGCTTCAAGGTTTCATTGATACAATTCACGATTTGGTCTGTTAGTCTTTCCTGAACTTGCAATCGTCGTGCAAAAATGTCTACAACCCTTGGTATCTTGCTCAACCCGACTATATGCCCATTTGGAATGTAAGCAATATGAGCCTTGCCAAAGAATGGCAGGATATGATGTTCGCAGAGTGAATACAGTTCAATATCCTTCACAATGACCATTTCGCTATACGATTCCTTGAACATAGCACTTTTCAACACTTCCGCTGCATCCTGATGATATCCTTGGGTCAAGAATTGCATGGCTTTTGCTGCTCTTTCTGGTGTTTTTAACAAACCTTCTCGCTGAGCATCCTCACCAAGGTCATTTATAATGCTTGCATATCGCTCTTTAACGCCCTCTGTAACTTGGATATTATATTCTTCGAATTTCTTGTATGGCATTCTCTTTCAGTTTTATTTTTCATAAAAATAATCAAATTATTGCAGTGCAATCACATTATTGTTTAAAACGAAAACATTAACAAGTTCAATAGGCATTTAACGTTTGCTTATGCGATCGCCATCTTATGAAAATGTAGTTTCTTTCTAAATCTGTAACAACTAGGAAAATTTGTAGTCTTTTATAATAATTAGTCATCAATCAAAATAATGAGAATCCAACTAATCACCCTTCTCTTTATCCTTTGTGCATTCGCATCATTTGCGCAGGATAGGAAAACACTTAACATCGCAAGAACGACCAAAGCACCTAAAATTGATGGTGTCCTAGATGATTCTATCTGGCAAAATGCCGAAATAGCAACCAATTTTATCCAGTTTCGTCCAGAAATGGGAGTCGTTCTTGAAGGCCATCAAAAAACTACGGTGCAGATGACCTATGATGATCAAGCTATTTATCTAGCTGCATATTTAAAAGACCGTCCAGAGGATATACAGAGGCAATTCACGAGCAGGGATAACTTTGGTCAATCCGATTTTTTTGGGCTTGTGTTAAATCCTAATAACGATGCCCAAAACGATACAGAGTTCTTTGTCTTTAGCTCCGGAACCCAAGCGGATGCCGTTGCGTCTCCTGACAACGGTGAGGATTTTGGTTGGAATGCTGTATGGGATAGTGCTGTCAAGATCGTTGATAATGGTTGGATCATAGAGATGAAGATACCTTACAGGGCGCTTCGTTTTTCAAATCAAGATGTACAGACTTGGGGAATACAGTTCCATAGACGCTTTAGAATCAGCAATTCTCAATATTCATGGAATCCAATTGATCGTACAAAAGGGAATATAGGGTTGTATCATGGTCTTCTAAAGGGCATAAAAAATATCGAGCCTCCTACTCGATTGGCATTTTACCCGTTTGCCTCTGTCATATATGACAATATGGACAGTCCTAATTATAATCTTGGTATGGATGTAAAGTACGGTATCACCGAAAACTTCACTCTAGACGCTACCTTGATTCCTGATTTTAGTCAGGCTGCTTTCGATAATGTGACGCTTAATCTAGGCCCCTTCGAACAAACATTTGGAGAACAAAGGCAATTCTTCAAGGAAGGCGTGGATCTATTCAATAAAGGCAATCTATTCTTCTCCAGACGAATAGGGAATGCGCCTTCGGGCAGCCCTGGATTAGTAGAGAATGAAGAATTGGTATATATGCCAAATGAAGTGAAAACACTCAATGCCGTCAAGGTATCTGGCAGAACGAAAAAAGGACTGGGTATTGGGTTTTTCAATGCCATTACAGAGAAAACGGAAGCTACGATCAACAATATTTTAACGGGCGAGCAGCGCAAGGAAGTCGTTGAACCATTGGCGAATTATAATATTTTCGTGGTAGACCAAGTTTTCAATGGTAATTCTTCAGTTAGCTTAATAAATACCAATGTGACTAGGAATGGTCATTTTCGGGATGGCAATGTCACTGCTCTAGTGGGCAATATCTCCAATAAAAGAAACACATATAACATAAGAGGAGATATAAAAATGAGCAATGTGAATTTACTGGATGGAAACAGAACTGGAATGAGTACATTTTTCAGGATTGGGAAATCCCATGGGAAATTCCGTTATAGTTTCGATCATCGTTTTGCTGATGAGGAATTCGACATAAACGATCTCGGTCTTAACTTCAGGAATAACTTCAATAACTTTGGTATAGATATAAGCTATCGGATTTTCGAACCTACGGAGAAACTGAATAATTTCTTTGCCAATTTTTATATCAACTACCGACGGTTATACGACCCTAGCACTTTTACTGGAGCAAATTTAGGGATATTCGTTAACGGGCAAACAAAAAAACTCATGTGGTTCGGTGCTAATATTAACATAGAACCGGGTAAGCAATATGATTATTTTGAACCAAGGGATTTTGAAAATAAAAAGTTTTTCACATTCCGTAATGTAGTAAATGCCAATGCATTCTTGGAAACCAATTCTAACAATACATTCTCTATCGAAGTAGGAGCTGGAGCTTTTGGTATTTATGACGATCCAGAACGCGATCTGTTTGGTTATTTCGGCGGTTTGGAACCAACTGTTCTTTTCAACGACAAATTCAGGATGTCCTACGAATTCTCATTTAGGAACAATATGGGTAGTCGAGGATATGCAAATAATTCGAATGAAATTGACGATGTGATCGTATTTGGTGAACGCGATATCATTTCAATAGAAAACAGCATTTCCGGGGCCTATAATTTTGATCCTTTTCATTCCCTCACGCTTAGTTTCAGGAATTTTTGGACTACGGTGACCTACGATAGCCGTCCGTTTTTTCTTCAAGATGATGGAAGCTTAATGGAGTCCCCTGATACCTTTGAAGAATTGGGATTGAGCAGTTCCAATGTAAATTTCAATACTTGGAATTTAGATTTCAGGTATTCATGGCAATTCGCTCCTGGAAGTTTCTTGACTGCATTGTACAGGAATTCCCTTTTCAACCAATCTGATTTGTCTGAAGAAGGGTATTTTGAAAGTCTTGGTAATCTTTTCGATCAAGACATGAACCATATATTCTCCCTGCGATTGCAATACTTCATCGATTACAATAATATCAAAGGCATCTTTAAAAAGAAAAATCCATCTTGATTGTAGAAAAAGCCAGAATGTAGTATGTTTACACTAGAGCCAGTAAACAATGATCAAAGCCACCAACATTCACAAATACTATGACGATCTTCATGTGCTTAAAGGTGTTGATCTTGAAATAAAACAGGGAGAAATAGTATCTATTGTTGGTCCGTCTGGAGCGGGCAAAACAACCCTTTTACAAATTCTTGGTACTTTGGACAATGCTTCAAAAGATTCTGGAAATGTGATTATCAAAGATATTCTCGTCAATGAATTAACAGGCAAGGAATTAGCGAAGTTCAGGAATGAGCACATAGGTTTCATCTTTCAATTCCATCAATTATTACCTGAATTCACTGCCATCGAAAATGTTTGTATTCCTGCATATATAAGAGGTGCTGAAAAACAAGAGGCGGAGATCAAAGCTAAAGGATTATTGGACTATCTTGGATTAACTCATAGATACTACCACAAGCCCACGGAATTATCTGGCGGAGAACAACAACGCGTAGCTGTGGCTCGCGCATTGATCAATGACCCCTCGGTGATTTTAGCTGATGAACCTTCAGGGAATCTGGATACGGAGTCTGCGGAACACTTGCATAAGCTGTTCTTTGAATTACGGGAAAAATTTGGGCAGACTTTTGTTATCGTCACTCATAATGAGGAATTAGCGAATATGGCAGACCGTAAACTTGAAATGATAGACGGATTGATAGTTCGTGATCAGGACTAATAAACTATTCATAGTTTATAAAACAAAAGACTATTGATGCAAGTTGAATTTAAGACTTCCTAACACATTATGATTGACCCTTTTACGGCCTTAAATACTATTTATGCTTTCATAAAGAATCCAACATGTGGGCGCAGTGAAGATCTAGACCTTAAAGACAAAGGCGTGCTACTTGCAATTTTCCTGGGATTGGCATTTGTCATTAATTCCTTCTTTATAATCATTATTGGGATTATTGAACAATTAGGGGTTTTTCAAATGAAAGATCACGCAGTCAATAAAATGTTTGAAAACTTTTCTCCTTTGGCTATTATCTTTCTAGCTGTACTAGTTGCCCCGGTTCTTGAAGAATTGATATTTAGGGCACCTATAACCCTATTCTGCAAATACAATAAATCATTCCGTTATATATTCTATGGTTTTGCCATTGTCTTCGGTTATGTGCATATTACGAATTTCGAGATAACAACTAAGGTGTTACTGGTTTCACCAATTTTGGTAGCTCCTCAAACAATGCTTGGGCTGCTACTCGGTATGATTCGAGTGAAACTAGGTTTGATTTATTCAATTTTATTTCATGGCATCTATAATGCCATTTTGGTCATACCAGGGGTATTGTATTTGATTTGATCAAATATCTATAAGTCATCTAAATACTGTTTCACTTGCAAGGCAACTCTTTTATGTCCGTAGCAGGACCAATGGCTATCTGATGCATTAATTGCCCAATCCTTATCACCGTCGGAATCCAAAGAGATATA
>Ga0316201_10003151_pt1 | contig 12058 bp, 11 predicted proteins | sample CS6wburrow_MG_FD_204516 | JGI IMG/M metagenome (GOLD analysis project Ga0316201, IMG submission 204516) | Coastal sediment microbial communities from Delaware Bay, Delaware, United States - CS-6 worm burrow | ecosystem: Environmental > Aquatic > Marine > Coastal > Sediment | place: USA... | reverse complement strand
GTTGTGCCTCGTTGCCGCAGGCGCCATGCTGATCACCCCAGGCTTTGTCACCGATACACTGGGCTTCCTGCTCCTCGTTCCTAAAATGCGCGAGACCCTGCGCCATAAGCTCAGCGCCAGCGCCCAATTCCAAGCCATGAATTTCGAAAATGAATTCTACGAGGAAACACAGCGCCCAAAACCCGAAGACCCCGACGTAATAGAAGGCGAATATGAGACACTGGATGAAGACAACAAGCCTTGAGCCGCTCTCCCGTTCATGCTAAGCCTGATAAGACATAAACGTCAGGAAATAAATAAGGATACCCCCCGATGAGTGATGACAAAAAAACGTCCAAAAATAATCCCCAAGCCGATCAGGAACAAGCACCCCTTGGTCAGATGCCGATCACTGTTCATACACAATATATCCGGGATGTCTCCTTTGAAAACCCTAACGCCCCCGGTGCCATGCGCGGCGGCCAAAGCGCCCCGGAGATGGAAGTCAACATCAACACAGAAGCGCGCAATCTCGAAAATGATGACATTCCAAATCTCTTCGAAGTCGCGCTTATTATCTCCGCCACAGCCCGCAGAGACGATGACGTTGTTTTTATTGCCGAGATTGTTTACGGCGTCACCGTGTCCATAGGCGCAGAAGTACCGGAAGAACACCATCACCCCATTTTGTTCATCGAAGTCCCTCGCCTTGCCTTTCCATTCGCACGCCAGATTTTAGCCAACCTAACCATACAAGGCGGATACCCGCCACTCCTGATCAACCCGGTTGATTTCCAGGCTCTGTATTACCAACGTTTCAAAGATCAAATAGACAAAGCAAACAAAGATGGCGCCGCAGAAGAAAACAACGAGAAAGAAGCAGAAAAAACAATCAACTAAAATTGTGAACATCGTCCCCAATAGCGCCCTGAACAAAAATGATTAAAAAAGACAAAAAAAAGAAAAAGGGGCATAAGAAATTTTTCATTCATCTTGTGTCCGATGCCACCGGAACAACGCTTTTGGGTCTATCCCGCGCATGCCTCGCCCAATTTGAAGGTGTGGAGCCCATCCAGAAATTCTGGCCCCTTGTCAGAACCGAACGTCAGCTGGATCGCGTCATCCGACGCATTGATGAAAACCCCGGCCCCGTAGTCTTTACCTTCGTAGATGAAAAAATGCGCGCGCGCTTACGCGATCATTGCGAACATCTTGATGTCCCGTGCGTGGCCGTTCTGGACCCGATCATCCACGCCCTATCTTCCTATCTTGGTAAGCACGCAAAAGGCGTTCCTGGCTTGCAGCACACAATGGACGAGGCCTATTTCAAGCGCATCTCAGCCATTGATTTTGCCATGCGCTATGATGACGGCCAGAGTCTAAAAGGAACCAAGGACGCCGAAGTTGTTCTGGTCGGTGTATCCCGTACATCAAAAACCCCAACCAGTGTTTTTTTGGCACGGCGCGGTGTCAAAACGGCGAACATCCCGCTCGTCCCCGGCGTTGACGTGGATGATGAGTTCTTTAGCTTCAAAAAACCGCTTTACATTGGCCTGACCACATCCCCGGATCGGCTTGTCCATATCCGCCGTAACCGCTTAAGATCTGATAAAACCGATATCCATACCTTCGAAGAAAACACTTACCTCGATGAAGAAAAAATCGAGGAAGAAGTGCGCAAGGCCCGCCGCCTGTTCACCCAGCACGGTTGGCCGGTCATTGATGTCACCAAGCGCTCGGTTGAAGAAACCGCCGCCGAAGTCCTTAGTCTCTTGCAAGCCAAAAAAGACAAGGAATATAAAGCGAAAAAAGCGAATGAAGAAAAGGGCAAAGTATAATGCCCGGAAGAAAAATGATTCTTGCCTCGGCCAGCGCCGCTCGTCAAACCCTGTTAAAAAATGCCGGCCTGACATTTGAATGTGTCCCGGCTGATCTCAATGAGCAGGCCATCATCGACAATATGAGAGGCCAAAGCGAAGAAGATGTCACCCTGGGGCTCGCCAAAGCCAAAGCACTTCATGTCGCACAAAGAAAACCTGAAAGCCTGATCATCGGCGCGGATCAAACACTTTGCTTTGAAAACAAAATTCTCTCTAAGGCCAAAAGCCACGACGAAGCCCTGCAAAACCTGAAAGCCCTGCGCGGAAAAACACACACATTGATTTCTGCGATCAGCATTATTCAAGATGATCAAATTCTTTGGTCCCATGTCGCACAAGCCCGCTTAACCATGAAAAACCACGACGATGCTTTTCTTGAGCGCTATGCCGTGCGTGACCCCGATGCCCTCACACACTGCGTTGGTGCCTACCGCATCGAAGGACCCGGCGCTTGGCTATTTGAAAAAATCGACGGCGATATATTTACCATCATGGGGCTACCGCTCTTGCCGTTACTGGATTACCTTCACAAAGAACAGGAAATCACGCCATGAGCAAAATAAAAACCGCTGTCATTGGCTTTCCCGTAAAACACAGCAAATCCCCGCTCATCCATCAATACTGGATGCAAAAACTCTGTATCGACGGCTCATATGATGCCATCGACATCGCCCCTGAAAATCTAGAAAAGGAAATCAAAACTCTTATCACACAAGGCTATAGAGGTTTTAATATCACCGTCCCGCATAAGGTCGCCATGATGGATCTGTGTGACGAAGTCGATGCGCAGGCCCGCACGATCGGCGCGATCAATACCGTATCTATAAAAAACGGTAAGCTCTGCGGCACCAACACCGATGCCTTCGGCTTCATAGAAAATTTATATAAGAATGCTCCGAACTTTGATTTTGCCGCTGGCCCTGCACTTGTGCTCGGCGCAGGCGGCGCCGCGCGGGCCATCCTATACGGACTGATCGAAGCAGGCACCCCGGAAATCCACCTCATCAATCGCACCCGGTCAAAAGCGGAAAGCCTAAAAATAGCCGCGCCGTCAAAGATCAAAATCATCGACTGGAACGAACGCGACACCCCAAAAACTCTTAATGACATAAATATCCTTGTAAACACAACATCTCTGGGAATGGCGGGAAACCTACCACTAGAAATGGATATCGAAGATTTGCCAAAATCTGCATTGGTCACAGATATCGTCTACGCCCCGCTGATCACCAGACTATTGCAGCAAGCGAGAATGCGTGAAAACCCATATGTAACAGGCATTGGCATGCTTTTGCATCAAGCACGCCCAGCCTTTAAGCTCTGGCATGGCGTGATGCCGGACGTGACACCGGAACTAGAAGAGCTGGTGTTAAAATGATTATCTTAGGACTTACAGGCTCCATAGCCATGGGGAAATCCACCATCGGTGCAATGATGCAAACACTGCGCATCCCCATGCACGATGCCGATGCCTGTGTTCATCGCCTGCTCGGTCCAAACAGTAAGGTCCGCCCCGCCATTGCTGCCGCTTTTCCCTTATATGAATACCCGGACCTGTATGAGAGAAAAAGCAAAGCCATCAAGCGCAATGAACTGGGCGCGCTCGTCTTTCAAGATGATTTCTTGCGCAAAAAACTGGAATCCATTCTCCACCCGCTGGTACAAAAAGACCAAATGGAATTTATCCACGCGAATAAACGCAAAGGCCTAAAGATGGTCTGCCTTGACATCCCGCTGCTCTTTGAAACAGGCGCGGATAAACGCGTCGACTATACCATCACGGTTAGTGCCCCTTATTTCGTACAAAACCAACGTGTGCTCTCCCGCCCCGGAATGAGCGAGGAAAAATTCCACGCGATATTGGAACGGCAAATGCCCGACGCAGAGAAATGCACCCTCAGCGATTACGTGCTCAAAACCGGGGCAGGGCGCGCCGCCAGTATGAAAGCGCTCAAACTCATCTTGCAGGATATTCATGAAAAAGAATATGGCCCCAAAGAAGAAGAAATAATGAACACGCAAATAGCATAGACAAAACCCCAAATCGTTCATATCTTTATCCAGACAAGTCATAAACGACAACACGTATAACAATAGCATGTGTAAGGCGTGAATAACGGTGTCTGGATGAAAAGAGGGACGATGAGAGAAATTGTATTTGATACTGAAACGACGGGCATGGACCCGTTTACAGGTGACCGCGTCATTGAAATTGGCGCAATAGAGCTGGTCAATCATCTCCCGTCAGGAAAAACGCTCCAACTCTACATCAACCCCGAGCGCGATGTCCCCGCCGAAGCCACCGCCGTGCACGGCATAACCAACGATTTTTTGAAAGATAAGCCTGTTTTCTCACAAGTTTATAGCGAATTTATAGAATTTATCGGCTCTGATGGAATTTTAGTAGCGCATAACGCAGAATTCGACATGAAATTCATGAATTGGGAGCTAAAAAAGGTCGGACATGCCGACATTCCGAACAATCGCGTGATCGATACACTCAAAATCGCCCGTAAGAAATTCCCCGGCTCCCCCGCCAACCTTGATGCGCTATGCCGCCGCTTTAATATCGACAACACCGCCCGGACCTATCACGGCGCGCTGCTCGATTCCGAACTCCTCGCCGAAGTGTATCTGGAGCTTCTGGGCGGACGACAACGCGGCCTAAGCCTTACACCCGAACAAAATACGAATGAAAACGGCAGCGTAAAAACGATCACCACGAAAGAGCGCAAATTCCGTGAACCCCGCCCCCACAAAGCCAGCCCCGAAGAGCTAACCGAACACAAAGAATTCCTGGGCCAGCTCACCGACCCCATTTGGGAGAAAATTGCAAAGGCTAAATAGTCGGTTCGCTTTTCTTTTTCACAAGGTTATGAGGAGCGACGCGTATATCAACATATGTGAGCAACAAATAACAATGTGCAAAGGAAAAGGGAGGCGCTAGATAGGAAATATCTTGCGTGCCAGTTCCGCATCCCGGAACGGCACATTGTTTACCAGCACCACTTCCAGATCATAGAGAATATGAAACAAATGCGTCTGGTTAATCGGATCATCCATCCCGCAATAGAGTGGATCACTTAAAATCTCACCGCCAACCCCTTGCAAGTAAGCTGTTTTATCCGGCAGGCACGAGAGAACCTCGATATTCATACGACTTGGTTTCTTCTTGCCAAACGGATCGGCCGCGTCCCCAACGCTCAGCACCTCATCGAGATATTCCAGCGTATCATGATCACAGGAATTCACCCGTGCCTTGTCCCGAAACCACTGCCGGAACGTCGCCGCCAGTGCATAACCGTTAAAACCGGAAGTAGGATCACGCTCCAGATGACCGGAATAGAGCATCGCCATATCACCATTTTCGGAGCCAATCAAATGCCGCCATATATCACAATGCTTCGCACTCCGTAGCTCCCACCCGACCAACAGCGTCATAACATCACAATCCGCCGCACGCACACGCTCGAGCGTCATAATGTGCTCAGGGCGAAAATATTCATCAAACCCACCATGGCGCCTTTCCTGCCAAATATCGCGCAAAGCCTTGACCAGAGTCACAATCGTAACATTGCGAAAATAGCGCGAACGTGTCAAAGCCGACGGCTCCAGCGCATTGTTATCCAGCAAGAGTGTTTTTTCCTCGACATCAAGGCAGTATTCACCGCCCTGTAAATCCTCAAGAGATATCTTCCAGCCCTTATTAAAGGCCTCATCCATCATTAGCCGTGCGTTAGGACTGGCGTCAAGCACATCCATGCACCAATCCAAAACATCGCTATATTCATGAATATCAGCAGCAGCCGGATCCAGCATCACATCTTCATCTGCGCTAAAATCAGGAAGCGACCATTTGCTCTGCTGCGCCCAAGATGGTAAATCCCTGCTATAAGCACCAGATGCTGCAAAATCGTCAGTATAATCGATTGTTTTTTTAGAACTCTTGTGACTTTTCAAACTCGTTAACCCGTCATCATTTAGATACTCAAACTCATAAACATCATCAGCGCTGTGACCAACGGCGGAAATCAATGATCTCTGCGCTGTGGCCTGATTTTGAACCTTTGTCGGATAGAATTCGTCCTGTGTCTCGTGCGCAGCGCCCTTCATCGTCTTCGGCAAAAAGTTGAATGATCTCTGCGCTTTTCTGGTTCTCATATTTTGGGTCCTGACTGACTGTAGTGACAAGATCGTGACGAACATCACATGTGGATAAGCCAGACTCCGTTTGCAACTCTTGTTCCGTTTCTTTGAACGAGCGCTCAAACTTGATAAACCATAGGAAATTCGCGTTCGAGCGATCCCTTACTTCATTAAAAACCGGATCCTCCATGATCGTCACGGCATGCGGCGCGAGGTAATTTTTGCCGTATGGCATACTTCCCAAAGCGGCAATCAATTCAGCCGTAACAGATTTAGACGCCTCAATATGTTCAAACACATATCCCTTGTAATCCGCGAGCATGCCTTGAATCAGCTTTTTATCCTGCTGACGGCACCGCTCGGACAAAAACCATGCTTCAAACACAGCCGCGGCAGCTTCACCATTGTTAATCGTACGAAAATCCATAAAAGCTTCACGCGCAAACGCGCGCGCCAGATCACCCATCGGCGAATTATCTATACGCTCCCAAACATCTGTATTCCCGGCCAATTGCAGCTCCCAGGCAATACGGATCATCGAAATTGTTAAATCCGCTTCTTGTGCGCGGCCAACCAAAATCGCATTTTCCGGCTGGAACATCATTGGATTAATCAAAATTCCCTGACGATATTGCCAATGACGGCGCAGTTCACGGGCAAAAAGTAATACTTGCTCTTCTTTTTGCAAATCAGGATTGATCAAAATCGTTCCGCTGCGACGATCAAAAAAGGACTTTTCAACCTGGCGGCTCATCACAAATTGAAGCTTATGCTCATCGGCCAGCTCCATATAAGCCGCAGCAAGACGGCTTTGTGATAATGTTTCTTTCAACTCTGAAAGCATATTTTGTTTTTGAATTGCGTTTTGCGCAACCGTGACGTCTTCATCCAGGGACCCGGCCGCGGCAAGAAATTCTTCCGTGCGCTGTGCACTCAAACTCTCGGCATAGGTAAAAGATTCCTCTAAGCTAGAAATTTCTCTTTTTAAGGTTTCAATCTCGCTTTCAAGAAAAGCAAAATCATCACCATCATAATAACCGTCTTCTTCCTCTATAATATCGTCTTCAAAATCCATATAGAAAAGCGGCTGATCTCCAATGATTGTACATTGAACAGGCTGTGTGTCATTCAGCGTATACGCACACATGCATACACGGTTTGCTGCGGTTTCAAAACCAACAATATTTTCGTAGTAATCGCTCATAAACCCTTACCAGTCTTACTTTGCATGGTCGCTTGCCCGGCACGAATGTGCGGACATGGGTTTATTATGCGCTGGAGTTATTAACGCTTTCCTACCAAAATAAAAAAAATGAAACTTTTTCGGAGAAAATTATCCGTTTGTGAACAAGGCGTTAACAGAACATGAAAGAAGTCTTAAATACGTTTGTGATAACGAAGGTTTATTGCGAAAACACGTGATCCAGAACCGGCATATCCTCAACCAGAATTTCCTGATTGTCCATGCTCACACGGCCTGATGGATCAACAAAGACATCTGTCTTAAACAGCGCATCCTTCAGCAACATCCGCGCTTCAATTTTGAAAGTCCCGTCCTTGCCTTTTTCAACAATCACCATAGGCTTTATGATATCGGCAAAGGTCTTGCGTGCTTCAGCAGGTGGTTCTTCCTTCCAACTCACACTCTCAAGACTCTCACATATAGTAAAGCGCCCATGCCTGCTTTTGACATGTGAGAAGAAAAACCGCAGATAATCCAAAACGTTCGTTTCATCTACTTTTATCGGCACATCCTGATTGAGTTGATAGATCGGCTTATAGGTCCAATCCAAAAACACATACTCATCGTCCTTTTGAAAAACAAAACGTTGAAGCGGCGGATTTGTTGCATGATCAGAAATATCCAAAAAACGCCAGTCGGTATAAAACGGCACTTCAATCGCTAAAATCGTGGTTTCCAACGGATCAAACAAGCTGCCTTCAACCTTCTTGTTCACCGTGTCTATGATTGAAGCAGTCTCATCCAAATCTAATTTCGTATAAGCTTCGTGATACATGCACCGATTCGCTTTAAATAATAGAAAAACAAAATTCGTGATGATTATCGATCATGCATGACACAAAAACAAGGGGCTAGCGCTGTAAAACTCTGTGCGGGAATCGCAGAATGAATCCTGTATATATCCGGGGATGAAGTTACCCAGAATTTATGCATCTGCTCTTAAGATGAGTCCTCCACGTGTGAAAAACAAAAGAAAGGTGAAATATATTTTTGGGGGGAAATTCAGCGAATCTAAAGATATCCTTCAAAAAATGAATAAGAGATAATGTGCATAAAAAAAGGGGTAAAAATAATCCCCGCCTCTCACAGGCCCTACTACTATCTAAAACCTTTTTAAAAATACTTTCTATTTATTATTATAGCTTTACCTTTGAGAACTTCGAAGCAAAGCGAGAAAGAAAAATGGCAAATCAAAAAAAGAACTTTTTGGAAGTGCTGCATGGGCACAAGACCGATCATATCCCGTTTTGGTTTATGCGCCAAGCCGGACGCTATCTCCCGGAATACAGGGATTTACGCAGCCGTGCAGGGGGGTTTTTAGAAATGGCTTACAACCCGGCGATAGCATCTGAAATCACGCTTCAACCCATTCGACGCTTTGGCATGGACGCCGCAATTATCTTTTCAGATATTCTCGTGATCCCGCATGCGCTAGGCCAGCATCTAGAATTTGTCACAGGGGAGGGACCAAAGCTTGATCCTTTGCGCAAAACGGATGACCTGTCACAGCTTAATTTTAAAAACTTTGAATCTCATCTCGCTCCCGTTTACGAGGCAATCCAAAGAACGCAAAGCGGCCTGAGCCAGGAAGGGCACCATGCAACTGCGCTGATCGGTTTTGCAGGGGCACCATGGACCGTGGCCACCTACATGATCGAAGGCGGTGGCAGCAAAGATTTTATCCATACAAAAACATGGGCTTACCGTGACCCGGAAGGTTTTTCACAGCTTATCGATTTGCTCGTCGAGTCCACCGCGCACTACCTGATAAAACAAATTGACGCAGGGGCGCAAACTGTGCAGCTCTTCGACAGCTGGGCCGGCGCACTGGATCCGTTCGGGTTTCGAAAATGGGCCATCGAACCCGCGAAGCAAATTGTCAAACTTGTGAAGAATTCTCATCCCCATACTCCGATCATCGGGTTTCCGCGCGGAGCAGGGCAGAACTATCTGGCTTATGCGCAGGAAACAGGCGTGGATGCGTTGGGTCTTGATACAAGCATAGACACGCGCTGGGCGGCTAGAGCGCTGCAAAGCCAGCTGCCTGTGCAAGGAAATCTGGATCCAATTTGTGTGCTGGCAGGCGGCGATGCACTCACGCTGGCTGTAGAAAAAATTATTGGTGATCTTGGTGAGGGATCATTCATCTTCAATCTAGGCCACGGAATCCACAAAGATACCCCGGTGGAACATGTCGAAATGCTGGTCAAACTCATCAGGGAGCAAGGCTAATGAAAAAAATAGCTGTTGTTTTATACAATCTCGGCGGGCCGGATTCCAAGGGCTCCATCAAACCGTTTTTGAAGAATTTCTTCATGGACAAGAATATTATCGGCGCGCCGCTGCCTATCCGTTTTTTGCTCGCTAACTACATCAGCTGGAAACGTTCGCGACGTGAAGCAGGAGACAGCTACCGTGAGCTTGGTGATAAATCCCCCTTGCTGGAAAACACCAGATTACAGGCGACCGCGCTGGAAGAAGTGCTGAATAAAAACGGCAAGGACCAGATATTCAAAACCTTCGTCTGCATGCGCTATTGGCATCCCATGGCCCCGCAAATCGTGCAGGACATCAAAGATTGGAACGCGGATCAGATTATCCAGCTTCCGCTCTATCCACAATTCTCCACCACTACCACATGGTCTTCCTTCGAGGACTGGAACAAAGCCACAGGCAGTAGCGGATATAACATCCCCACCAGCACCATCTGCTGCTATCCTGAAAATGAAGGCTTTGCGCAAATCTCGGCAGCCAACATCGCGTCAGACTATAAAAAAGCGCTGGCAGACGGGCATGATTCTCCGCGCGTTTTGTTCTCCGCCCACGGTTTGCCGGAAAAAATCATCAATAGTGGTGACCCTTACCAATATCAATGTGAACAAACAGCCAAAAAAATCGCTGATAAACTGGCCGCAGATTTAGACATTGATAATCTCGACTGGCAAATCTGCTATCAAAGCCGGGTTGGCCCCTTAAAATGGATCGGCCCGTCCGTCGAAGAAGCCCTCCAAAAAGCGGCTTCAGATAATAAACCCGTCATCATCTATCCGCACGCCTTCACCCAGGAACATGTTGAAACACTGGTGGAGTTGGATATAGAATATCGCCATCTGGCCGATCAGCTTGGGCTTCCCGGTTATTACCGCGCACAGACCGTTGGCACAGGGCCGGCTTTTATTACCGCACTGGCAAGGCTCGTCAATGACCATCTGGATAAAGTTGAAATATCCGCGGAAGGCCACAAATGCCTGTGCCCAGAAAATTTCACCCGCTGCTGTATGCGTAAATCAGAAGATATAAAGATGAAAAAAGCGGCCTAAAGAAATCAATGCCGCATACCGGGGCCTTGTGGGTGAACCTCGTACGGATTGTCGATATCCATCATTGGCGGTGTGCTTTGAGGCATCGTTTGTACAAATTCCGGTCCCTCCAGCTTTTGTGTCATATCGATTGATTTTTGGATCTCAAGACGCTCTTTTTCTTCCACCACAAAACGATCCAACTCCGCCACCATCCCGTGCGTTTTTAATTCCTCATACGTGGTTTCAAACCGCTCTTCCAGCCGCTCTTTATACCCTTCCAGATACTCGATATTCTCCTGCCGACTTGCACGCCCCAGCGGGCCTTGTGTGCCGTTTCGAATGCCTTCAATCATATCCTCGGCCCCGACAATACGGGATTTAAGTTCGGCCATAGCCAAAGCCGGAGGGTTTTTTAACACCGGATTTTTCTCAACATCTGTCGGAGAGAGATGCGCGTTTTGCTCCCAGTCTTCCTGATCCAAAACCGGCAGCACATCATAAATTTCCTGTAGCGCCTTTTCCTGACCGCTAAACCGATCTATCAGTGTATCTGTGGTATTGGCAATGATATGTCCGGTGGCCGCCAAACCATCGCCTGCTTTTTCAATGGCAAAACCACCAACCGCCACAGCGGCATTTCCAACATATTGTGCGCCATTTTTAATCATCAGCCCCAGTGAGGACGGTTGTAAAGCAGCCTGCAACGCAGGATTATCCTTAATATATTCATCTGCCCAGGCATTATATGCCAGTTGTATCCCGGCTTCTCCACCGATGACGCTCGGATCCCCGCCTTGGGCAATATGCCCGGCCAAAATCGTATTATATTTGAGCAAAGCCTCTTGGGATATGTCTCCATTTTCAATCGCGGTCTGCAAAGTCTCGTTCAGCTCTGCGGCTTCTGCCGTATTGATCCCCACGCCGATCAATGTCCCGACAATCGGAACCACCTTAATCACTTTGCCACCGACTTTGACCGAGGTCTCCAAAACTTCTCCAGCCACTTTTGTTGCCGTGCCCAGTTTTGTCGTCTTGGCAGCATCAACAACGATATCGCCATTCTTCAGCGCATCATCAAAATTATCTGCCGTCCCGGCCAGCTTTGCTTTATCACCGCCTTCAGCCAGCAAGTCCGCTGCCCCGGGTTTGTGTGGCAGCTCTATATTATATGCCTTGGCATAAGGATCACTATGTCCGATTTTGTTGTTGGTTGGATTGCTGACACCATCCGATGGCCCGCGCCCGGCCCGATCAGCATTTTCAAGGCCTTTATAAAAACGAGGGTCCGCTTCAGGAGTTTTTGCAAAGAGCATGGGATTAGTTTTGATTTTTGTTACCAAATCATCCATCCCAGCCCTTACGCTGCCGGGATTTTGGGCATTATCAAATGCTTGATATACGCCTCTGTTGCCACTGGCGGCTTCTGCTTGTCTTCGAAAAGATAAAAAATCAATTTCTGTCGAAGAGTAACGATAAGCTGTGCCAAAATCTAATTTCTTATCAAACGG
>Ga0316201_10003150_pt1 | contig 12059 bp, 9 predicted proteins | sample CS6wburrow_MG_FD_204516 | JGI IMG/M metagenome (GOLD analysis project Ga0316201, IMG submission 204516) | Coastal sediment microbial communities from Delaware Bay, Delaware, United States - CS-6 worm burrow | ecosystem: Environmental > Aquatic > Marine > Coastal > Sediment | place: USA: Delaware... | reverse complement strand
TCTTCAGTGAATCAAGTGGGCTGGGTGAACACCAGCATTTTTTCGAGTGCCTACCGGCACAGCCGGTGGGTTACGGCGCAAATGAACGCCTAACCCACCCTACATCGATTATGGAATCGCCGAAGTAAGCACTGTAAATAGGCTCGAAAAACACAGAAGGCTTGGAAGTACTAAGCGGAACATTGGATAGCCGACATGCCTTGACGGGACCGTCGGCAGCAGGGATGCTGCCGTCGAGCGTACAGGGAGGTATTCACAGCGTGTCCCTTCAAGGTATGTCGGCTATCTAATGTACTCATTAGTATCTTAGATTATTTCCGAATAAGCGAGAAAAGGGGCCGGAAGAAATAATAATATCCTTCCATTCTTTTTTACATTCCATTCGCCCCGCGAAATGTGGAAGGCACTACGAATTGCAATCCATTTCTTTAATTCACCAATGGTGAGATACTGCATTAGCGTGTAGGAGCTCCGCCCCCTTTTACCCTATACTGCAAAAATCACTCAGCTGGTGAAACCATGACACGGAACTTTCGCAACCTCCAACGTGCCTCGGGGATGAATGCGGTCAATGCGGAGTACATTGATCAGCTCTATGAAGCTTTCAAGGCATCGCCCGACAACGTGTCTCCGGAATGGCGCCACTACTTCTACGGCTTTGAACATGGCGCTGACGCTAAGGCGCCGAACCTGGCGGGGCCGTTGCAGGATCCGCACAGCGGTGCCGAGCGCCTGATCATGGCTTACCGCATGCTCGGCCACCTGATCGCGGATACCGACCCATTGCAGATCCAGGCCCGTGAGCGACCGCCTGAACTCACCCCCCACTACTATGGACTCGACAGTGCCGCCCTTGAACAACCGGTCTCGGTGGTGTCCATCGACCCGATCAAGGCACGGCCGGTACATGAGGTCATCGCAATCCTGGAGCGGGTGTACTGCGGCACAGTCGCCTGTGAGCATATGCATATCTCGGCCTCGGACGAGCGCCGCTGGATCGAGCAGCGCCTGGAATTCACACACGGCGACTGGGCCGAACAACACACGCCGCAGGCGCGTAAGGAACTGCTTAATGATCTGACCGCCGCCGAGGGACTGGAGAGATACCTGCACAGCCGTTACACCGGCCAGAAACGTTTTTCGCTGGAGGGGGGTGATGCCGTCATCCCCTTGCTCGACGAACTGGTGCAGGGGGCTGGGACCTGCGGCATCACCGATGTGGTGCTGGGTATGGCGCATCGCGGTCGCCTTAACGTGCTGGTCAACCTCCTCGGTAAAGCCCCCAGCGACTTGTTCTCGGAATTCGAGCACCACAACGAGCTGGACGAGCGCACCGGTTCCGGTGATGTAAAATATCACCAGGGTTTCTACTCCAATATCCAGACGCCCGGCGGGCCGGTGCATCTGGCGCTGGCCTTCAATCCCTCGCATCTGGAGATCGTCGGCCCGGTGGTGGAGGGCGGTGTACGCGCGCGCCAGGATCGTCACGGCGACAACGGCACCGACCTGGTGCTGCCTGTGCTGGTGCACGGAGACGCGGCATTCATCGGCCAGGGCGTGGTCACCGAGACACTCAACCTCGCCAAACTGCCGGCCTACAGCAGCGGTGGCACCATCCACGTGGTGATCAATAACCAGATCGGTTTCACCACCAGCCATCCGCAGGAAGCGCGTTCCACGCTGTACTGTACCGAAGTGGCCAAGCCGGTGCAGGCGCCGATTTTCCACGTCAACGGTGATGATCCCGATGCGGTACTGTTTGTCACCCAACTGGCGTTGCATTACCGCATGACCTTCCACAACGACGTGGTCATCGACCTGGTCTGTTACCGGCGTCACGGACACAACGAAGCCGATGAACCGATGATGACCCAGCCCCTGATGTACCGCCGTATCCGCGACATGGAAACCGCGCGCGCCCGCTACGCAGCCCGCCTGCAAGGCGAAGGCGTGATCAAGTCCGGTGAAGCCGATGCCATGGTTGAGAACTATCGCACCTCGCTGGAAGCGGGCAAGGTGGTGGTACGCGAGTTCCTGCACGGTTCGAGTACCGGTTACGAGGCCCACTGGGAGGACTACCTGTCGGCCAGACCCGACGAGAGCATCGACACGCGGGTGGCGCAGGAAACACTTATCCGGCTTGGTGGCAGAACGCTTGCGCTACCCGACGGTTTCGCAGTACACCGTGGCGTGGCCCGTGTGCTGGATGCACGACAACGTATGCTCGACGGCGAACTGCCGCTCGACTGGGGCATGGCGGAAACGCTGGCCTATGCCACCTTGCTGGAGGAGGGGTTTGCCATCCGGCTGTCCGGACAGGATAGCGGCCGCGGCACCTTCGCACACCGCCACGCGGTGCTGCACCACCAGCAGGAAGGCACCAGTCATGTGCCGCTTGCGCAGCTGTTCGAGGGCCAGCCGCGTTTCGAGGTCATTAACTCTCTGCTTTCGGAACTGGCAGTACTCGCGTTCGAATACGGCTACGCCACCTCCACCCCTGAAACCCTGGTGATCTGGGAAGCACAGTTCGGCGACTTCGCCAATTGCGCCCAGGTGGTCATCGATCAGTTTATCTCCAGCGGTTATTTGAAATGGGGTCGCCTGTGCCAGCTCACGCTGTTTCTGCCGCATGGTTTCGAGGGTCTGGGCCCGGAGCATTCTTCGGCACGCCTGGAGCGCTTCCTGCAATTGTGCGCCGAGCTCAACATGCGCGTCTGGGTGCCGACCACGCCGGCGCAGTTCTTCCATCTGCTGCGTGACCAGATGAAGCGCAGGTTCCGCCGTCCGCTGATTGTGATGACGCCCAAGAGCCTGCTGCGCCACCCACTGTCCACCTCGACGCTGGAGGCACTCAGCGACGCTGCACTGGCGGCCGTGCTGCCCGAACTTGACACGCTCGAAGCCGAAAAGGTACGCCGTGTGGTACTGTGTTCTGGCAAAGTGTTTTTCGACTTGCTCGCGGCACGGCAGGAGCGCGGCGTTACCGACATTGCCATCCTGCGTATTGAACAGCTGTATCCGTTTCCACGCCGCCGTCTGAGGAAACTGATCGATCAGTACACGAATTCGCGCGAGATCGTCTGGTGCCAGGAAGATCCGCGCAACCAGGGCGCCTGGTACCAGATCCAGCACCACCTGCGCGCCATCAAACACGGCGAGCAGACACTGGGCTACGCCGGACGCCCGCCCTCGGCTTCACCGGCCTGCGGTTATGCGCGCCTGCACACGGCACAGCAACAGGCTCTGATCGACACCGCGCTGTCGGACCGTCCAGTCGAGGATCCCGGTGAACGCCTCGACGATTACGATACCCATAATCCCGAAATTCGTTAACGGAACCGAACAGCTCAGTACCAGGTTGAGTGCCCATGAAACGCCGAGATTTTCTTTACACCACCGGACTGGCAGCGCTGGGCACAACACCTGCGATAGCCGATAAAACAGCGACCGGGCCCGGTGAGCCGATTCACTGGAAAATGGTGACTGCCTGGCCGAAGAATCTCCCCGGACCGGGTGTCAGCGCAAACCGGCTGGCGGCGTTGATCCATGACATGAGTGACGGTCGGCTGCGCATCAAAGTCTACGCCGCCGGCGAACTGCTGCCCGCACTGGAAGTGTTTGGCGCGGTTTCCCGGGGAACTGCCGAGATGGGGCACGCCGCGTCTCATTACTGGACCGGCAAACTGCCGGCCGCTTCGTTTTTTGGCGGTGTGCCATTCGGCATGACGGCCAGTGAAATGAACGCCTGGTTCTATTATGGCGGTGGACTGGAATTATGGCGCGAGGTTTACGCGCCTTTCGGGCTGATTCCCATGCCGGCGGGCAATGCCGGTATGCAGATGGCGGGCTGGTACCGGAAACCCATCACCGGTCTGGCGGATTTCAAAGGTCTGAAAATACGCATGTCGGGGCTCGGCGGCGAGGTGCTGAGAAAGCTGGGTGCACTGCCGCTTACCATGCCCGCCGGAGAGGTGTTCACGGCACTGCAAACGGGCGCGCTGGATGCCGCCGAGTTCGTTGGCCCCTACAGTGACCTATCGCTCGGACTGTATAAAGTGGCCAAGTACTACTATACACCGGGATGGAATGACCCGGGCAGTCCGCTGGAATGCCTCATCAATCAGCAGGCGTATCAGCGATTACCCAGAGATCTGCAAGCCGTCGTCACTACCGCCTGCCAGGCGATGAATAACGACATGTTGGCCGAGTACACGGCCCGCAATGCCGTTGCCCTGAAAACACTGGTGGATGATCACGGGGTTAAGCTGTCCTACCTGCCGGATGCGGTGATCGATGCCTTGCGGGACAGGACAGCACAGGTGCTGGCTGAAATCGCCGCAAAGAATGCAACCACCGGGCGTGTCTACGCCGCCTATCAGGAATTCGCTCAACAGGTTACCGGCTGGACGACGGTTTCAGACTACGCTTACCTCAGGGCCCGCGAAACCAGTCATTTCCGGTCTTGATCTAAAGCTCTGTTGAGTCCAATAATCAATATGTTATTGTAAGGTCCCCGGAGGTGGATGAAAGCCATTTTCGGGTAACTCCGACCCTTCATTATCGACAGGAAAAATTGTGAGCAAGCCTATTAATAGACACATTCGGCGAGCCGGTTGGCTGCTGGCCGGCCTGTCGGCATTTGCAGCACAGGCCGATATTGGTCCCGCCGGCTCAGGTTTGACGGCCCGGGCCAGCAACGCCTCCACGACGTTCTGGAGCCCGGCCGGGATCACCCGCCTGGATCAGCCGGAGCTGATGGTCGGGGCGACAGTGGCGGTAACTCAATCCAAGTTCGAGGTGGATGAGTCGAACCGCAGTGGTGGCGATGCCGATAGCGACACTACCTTGCTGGCTATTCCGTCCTTTTATTACGTCCACCCGGTCAATGAACGCTGGCGTGTTGGTGCTTCGCTGACGGTGCCGTCCGGTTTCGGTAATGAATATGGCAAGAGCTGGTCCGGGCGTTACCTCGCTGAAGAATCCAATCTCGCTTTTGTCGCCTTGGCCGGAACGGTGGGTTACAAGCTCACCGATCACTGGTCCATCGGCGGCGGGCCGATCATGATGTATACCGATTCCGAGACCAAGGCGCGCATTAACAACTTCAACGCGCCGGATGGCCGCATCAAGCTCGAAGAGGACGGTGTCGGTTTCGGCTGGCAGGCGGGCATGATGTATGAGTTCAGTGAGTCCGCGCGTGTCGGCATGGTATATCGCGCCGAGATCGATCCGGACCTGTCCGGAAAACCGAGATTCCAGAACATCGGTCCGGTGCTGGACGGCGTACTGAATGCCACCGGGCTCAAGAACCAGAATATCGACGTGAAGTTCAAGGTGCCGGAACAACTCCAGCTGGGTTATTACCAGGCCTTCAAAAAAGACTGGTCGTTTACCGCCGATGCGATGTGGGTCAATATGTCGGCCTTCGGCATCAACCACGTCAGCGTCAATTCCGATATGACTTCGGCCAAACTGTCAGTGGATGGCAGCTTCAGGGATATGTATATATTCACCACCGGCCTGCGCTACCAGTACCGGCCTGACCTGGCATTCTCTTTGGGGGGCGCGTACGCGACGTCACCCGCCACCGATGGCAGGCGCACCCTTGCCTTGCCGCTCGATCGGGTGATTGCCGTCGGTGGGGGGGTCGATTGGCAGTGGAAAGGCTTTGCGATACACCACAACCTGAACTACGCCGACCTGGGTGACGGTGACCTTGACCAGGACAACGGCCTGGCCGGGCGTGTAAAGGGTTCCTTCGATTCCAATTATGCCGTTGTTCTTGATAACCAGATTATCAAGCGGTTTTAACCATGCTGATTACCTTTACCACCCCGGCCTATGCAAACATAACCATGTTCGGTGATGTGGCGCTAACCATGCTCAAGCTGATGGGGCACAGCGCAACGGTGCCGGGTGCGCTGCTGGCGGCGGATATCCCGGCGGCGCTGCAGAAACTGGAAGCCGCCGTTGAAGCGGACAGGCAGTCGCCGCAGCAGGAACAACCGGTGGAAGACGAGGACGGCGAAGTGCCGGTCAGTCTCTCGCACCGGGCTTTGCCCTTGATCGAATTGCTCAAAGCTGCGGCCAAGGCAAACAGCAACGTGATGTGGGACAGCAACAGTTAAACCGGGAGCGAATGTATCCAGGGTAATACGCTTTAACGGTGCCGGCGAACTGGAGAGTATTGCTGAGGAGGCTGGGGAATAGAAGGGCACGGGGAGAATATCCGTAGGGCTGTTGGTGGTAAAGATATCCAGGTTTGGTAAGCTCCCGGTCAAGTTCCAGTTTGGTATAAAAGTCGATCCGGCTTCAGGATGACCACGGCAAGGACTGGCAGGTGGAGCTTAACATCATCCCGGTAGTTCCGGCATTGGTGAAGAATCTGCTTTTTTAAGATTTAAAACAGCGGTAATGATTGATGCATAATGTTTTCGGAGAATGCTCATGCGAAAAAGAATACGGCTATCTACCCTGGTGTTAGGGCTTGGAATGACAACCACCCTGGTGTCCGGCGGCGCCTCAGCGGCCGGCTTTGACGGCACGGCCAACCTGATTTGCGCGGCGATCGATGTGGTCGGTTGTGAGGATGGATCGGGTTGTGTGGAAGGACGGGCCCGGACCTTTGAACTGCCAGGGTTCATGTTCGTGGATTTTGAGAAAAAATTGATACGTGCGACGGATGAGAGCGGTCACAAGGAGGTTTCGCCCATCAAAAATTTGGAGCAGACCGAGAAGCAGATTATTTTGCAGGGTGTGGAAAACCACCGCGGCTGGAGTGCGGCCATCGATCGCCAGACCGGCAGAATGACCGTCACGTCTGCGGGTTCCGATGTGAGTTTCATGATTTTCGGTGCCTGCACGGCACTGTGAGGAGATAGCTATGTCAAAGCAACGAAATATCATCCTGGGCGCTGCCGCCGGCATACTGATCCCCGCCGCTCTGACCATCAGCGCCCCGGCGCAATCCAGCGAGGCCGGTGCGTTCATCGGCGGAGTGGCCGCCAGCCGGGTCATGAGTAACATGCGGCGCAGGACCGAGGCAGAGGAAGCACAGGCTTACAATTCGTCGCGTGCAGCGCAGCCAGTACAACAGGCTGCACCAGCCCAACAAGCTGCACCTGCCGCACAAACGACGCAGCAGAGACTGGATCAGCTGGACAAGCTCGCCGCCGGCGGATACATCACGCCGGAAGAGTACAAGGCAAAGAAAAAGGCGATTATTGACAGCATGTAAAAAACCGGGGTCAGAGAGCAATGTAGTCATCCAACGCCGGCCGGTTCTTCTCAAGCCACTGCGCGCGTCGCCTCTGTCTGATCAGGTGAGCGAGTTCACGTTCAAGGGTAGCCGACAGATTGATCTCTAAGGCTTTGGCTTGCTGCAAAAGGTCACTGTTGATGCTGACATTTGCGGCTTCCTTAGGTGCATTGGTGGTATAGAAATCACTCATGAGAAACAAGAACTAATATGAATATTGCGAAATAAATGCCTGTAATATATGCCTATTTACAATGCGCGTCTATTTCAGAGTGATGATCATTGTCAGGTGACCGTCACGAGTTCGTGTGCCTCTTTCAGGAAATGCGTTTGAATTTGAATGCTTGAATCTTGTGATGAGACACGGCAACCTCCCTGCGAGCTACAACAAATCCATTTGATATTCAGAAGGGACGGGCCGAAGGGGATACCATGAAAAGATTAACAGGGGGCTTTCCGTTGCGGAGCCTTATTGTCACAGGCCTGATAGTGATGCTGGCAAGCCAGGTGCCGGCCAGTTACGCCGCTGCCGGCAACGCGCCGTCTTCGGGCGAGCCGGCGACCGCCCAGTACCGGCAATGGATTGAAGCAATGAAAACCAGTGAACGCGGTCCCTTTGCCCGCATTCGCTGGTTCTGCAATGACGGTAGCGTGTTGCCACCCAAAGCCTACGCCTGTGTTGAGCGCGGTGGCGGTCACCAGCACGGTGAGTGGAATGACAAAACCAAACAGCTGCGCGCACAGGGTTACCTCATCGCCACACTGCTGGCGGGGTCTGACCCCGATGCAATGGTGGCTGAAGCCAACTTTATCGATACCTGGAACCAGCTGCTGATCGAGAAGTTCCTGATGACCGTGGACAACGGCTGGATCATGCGCCGTGCCCTGTTTTATCGCGGCGCCATCCAGGAAGAGGACGAACGCGCCGCGGCCCGAGCGCTGTTGATCGCACTGGCTGGCAAACCGGAGTGGATCGGCCTGCGTTATCCATCACTGCGCATTGGCGTGGAGTTGTTGCCGCACGGTGAGGATACGGCCTCGGTTCAGAAAGTCCGCCAGCTGTCGGCATCCCTGTCCGAACAGGACGCGGGCTTCAAGGGCATTCGCGGCAAGATCCACGGCTCACCCGACAAGGGTGACGCGCAGCGGGTGCGGGATTACGCCGCCGGCGTAAAAGACGCCACGCTGGTCAAGCAGTACCGGGAGCTGGCAGCGGAGATCGACCGCGTCTACGAGTCGATGCCGCTGCAGCAGCGCTTGCGGCAGGATGCCAAGCCGTTCACGGCGGCCCCCTGGTTGCAGGAGCTGCTGCTGAATGCTGCAAAGGCGCTTGAGCAGGATGCTTCAAATGACAACCTGTACAGGGTGACTGGCCGTCTGTTGGCAGACCTGCGCGATGCACTGCCGCGCATCCGGCAGCCGACAGCACGCCTGGACGTGCTGGATCTGAGCCTGGCGGTGGGAACCGAGAACTTCCGCGCCAGTACCGCGCTGCGGGATGCGCTTAACACGGCGACCCGGCAGCAGCGTGTCGCGTTGCTGGATTCCGCGGTACACAGCGCTTACGGCGCCGGCATGATCAACCAACGCGAGCGTACCGCCTTGCTGCAGGACGCCCTCGCAGAACTGCAAGCATCCAGCGTGCCGTTGCCGCGTTATATGCAGAACCTGCGCTATCTTGGCCGGGTGCCGGGGTGGGGTACGCAGGGACTGCGTTTTCAGTTTTACGAGTCGATGCAAAAGCTGGCACAGCTTGAACCCGACGCCCTGTTGTTTATCCAGGACCAGTTGCGCGGCAGTCCGCTGCTGTTCTATTCGAAAACACTCGACACCCTGCAGCGTGATGCCAATCAGCTGGCGGGTGTGACTCACCGCCTGTTCGGCAAGAAAATCGGCGTCGGTTTCCGAGCGCTCAATCCGGGTCTGGCTCGCGGTGTCCTGCACGTTGATGCGAATGCGGCGCAGGCGGATGATTTTCAGCAGGACGGTATTTACCTGCTGCCCGAAACGGTATCCGATCTGCCACCGATAGCCGGCATCATGACCGCGGGCGAGGGTAACCCCCTGTCGCATATCCAGCTGCTGGCGCGTAACCTGGGCATACCCAATGTCAGTGTCGACGAGACGTTGATCCCACAGTTTGAGTCACACGACGGCAAGCGGGTCGTGCTGGCGGTCAGTCCGGCCGGGCTAGTGGAACTGTCTGAAGACGGACCCCACTGGGAGGGTGTTTTTGGCAAGCGCGAGGGTACGGAAAAAGCCCTGATCCGACCGGATCTGGAAAAGCTGGACCTGAGCGTGAAGGGTTTTATCGGTCTCGATGATCTGAACGCCGGCGACTCGGGCCGTATTGTAGGACCCAAGGCCGCCAAACTCGGTGAGCTGCGCCATCATTTTCCCGAGGCCGTGGCACCCGGCGTGGCCATCCCCTTTGGGCAGTTCCGTGCCACCGTTCTGGATAAACCCTACAAGGATTCGGGCACGACGGTGTATGAATGGATGGTGTCCGAGTACCGTCGCCTGCACGCTTTGCCTGAAGGATCCAGTCAGCGCGATGCGCAGACCGAGCAGTTTCGCGCCGAGCTGCATGATTTGATCCTGAATACCCGGCTGGATGATGATTTCCGTCATGGCCTGAAACAGGCACTGGAGAAGAATATCGGGCCGGACGGCAGCTATGGCGTGTTTGTGCGCTCGGATACCAATGTCGAGGATCTGCCGGGGTTCACCGGTGCCGGCCTGAACCTGACACTGCCTAACGTCGTCGGCGTGGACCAGCTGATCAAGGCCATTCCGCAGGTCTGGGCGTCGCCGTTCACCGAGCGTGCCTTTGCCTGGCGCCAGTCACTGATGGATAAACCGGAGAACGTGTACCCGGCCGTGCTGCTGCTCAAGTCGGTAGCCAACGACAAGTCCGGTGTGCTGGTTACCCAGGATATCGATACGGGTGATACAGCGGTACTGTCAGTAGCGGTGAATGAAGGCGTGGGTGGTGCGGTGGACGGGCAGTCCGCCGAGTCCCTGCGTATCGACACCCGCGATGGTTCGGTACGCCTGCTGGCCGGTGCGACAGCCGTGTGGCGACGGGTGCCCGCTGCGAGCGGTGGCGTCGACAAGCTGCCCGTGAGTGGTGATCAAAGCGTGCTTAAGCCGGATGAGATCAAGCAACTGGTCACGCTGGCGAAAGAGCTACCCGACCGTTTTCCGCCTATTACCGATGATGACGGTAATCCTGCACCGGCGGATATCGAGTTTGGTTTTCTCGATGGCAGACTGCAGCTGTTCCAGCTGCGACCCTTCCTGGAGAGCCGCGACAGCCAGGGCGCTGCTTATCTGAGTGATATGGATAAATCCCTGCAAGGCAATCTGAACAAGACGGTTAACATGCAGGAGGTGCCGGGACCATGAAGCCGATTGTGCAACTGATGCTGTTCACCTTGCTGGCGTTGCAGGCGGCGTCCGCTGCGCATGCCTACCCGATCGATGGCTATGCCGACACCGGTATCCGTCGCGTTGAAGGCGCACGGCTGGCCAACGAGGGTCTGGCCAAAGGTGGCAAGCAGCCACCGGGGGCACTGTTGACGACGGCGCAGGTCGATCTCAGGTTGCTGGACTATAAAGACATGGATCTGCCGGCGCCCGATCCGGCGTTCACCGCTGAGCTTTTGAAACTGTTGGGTGATAACGCCGGCAGTTACGGGGTCGCGGTGCTGGACCTGAGCAATCCTGAAAAACCACGCTATGCTGAACACCGCGGCGACTACCGTCAGAACGTCGGTAGTGTCGGCAAACTCATCGTTGCCCTGGGTCTTTTCCAGGCACTCGCCGACACCTGGCCGGACGATACCGGGCAGCGCATCCGCGTACTCAGGGACACGCGCGTCACGGCGGACGAATTTTCCCAGAGTGACCATCACAAGCTGCGCATTTTTGACGTGGAAAACCGCAAGCTGATTCGCCGTACCATGAGAATCGGTGACCAGGGCTCTTTATGGGAATACCTCGACTGGACGCTGTCGGTGAGTTCCAACGCCGCCGCCGCCATGACCATGCGCGAGGCCATGCTGCTCAGGCAATACGGCAAGGACTACCCGCCAGCAGAACAGGAGATCGAGCGTTTCTTCAAGGAAACGCCGGGCAAGGAACTGACCGCGCTGTTCCAGCGCACCTTTTTCGAACCCATCACCCGCAACGGCCTTGACCTGGAAAAACTGCGCCAGGGCAGTTTCTTCACGCGCCAGGGCAAACAGCGGGTTAACGGCGGCGGTAACAGTTATGGTACCGCCCGGGAACTGATGCGCTTCATGTTGCGCATGGAACAGGGCAGGCTGGTGGACGAGTTTTCCAGTCGTCAGATCAAACGCCTGCTGTACATGACCGAACGGCGTATCCGTTATGCCTCGGCACCGGCGCTGCGCGATGCCGCGGTCTATTTCAAATCCGGTTCACTCTACAGTTGCCGCGAGGAAGAAGGTTTCACCTGCAAGCCGTATGCGGGCAACCGTAAAAACTACATGAATTCGGTCGCGATTATCGAGAGCCCGGCGGCTGAACGCCGCTTGCACTATATCGCCACGCTGGTCTCCAACGTCCTGCGCAGGAACTCTGCCGTGGATCATCAGACCATGGGCACGCGCATCCAGCGTCTGATCGAGAAGGCCAACCCGGCACCGAAGGCCGAGGCCGTTAATCCTTCGCCGGCGCCTTGACGGCAAGATCGTGCAGGGGAACCGCAAGTTCCTCCAGCCACTTTCCCCCCTGTGGATCTTCCGCAAGACCCACAATTATATATTTGTGCTCA
>Ga0316201_10003149_pt1 | contig 12060 bp, 6 predicted proteins | sample CS6wburrow_MG_FD_204516 | JGI IMG/M metagenome (GOLD analysis project Ga0316201, IMG submission 204516) | Coastal sediment microbial communities from Delaware Bay, Delaware, United States - CS-6 worm burrow | ecosystem: Environmental > Aquatic > Marine > Coastal > Sediment | place: USA: Delaware... | reverse complement strand
CCTTCATTTGGGGTCAAAGTAGCGGCACGCAAACCACCACCATGGCGCGTATGGACGATCTGATGACCGACCACGCGCAGTCACCGGAGGTGATCAATCACAGCCTCGGCTACGACCCGGTAACTGTCGATTACAGCGCCAACGACTCTTTCTACGACGCGTTCGTAACCAACTACGACATTCTCGTGACCAAGTCCGCGGGCAACAACAGTTGGGGCACGGACACGACCATGACCAACCCCGCATCGGCCTACAACATCATGGTGGTCGCGAATATGAACGACCGGGGCACTGCAACCCGCACGGACGACGTGCGCAGCTCCAGCTCCAGCGTGGGGCCGACCATCAGCGGCCGGCGCAAGCCCGACATCAGTGCGCCTGGCTCCAGCATCCAGTCGACCAACGCGTGGCACGCAGGTTTTGGCGACACGCCATTGAGCGGCTGCTCCGCCAGCAACAACACGGACATTTGCACCAAGTCGGGCACCAGCATGGCGGCGCCGCACGTTGCCGGCGCGATCATCCTGCAGCACGACGGCGGCAACCTCAACGCCGCGGCGCAAAAGGCGGTGCTGATTAACACGGCGGATCCGTGGGAGAGCAACAACACGTCCACGACGGCCGATGACGGCCCGGTACCGAACCCCCTTTGCACCGTCGCGGGCAGCACGATCTGCGACACGCTGTGGGACCGGTCCTATGGCTTTGGCTACATCGACATGGCCGAGGCACTGTTCAACCGCAGCGACTATTTTATTAGCTCGGTCACAGGGCGCAATGACAATGCGACGCCCGATGACTACAAGCTGTACAAGGGCCTGATGTTTACCAACGAGAAAGCGACACTGGTGTGGCGCAAACGCGCGGCCACCTACAACGCGGGCTTGCCTGCCGGCGGCCAATACGCGCTGGGCGACATCAACATGCGCCTGTATTCCAACGCCGATGGCGATTTGCAGGACTGGGAGGGCGGCGGAGCCGACAACGTGGAGCAGGTGATCGCGACCGAATCCGGTCAAGCGGTCATCAAGGTCTATGCTTGGAGCACCAGTTTTGAAGGCACGACGTCCGAGACGTATGCGCTGGCGACCGAGGAGAACTTTGCAACGGCCACCCCGCCGAGCTTTACCGCGACGCCGCTGATTCCACTCGTCGGGCCGTTCCAGACGTTTACCGCACCGACACAAGTGACCAACACCGGCGGCGTCGGCGCGCACGCCACCAACGTGGCCATCGGCAACATTGGCGGTGTGATCGGCGATGGCACTTCGCAAAACATCGGTACGCTCGCCGAGGGCACCAACGAGCAGGTCGACTTCACGCTGACGACGATCGGACTGGGTGCCGGGACCTACAGCATCCCGGTGACCGTCACCAGCAACAGCTATGACGAAACCTATACCGGCAGTGCTGCGACCGGCCTGCAATTTGTGGTCGAAACGACGGCGCCAACCAGTTCGTGTTCCGGCACGCCGACCTACACCAACGTAAATGTTGTGCCCATACCCTGGACCGCAACCGACGGCTTTTTTGGCACCGGCGTGGATTTCGCGCGTCTTTATGCCGTCACACCCGGGGCCGGGGTGTTCAGCTTCACGGGCCTGCAACAAAATGGCACGTCCGGAACGTTTAATTACAACATGGCGACAGACGGCTTCTATCGCTTCGCCATCGCAGCACAGGACAATGGCGGCAACTTCGAGGGCACGCCCGGCTCGTCCGAGTGCACCACGTTTCGCGACACGGTCAGGCCACAAACGGTCGCCAGCACACCGGCATCTGTGCCGGGCGGGGCCATCCCGATCAGCTGGAACTGGAGCGATGCGGCGCCCTCAAGCGGAATCGAGTTTATCGACCTTTGGTACTATCCCGAGCCGGGCGGGCCATGGACGTGGACCGGTCTGTCGTCAGGTGCCCCCAACGGCGTGCTCAACTGGGTGCCGCCAGGTCCGGGCGTCTATCACTTCTTCTCGCGCGGCAAGGACAACGCGCAGAATATTGAGCCGTTTTTCCCCGCACCGCCGGGCGATTCGACCACGGCCTATATGGTTGTCGACACGGACGGCGACGGCGTGACTGACATTGCGGACAACTGCATCCTGATTGCCAACGCGGATCAGCGCGATACGAATGGCGATGGCTTCGGCAACATTTGCGATCCCGATCTCGACAACAACCTTATCGTCAACGCCATCGACCTGGGCCTGTTCAAGTCGGTGTTTTTTGACGTCGGACCGGGAATCGATGCCGACTTCAACGGTGACAATACAGTCAATGTCATCGATCTTGGCATTCTCAAGACCTTCTTCTTCCTGCCGCCGGGGCCCAGTGGCGTGGCGCCATAAGCAGTAGGAGGCATTTGTAGCACTTCAGCCCCGGCCTGGCCGGGGCTTTTTTTGGGTGGGGGTTTGCCCGGGGTAACGCCGCGGCGTCAGTCCTGCGGGTTGGAGAGACGACCGACGAACAGGATGCTGTCGGTGCGTGCGTCGTGAATCAGAAATACGAATGGATGATCGGCACGAAACACCGGCACCTCGCGCACACTCTCGATGCCCATCATGACCGCCGTGGCGGCGGCGGCTTCGGTGCCCTCCTCATTGACCTCGACGAACGCCTTGTGCACGGCCGCGCTGATGTACAGCTCGCGGCGCCCCAGCATGGGCGAAAAATCCGCGCGTTTGGCATCGAACGCGGTCTCAATGCCCAGCGCAACCAGTGCCTGCCTGAGGGAGAACTGCGAGGACATCTCGAAACGCGGCACATACACCTGCACGTCGACCTCTTTCAAATCCTCCATCCACTCGGCGAGCTGATCGGCGTTGAGAGACGCCTCCAGTGAGGGCAGTCCGTCGGCCGCATCAGGCAACAAGACAATCATCGAGACCTGCCGACCTTCGTACGGCAGACGCAGGAGCTGCATGCCGTCGTGCCGCGCATAGCCGAATCTCGCCTCCTGGTACATCATTGGCGCCGTCTGCGTGCCACCGTCAGTCAGACGAAACGGCGCATCCCGCGTCGCGGCCGGGTCGAACTGGCGGACCCAGCTGCCTTTGAAATAGATCGCGTTGGTCAGCACCAGCCGCGTGAGATTATCGATCGCATTGGGTGGCACCAGGTTTTCGATCTTGTCGTTGGTCTGTTCGGCCACCCAGTCATTGATGTGGGTTCGCGCCGCCTCTGTAGCGCCGGCAAAATCGACGGTTGCCAGCGGCGCGCCGTAATAGTCGCGGGCCAGCGCCAGAAACTCAGCGGCAAATTCATAGCCGTTTTGTCCCCATAATCGATTGGCGATGCGCAGCTCGTAACCCGTGTTGGATCCGGTCAATGTCTCGTTAAGGTTTGCGAAGACGCTGGCGACTTCTTCCAATGAGTGTTGGTAGTGCATCGTGTCGGCCATCTCGTCGGCGGTGGCGCCACGCGCTCCGCTCCAGGTCATCGCCAGTGCGCTGGAAATACTGTACGGCGAGAAGAACAGGTTGCCCGGCTGGGCACTAAGCAGGCCGTACAGATCCAGGGCGAAGCGGGTATTGCCGGCGACGGTCAGCTTGATGACGCTCTCGCTGGGCGCGGAGACCTTTGGCTTGCGTGCGACGACCGGCGGCGCCGGTGCCATGGCGGGCGTGGTGGCGGGCGGCTCAGCCGGCGTGGCGGCCCGCGTGGCGGCGGGCGGCGCAGCTGCCGTGGGCTGCGTGGCGCCGTGGTCGTCATGCGTGGGCGGCTGACAGCCCGCGGCCAGGTAAGCGGTACTGCACACTATCCAAACGCCTAACTGTTTCACGCCGATTACTCCGGTTGCTCGCGGGCATTGTAGCAAGGGGTCTGGGTGTCGTACCTGAATATTCGGGGCTGATCGGCAATCTTCGTCACCGCTGGCAGGAAGCGGGCGGGGACGCGCTGGATTACGACGGCACTTAAAGTTGTCCCAAGCCTGTCAGTTCGCGCTTTGTGCCCATGATGATGATGGGTGATTTTGCCGGATCCAGCCACTTGAACAGGGCTTTCATGTTATCGCGTGATGTCGCGATGCAGCCTACCGTGGGGATTCCCGGCGCTCTTTCGACATGCAAAAAAATCGCGCTGCCCTTGTTTTTAACTACGGGGTCGGAATTGTAATCGATGACTATGAGGTATTCGTACAGGTGGTCGTCCCGCCTCAGCCGTTCGTGTGAAACACCGGGGCGGATCCCGGATTCGAGTCGCAGCCACTGGTTGTAATTTTCAGAGGCTGAGTCGTCGATCCAGAAATCCTGGTCGGTTGCCTGCCGGTACGGCATCCGCGTTTCAGCCGTTTCGTGATAGCCGAAAGCGGCAACGAGATCAAATATGCCGGTCGGTGCACGACCATCTCCCTCGGCCTTCTGATCGAATGGCGCGAAACCATTTTTCCCGCCGCTGCCGGTCATTTGCGGATATTTCGCTTGCCACACGCCCGCCTGATATTCGAACGTGCGGATGATGACCACATCGGGCTCTGCCGTCGTGCTGTACGCCAGGACGATCTGCCGGTTTGCGGCCGTCACTATCGATTGATGGTTTTCGAGTATTTGGTGTAACAGTGGTTCGGACGCCGAGACGGCAGTACGCGACGCAACGGGCTCGGTAGCGGTGGCTGCACCGGTGTCTTCGCGTACGCCCGAACAGCCTGACAGGTAGCCGCTCAGAATCAACAAAACGACGCACTGGATCGGTGATTTCATACTTGTTATGACCGAACACCCGAAGAAGTTGGATCGACAGAATACGATAGCCCTGATCGGGATGCCATACGGCAGGCTCAAAACAGCGATACTGCAACTAATGCCGGAAAAGGCACTTTAACCCAATGGCTCTGCTACTATCCGGGAAGATTTGCTCAGGCCCTGTGACAAGACTTGGCGGGAGGCCCGGACATCGATGGGACGTAAGTACAAGCAGGCCAAATCGCTGACGGAAGTTTTTCCCGACGAGCTGAAAGAAATTCTTCGCCGGCGCCAACAGCTGGAGCTGGACGGTTCGCCGCTGGGCCACGCGGCGCACAAGCCATCCGCCAACCTGGGCCTGGTCGGACTCGCCTTGTCCGGTGGTGGAATTCGTTCAGCGACGTTCGGACTGGGCTTCATCCAGGGAATCGCCCGTCGCGGCATTCTGCGAAACGTTGACTATTTATCCACCGTATCGGGCGGCGGATACATCGGCGCCTGTCTGAGTTCGTTGTTAAACGATCCGACGCTAAAAAATCCGTACGATCCGGGCCAGTTTCCGCTGCGCAAGGAGGCCGGCAAGCCCGAAAACGCTGTGTTGAGCCACCTCAGGAACGGTAGCAACTACCTCAGTCCCGGTGGCGTGTTGGAAAAACTCCGCCTGCCTACACTGATCCTGCGCGGCATTTTGCTGAACCTGATGTTGTTTCTGCCCCTTGTGGTTTTCGCAGTATTGCTGACCAAGGTCGTTTTTTACTTCGATAAGTTTGGCTACCAGTCCACGTTGTTTATCTCTATCGCGGTTGCCATGCTGTTTGTGCTGATAGTTCTGATTTCTCCGTTTATCGGCCGCTTGAAAATCAGCTGGGCGTTTCGCAATCGCTTTGAATTATTACAGACCGCCTTGATGATGCTGGCAATTGCCGGGATCGCCGTCGTTCCCTTGATCCTTGTCGTGGATTGGTTCCTGCTCCAGCCGTGGGGAAACCTGGATGGAGGAGACCTGACAACGTGGGAGTTCTGGGTATATGGACCGATTGTTGTGCTATCGGTACTGATCGTCGCCACGGCGTCCAAAGCCGTCTCGACCATCTCCCGAAAAATCATGCTGTATACGGTTGGCATCCTCGGCCCGGTCACGCTATTTGGTATCTACCTGGTTCTGTGCGTGCAGTTTGTCGACACACCGTACCTGACAAGCGACTTCATAGCCGATCTTGAGTTAGAGAGTTCCAAAGCAGATCTCAAAGCGATTGGTATGGTGTCGAAACTGCCTGCCGAGCTGGGGCGCAAACTGCATGTTGAGGAAGGGGATATTCAACGGTTTTCTTTCGAGCGCAGTGAGGGGAAGCAGGACGATGACGTGGAGGAAATGTGGACCGTCACTCTGGATTCACAAGAGTGGAAAATTCAGAAACGTTCGGGCCGGGACGACAGGCTGGTTATTGCCGGCATCCACAAGAACACGCCAGGCGAAGTGCGCGAATGGATGTGGCTGGTGCTGTTGATTGTGGTGCCTGGGCTGCTGAACCGTTTCTTTCTCGACGTGAACGTTACGTCGCCGCACGGGTTTTACCGGGACCGACTGAGTAAGGCGTATCTCATTGTACAGGAGCCCAATGCCGCTGGTGGTGTGAAGAATTGCGACGAACTCAAACTTTCCGAATTGAACCGCGAAGGCACAGCCGCGCCATATCACCTGATTAACACAGCGCTGAACCTGGAAGGCTGCAATGACCCTGGGCTGCGCGGACGCAACGGGGACTTGTTTGTCTTTTCCAAGCTGTATACTGGCAGTGAGCGCACGGGTTATTGCGACACTGGCAGCATCGAAGCGGTCGATAGTCATCTGAATCTCGGTACCGCAATGGCAATTTCGGGCGCTGCCGCCGCACCCAATATGGGAGCCATGACAATCAAGCCGTTGGTGTTCATCATGACGATGCTCAACATCCGGCTAGGCTACTGGCTGCCGAATCCCAGACGATTGCGAGCTTCGCACTGGCGCATAGGTCACGCCGGGCCTGCATACCTGTTCAAAGAGTCCGTCGGGTTGATGGACGACAAGGGTCTGCACGTCAACGTCTCCGATGGCGGTCACGTGGAAAACCTGGGTGTTTATGAACTGTTGCGCCGCCGCTGCGAGACAATCATCGCCGTCGACGCCGAGGAAGACAGGTCGCTGTCCTTTAGCGGTCTGATTCAACTGATGCGCAACGTCAACATCGACCTGGGAATCACCATCACCATCGATCTGGAGCCGATTCGCAAAGGCGAGGCGCATACCGCAGTTGGCGAGATCCACTACGACGATGGCGAAACCGGCACACTGCTGTACGTCAAGTCATCCATTACGCACGACGAGTCACCGTACTTGCTGGACTACGCGGCACGTCATCCCGACTTTCCGCATCAATCAACTGCCGACCAGTTTTTCGATGAAGTGCAATTCGAAGCCTACCGCGCTTTGGGAGAACACGTTGCCGACACAGTTGCGTGGCCCGTTACCTGATGCGGCGGTAGCTGAGCCTGCTCAGCGTCGCGCCCTTCTCTCCCGTTGATATCTGTCGTGTAGCCAGGCGAAGTTAACCCAGAAATCGTCCAGCGGCTCACCTTCGCCATCCCAATTGGTCTGGATGGCCCCGCGATACTCCAGCGTGTCGTTCCAGAAGTCATCCGGAAAAGGTATCAGCGTGAATAGAAAATCGAAATCAACATAGCCCAGTCGGACCATCGCACCCAGCTCATCGAAATGCCGTCCAATTTGCTTGAATTGATCGAAACACGGATGGCCGTAAATTTCACTACCCTTACCGCCGAAATGTTCTAGTAAATCCGCCACTGGAGGAAGCCGACCTTCCTTTGTTAGCAATCCTTTACACTCGGGGAAATCGTTCTCGCAGCCTGCCGTGGAATTTTCTCTCTTTGCTGCTTTGGCATTGTCACACAGCTCAAGTTTTTTCATGAATGGCTCGATCAAAGCATTTTCGTTTTCCCGCTCTTTTTTAATCATCTCGCGAAGCGGTTCGAGTTGTGTCATTCGCATGGCTGTAAATGACAGATCGGCTTGTTGTTTGGCGTCATAGAGACCGACGAGTGCGACGACGATACCGATGATGATGCTGATGCTGCTCGTGATCTGGGTGATCCGCCCGACAGATTCGAATCTCGATTTTCGCTCCATTTCCCCGGTTCGCATTGGCCTGATCTCCGCAACGTTGCAAGTTGACGACCGATAATACAACGGAGCAGGCAAAAAGGTGGCGCTCGCCGCCGGCGAGGATCCGCTTGAGTTGCGCCCGGGCCAAAGATGGCGCCAGGATCATCTGGGCCGGGTCGATCCGACCCCTGCGTTATCAGCGGCAGGCGTCGCTCACACTCGTGTAACCGGGTCGCTTGAAGAACGCGCCGCGCAGAATACCCAGATCGATCGCATTGACCGTGGCGTCGTGATTAAAGTCTGCCGCCGGGTTCCAGTTCGAATCAACGGGCGTTGAAAAATAGGCGCTGCGAAAAACACCCAGATCGACGGCGTTGACGACACAGTCGTTTTGCTCGGGCGCGATATCGGCATCGCAGGCATTGCCGATGCCGTCACCATCACCGTCATACTGATCGGCGTTCGCCGTCAGGATACAGTTGTCCGCGTCATCGCCCACGCCGTCGAAGTCACTGTCGAGCTGGATCTGGTGAATTTCGGTGAGCATGTGGTAGACACGCCCCGAAATGGTCGGATGGCCCGTAATCATCTCGCCCCAGGTCACGGCGCCTCCGGGCCCGTCCGGTCGACCGACAATATTGGACCACTGGCCGGTGCGCGGATCACTGATCCACAGGCCGCTGCTGCCGCGAACAAACACCCGCGATCGCACGACCGGATCCACGGCGATGGCACGGACCTCGCCGAAGCTCTGCCCTGTGGACAGCGCCTCCCAGGTCAGGCCGTCGTCGGCGGTGCGCCAGACGCCGCTGCGCGAGGACACATAGAGCGTGGCCGCGTCCAATGGATCGGCCTCGATGTCGGTGACCTGTTCGTCTGCAAACGGTGTGACGAGTTTGTCCCAGCTCAGACCGGCATCGTAGGTGCCGTAGAGTCCATCGTCACGCGTGGCGGTGAACGCAACCGAACCGTTGACGCCGGACGTCGCCAGCGGTTCTACCAGACCGGTGGGCGGGTAGTCGTCCGGCGAGAGGCTCAGGGTCCAGGATGACGCGTCGTCGTACGACACGTAGATCCCACTGCTTTTGCGTGCGTAGACGGTGTCACGATCGACGGTACTGGCGGTCACATTGGATACGAAGTCAGATCCGGGCAACGGGATACGTGTCCACTGGACGCCGCCATCGACCGAGCCGTACAGGCCGTTGTCGCCCGCCGCATAGAGGCGCAGTGCATCCGATGGATCCACATACAGATCAACCGTACCGATGCCCATCGTGGCACGTCGATTGACCCACAAAGGCGCCGCCGGGGCCGTGCTCACGACGCCTCCCGACTGGCCAAAACCGTACCACTGCGTGGGCTCGGAGCGGGACACGCGCAGGCCGCTGAAGGAGAAGTCGTTAAATCCCTGGTTGGACGGGCGCAATTGATCGTTGACCACGCGTGCAATGCCGGTGCTGCCAAAGAACAGGAGATTGCCGTCCGGGGAGAAGACCAGCGCCCCGCCCGCGTTGGTGTTTTCAGGATCCGGCAGCTCGCTCCAGGTAACGCCCGCATCACTCGACCGATAGACGCGGGAGTCGCCGCCGGTGCCTGACGTCGCGTAGACGCTGTTGGAGTTGGTGGGATCGACGGCAAGGTTGCCGACCGGTGCATTAGGCAAACCCGGCGTCAGTCTCACGCCGGTCCAGGTGAGCGCGCCGTCGACCGACTTGTAGACGATGTCGGTATTGGAGCTGCCCGCATAGATCATGCCGCCGCCGGCGGGATCGACGGTAACGACGCCAACGTTGATATACGGTGGATCCATCCCCGCGATCGACTCGACGAACGTGGCGCCGCCATCGATGCTGCGTACCATCGTGCTGCCGTCGACCGCGTACAGCGTGTCGACGTTGGCGGGATCGACCTTCACAGAGTACAGATCGGATGATGCGGCGGGGTTTACGTTATTCCAGATCGCGCCACCGTCGGTCGACTTGAGCAAGCCGACGTTCGATACCCTCATGTAGATGAACTGTGAATCCGACGGCGCCACGGCCACGGAGGAGATAAATTCCGGCGCCGTGGAGGGATACAGTTGCGCCCAGGTGTCGCCGGCGTCGTAGCTGCGCACGAGGGCGAAGAAGGGGTAGCCCAAATCCGCCGTCGCGGTGATGACATTCTGGTCGGTCGAATGACGACTTAACGAGGTCAGTCGCGAAACCGACTGGCCGTCGATCTCAAGGTCGAACACTTCCCACGGGAGGTCTGCAGCGCTGCGCCGAAAAATATTGGGAAATGATGAAGTCGTCAACGAGCGACCGTCTTGCCCATTGGTGCCGCCCGATGCAATGCCGCCAATGGCGTTGTCTGGACCGCTGGGCTGAATACTCTCCCATACGTTGAACTGAACCGCATTGGGATCGGGCAGAAACTCGACATTGAAACGTATGATGGTCACGACTCCAGCAAATATTGTCCCTGTACCGACGTTCGTGGCCAGGTCGATATTGAACACCAGCGCGTTATTTGAAAATGGCGGAAACGAATATTGCAGTAACAGGTTGCCGCTGCCGCTCTGGCCATTGAGACCCACGACACCGGTCCCGGATATTGTGGCGAGTGCGTTATTAAGCGGTAACGGGTTTGCCTGGCTAACGTTGCAAATCTGACCCGCCACATTGGGTGGGGGGCAGGTCGCCGTGGGGCCGAAGATCGGCGCAGCGTCTGGAATTGCTGCGTTGTGGAACAGCAGGTCGAAGGGCACGTTGTCGTTTGCGGTGAAGGAAAACGAGCCATCGGGATTCATCGGCAGGTTGATCGTGCCGCTGATGGTGGTATTTGTCGAGTTGCCACTGCCGCCCGTGTCAGCGCCATAGGCGCCAAAAGAGTCGCAGGTTGTCGTACAGAAAAAGAAATCGCCACTGAGCGTGACTTGCGCGGCCATCGCCATAGGTGCGGCGAGCATTATCGAAACGCAAGAAACAAATCTCAGCCAGTTATGGCGTAAGTGGGTACGTATGTGGGTGCCGGTCATAACTTAATAACATTTGCCTTTGAGTGGGTGCCGGTCATAACTTTATAACATTTTTGATTGACGCCGCAGTTTGTTCATCGCCCGTGACAAAGCGGGCTGGGACCTGCCAAAGCGAGTGGCCAATTCGGAAACCGTTGCAAGGCCTCTGTGCGTAGCTTCCAGAGCTATCAGCGCCCTCACATGAGCCTGGCCGCGCGATTTACCTGAGCACGTTATGTCAGCTTCCGTATATCCATGGTCGTCGCAAAGGCGCTCGATCAGTTGATCGAGTGTTTCCTTTTCAGCGCCTGGTGTCGCGTGGCTTTCCGCATCGTTGCGTAGTTCAACTTTCCCAGAGCGTTTTTTAGGGGCCGGTTCTGAACATATCAGTTTGGTAACGGAAGGCGTTGGCGGTGCTCCCACAAATTCCAGGTAGCGCTCGCGACGTTCAGCGATTCGGGCGCCGAACAAGGCTGCAATCACGCTTGTTGTCAAGAAGCCGGGATGGGGGCCACCGGCGTAGGCGATGTGACTGCTCCAGTTGTAATCGCTCAATGCTCGCACCATGTTTGCCCGCAGCGGATTTTGGTGAATGTAGCGCACCAGTTCCAGCAGATGGTTGTCTTCGCGAACGAGAATAGCAGCGTGGCGTCTTTCAAACAGGTGACCTGTGCGGCCATATTTTTTGTTGAATGCTTTGGCGTAGCGTGTTGCTACGGTGCCGACGAATCGCCCCAGTTGCTGCTGGCCCACCTGCACGGCCATGTGCACATGATTGGTCATCCAGCAGTAAGCGTGGATTCGAGACCCGTAGAAGTCGACGCCATCCTGGAGGTAGCCTTGCCATTGATAGCGATCGGCGGCGTCCTTAAAAATTTCGCGCCTGGAATTGCCTCTTAAAATGACATGGTAGAAACCGCCCGGCACGTGCGTTCTGGGTTTGCGTGACATCGCTCGTTCCCTGAGCAATTGAACTGAGGCTGGGAGCGTACGCAACACCACAGTCGCTCGAAAGACGTCTATCTGGGCAGACAAGTTATATTTGTTATGACCGGCACCGTTTGATTTGACCGGCACCGTTTGATTGGCACCCATTCAGGCACCGTTTCAGAACTTCGCCGCCGAATGCTGCACGCCAAGCGTGTGCGCCGCCAGGTGTCGCTCGCGCGTGCCATCGCGCACGAAGTCCAATAGGTCCGACCAGAAGTTGGGATGCTCCG